>MDTG01167777.1_pt1 | contig 34057 bp, 30 predicted proteins | sample 811421 | NCBI WGS metagenome assembly MDTG01 (sample SAMN05326645, study PRJNA326480) | marine metagenome | isolation source: seawater | place: Pacific Ocean: South East | collected 2011
ATCAAGTCCACTAGTAGTAACTATCCATTGTTCAATATTATTTTTATTCAGCTCGTCTAACAGTCTAGATACTCCTGTTCTAAGAGGAATACTACCAGACTTAACAATTTCAGAATATTTATTTTGTTTTATTTTATGTATTTTTTTAATTTCTGATTCCGTTAAGGATAAACCAATAAGTTGTGAATAATGTAATATCCTATTTTTACCACCAGCAATAGATAATAAATTTGTATACGTATCCTTATCCCAAACCCAATCTAATAAAGATTCCTTGAATGCTAAATTAAAAGCTAATCTATGGCCGTTAATTTCTGTATTTGCAAGCGTGCCGTCTAAGTCCCAAAAAACAGCCTTTAATTTTGTCATATGCGTAAATTAAATAGCTCACTATTATGGATAAGCTACTTCTTACAACTTGAGTCATATTAACCCCATATGTGAGAAATGGAAATTACCAAGAAAAGTAACTGAAAATGAAATAAGCTCTGTAGATCTACCATTACATCTAAAAATAATTCTTGCCAGAAGAGGGTTTATCTCTGATGATCAAATAGATTGTCTAATATCTGAAATTGAGCTCCCTGATCCGTATGATCACTTTCCACAATTAAATAAAGCTATAAAAAGAATTGAAAAAGCAATAAACTTAAATGAAAAAATCGCGATATGTGGAGATTATGACGCAGATGGAATAACTAGTTCAGCATTATTAAAACTCGTCTTTTCTTCACTATCTGCTGATCACATTGTACTTATTCCTAATCGTTTAAAAGATGGATATGGGTTGAATAATTTAATGGTAGAAAAGATGCATAAGGAAAGTGTAAAACTAATTATTACAGTTGATAATGGAGTATCGGCTAATTCATCATTAGAATTAGCGAAAAAATTTGATATAGATGTTATATTAAGCGATCATCATAATATTAATAATGACATTACTAACATACATTCATTAATTCATCCTGAAACTACACCTGAGAACTCTCCTTACAAAATATTAGCTGGCGTAGGTTTAGCCTTTATCATTTCATCTATATTACTAAAAAGATATAAAAAAAATAATTTAATAAAAAATTGCTTACAACTTTTTTGCATAGGAACAATAGCTGATATGAGTCCCTTAAAAGATGCAAATAGAATATTACTTAAAAGAGGATTACCTACGTTATCAGAGGATATAAATAAAGGCTTATATTCACTTATTAAATCATCAGGAATAAAAAATAGGTTGGTAACACCAGAAGATATATCATTTAAAATAGCTCCAAGAATTAATTCTGTTGGAAGGATATCAAACCCTGATATAATATTAAATTTGCTTTCTGAAAATAATGAAAATAACATTACTAAGCTAGTTCAAGAATGTGAGAATATAAATATAAAAAGAAAAAATATGTGTTTAAAAATGGAAGAGGAAGCCTTAGATTTAGTATATTCTGAGAGAAAAGAAGAAAGTAATTTTTTACTATTAGTAAATGATAATTGGCACTCAGGAATTATAGGAATTATAGCCTCAAGAATTATAGAGAAATATAATAAACCTGTAGCATTATTAACATTGGAAAGTGAGGGTATATATCGTGCTTCAGCTAGAGCTCCATTAGGATTTGATTTAATAAAATCATTAAATTATGTAAAAGATTTACTTATAAATTATGGAGGTCATAAAGCTGCAGCAGGCTTTACTATTAAAAAAGAAAATTTAATGTTATTAGATAAACAATTAGAAAATTATATCTTGAAAATAGGTTTTAATAATAAGAATAAAGAAATTAGTCCTGAAGCTCATATTAATTTTTTAGACATAAATTGTAAATTAGTTGAAGGACTTAATAAATTAGAACCATTTGGAATAGGTAACCCAAAACCTTTATTTTGGACAAGAAATTGTCGTGTTAATAGCGCATATAAGTTTACAAATAATAATTTTAAATTAAAACTTACCCAGAACAATTATACTTTAGATGCAATTCATTGGAGAAGTAATTATTATTATAGAGAAGGAGACATTATTGATATTGCATTTTATATTGAGAACAAGGCAACAGCTAAAAATAGAGCACAAAGTTTGATAATAAAATCAGTAAGAAAAGGATATAAAAATATTGAATTAAATTATTCAAATAAGAAATATAGCTGTTACGAGAAAATGAATAAAATATATATTAAGAATGAAAAAGGTTCAACTCTGGATATTAACCTGTTAAATCAAAAATATGACAGTAATTACTATCATGGTCTGATTTATACAGCCAAGCAGTCAATGGGGATAGAGATATGATTTATTTATCTTCTGTAAAAGATCAGAGCAATAATAGCAGGTCCTGCTAAAACGACAGCAACTAGTGGAATTAAATTTCCCATGTTTTTTTTTTAACTGAATTTATTTTATCAAATTATCTACCTTCTTATAAAAAAAGTAAAGATCTTATTCATTTTTATTAAAAAAAACCATTATAAAAATCATTATAGTTATTTTATAATTTTAAAATAATATCTAATGGTATAAATTTTTTATAGTACAAAAGACAACACCCTAGTAAAAATATCAGATCTCTTTACTATTTTTGTATAATTAATAGTTTTACTATGAATATATGTCTTTATCCTGATTTTCAATTAATATCAATAATAGAAAACATATTTTTGTAAAAGAAAACTTGTTATGAGATAATTTTAAAATGGAAAATATTGAAATAGAAAAAAATAAAGATTCTGAAACCAATATAAATACTGGTTCTAATGGTTTTTTCTCAATTTTTCTTTCAACTTTTGCAAGTGTATTTATAGCTGAGTTAGGAGACAAGACTCAAATTGCGACTTTGTTATTATCCGCAAAATCTGGAAGACCAATATTTGTGTTTGCAGGTGCCGCGTTGGCGTTAATTTGCTCAACTTTAGTTGTTGTTCTATTAGGGAGCTGGCTATCTAAAAGCATCTCACAATATCGTATAAGGATTGGTTCATCTATATTAATGTTGGGATTAGGTCTATGGTTTGGTCTCCAATCATTACAAGCATTAATTATTGGGAGAAATTTATAAATATGGACTTTACTCTTCTCTTTTCAATATTTACAACTGTTTTTTTAGCTGAACTTGGAGACAAAACTCAAATTGCAACTTTTGCATTAAGTGGTTCTACAAATAAACCATATGCTGTCTTTCTTGGTTCTTCTTGCGCTCTTATCTTTACAAGTCTTCTAGGAGCAATGGCTGGGGGATCAATATCAAATCTTATTCCTGAAATTTATTTAGAATCAGTTGCATCATTAATTTTCCTTTATCTTGGATTCAGTCTTCTTATTAACACTCTTGGAAAAAGAGATGAACTATAAAAAATACTTAAAATAACTTACAATAAAAGGTATGTGAATAAATCATTTAAGTTATTAATTCATTTTCTTCCAAATGCTAAATACATCAAAAATTCTAAGCTTTTTAAATGAAAATGAAGATATAGAGCTTAAAAAACTTGAAAAAGCTCTTAAATTAACAAAAAAATCTCAAAGAGATAAATTAAATATAGCTCTAAATGCTTTAAATAAGCTGGATATAATAAATCTAGTTGATAATGGAAAAGTTAAAATTAATAGTGAAAACATTATAAAGGCTAGAATTCGTTGTAGCAGTAAAGGTTTCTCTTTCGCAGTAAGAACTGATAAACTAGAAGATGTCTATATTAGAGAAAACCACCTAAATCACGCTTGGCACGGTGATAATGTCATAATTAAGATTATTAAAGATGCACAAAGAAGAAGAGCACCTGAAGGATTAGTTTTGTGTATATTAGATAGGAATACGACTAACTTAATTTCTTTTTTAAAAAAAGAAAATGACCAAATATATGCTAAGCCTCTTGATGATAGATTATTAGAAAATATTAAACTTAATTCATCTGAATTTGAATTCTCAGAGAATAATGAATTAGATAATATTGTTGAAGTTAAGGTTAATAAATATCCAATATGTCAACTTCCTACTGAGGGTGAAATTTTAAGGAAGCTTCCGCTAGATAAAGGAATTCAAGGAGATATCGACATACACCTAACTAAAAATAATCTTCAATATGAAGAAATAGCTCCTAAAGCTAATATTAAAAACCTTGCAATATCTAAAAGAACTAATCTTACAGATCAAAAAACAATATTGTTTCAAGGTTGGGGAAATGATAATTCACCCTCTCTTCCAGCCTTTTTCATAGAACAACATAATTTTGGTACTAGAGTTTGGATTCATTCTCCAGCAATATCAGAATTATTCACAATTCCTGGTAAAACAGAAAGTTGGATAAGAAATAGATGTCATGCATTATGTTTAGTGGACAGTTGGAGACCACTTTTAAATCAAGAAATTATAAATAAGTCAGATTTTTCAGTTGACAACGAATCAGAAGCAGTAAGTCTTTATTTTGATTTAGATTCTGACGGGAAAATTCTAGACTGGGAATTTTTATTAACTCGCATAAAGCCTTCCATCAAAATAACGAGAGAACAGTTCGAGGCTATTTCATTAAGAAAACCAAAAGCCAGAAATATTCCTGTAATCCTTAAACCTGTAAAAAACTATATTAACCAAGTACAAACTCTTATTTTTTACGCAGATAAACTTTTCAAATTAGATAGAGAACAAGTAGTGATAAAAGCAGATAATCCAATAATTAATGAAATGAACAATTTTAAATATGATTTTCCTGGTAGAGAATATTATGGATGGGTTTCTGACTTAAACATTCATGATCCAAATTCAGTAATTAGAGTTATTACAAATGTTGCTAACAAAATCTGGTATCTTCATTCAAAATCCTTAAAAATACCAACAATATCAATTATTAATCAACCAGTAGAAAATAATTCAATTAATGAAGTTATTAAAACTGTTTTAGCATTAAATATTGAGATTGAACTTGATGAGAATGGGTCCATTAATCCAAACGATATTACAGACTCAATCTCAGACGATTCATGTAAACGTATTTATCACAAGATACTTAAAAACTCTGTAAAAGATAAATTTATTAGTATAAATAATAAATTTGATGATAATCCATTAATTGAAAAAAATGAAGATTCAAAACCAACATCTCCATGGACATTACCATCTACAAATTATTTAGATATTTTAAATCAATATATGATTGTACTAATGATAAGAGATGGTAAGTCTAAATCTAAAAGTAAATCACAAAAACAAGTATTATTAGGGAAAAAGGATTCTTATAACGATTTTGATTGGGATATATTTTCGGAAACAATAAATAAATCAATAAATAATATTCTTAATGAAGAGGTTATTGAATTCATAAAAAAAGAAATTATAAAAGTAAAAAGATTCAATGAAGGTATTATATCTATGACAAAATCTAGAAAAGCTTTAAAGTTAGTAGATACAGTTCAGTCTGCTTATATAACTGGAGTTCAAAGTTATGGTTTTTTTGCAGAGATACCTCCATTAATGATTGAAGGTCTTATCCATGTAAGTACACTAAATGATGATTGGTATGAATATAGATCTAGACAAACTATGCTTATTGGTAGAAAAAATAAAAAGAAATATCAGCTTGGGGACACTATAAAAGTTAAGATTGTAAATGTAGATCTTTTAAGAAATCAAGTTGATTTAGAAGTTATAGAAGAAGAATATAATTCAAATAAAGAAGAATTAACTAAAGAAAATACTCAATTAATTGATTAATTATGAAACCTTACGTTTTAGCTATTACGGGAGCATCTGCTATTCAACTTGGTGAAAAGGCATTAGAGTTATTATTAAAAAATAATAATAATGTTTGTTTAATTCTTAGCAAAGGAGCTTACCAAGTTTCCTTATCAGAGAGAAATATAAGAATTCCTGTTGACTCAAAACTTCAAGAGGAATTTTGGAGGAATCATTTAAAGACATCAAAAGGAAAGTTGAAGTGCTACAAATGGAATGATCATGCAGCATCAATAGCAAGTGGAAGTTTTAAAACAAAAGCAATGATTATTGTTCCATGCTCAATGGGTAGTCTTGGAAGAATCGCCTCAGGATATTCACTAGATCTTGTGGAAAGATGTGCTGATGTACATTTAAAGGAAGGAAGAAATTTAATAATTTCTCCGAGAGAAAGTCCATTAAGTTTAATACATTTAAAAAATATGATCTCGTTAATGGAAGCTGGGGCAAAAATAGTACCTCCTATTCCAGCATGGTATTCGAATCCAAAAACACTTGATGAAATGGTAGATTTTATTACTGTTAGGTTATTTGATGTAATAGACGAAGATCTTAGTTCTATAAATAGATGGAAAGACAAAGAATGAATATAATAAAAAGATTTTTATTAACTTTTTCTCTTCTGCCGTTACTTTTAATAATATATTTATCGTTTATAAATTATGAAAGTAAGTCAAAATTAAAAATATTAAACTGGGAAACACAATCATTACCTCTTGGGACCTTCATCTTTATAGGTGGAACACTTGGCTTTATTTCTTCCTATACACTTTTATCTCTTAATTCATCTAATCTATCCCTAAATACAGATGATCCTATTAATGAAAATTTCATCTTTGAAAATGAAAAATTAGAAACTAATAATCTTGAGAATGAAACTCATACATATGTAGAGAGAGATGTTAGAGCTCCAAGCCCAACAATAGATGTTCCATATCGAATAATAAATAAAAAGGATCTAAAAAATAAAAATTATAAACCTACAGACTCCTGTAAAGACTTCTCTTCAGATGATGATATGTTTTCAGAAAATAAATCTAGAGTTTCCTCAGAATTATCAGATTGGGATAACTCAATTCAAGAGAACTGGTAAATTATTAAAAAACAAACACAAATATCAATTAGTTTAATTTTTTGGTTAGGTTTATAAATGTCGCAAAAGTTCCTTGGCTGATTCTAAAAAAGTCTTAAATCAAGAAAATAAAGATGAATTAAATGCTAAACAGGAATCGTCAATGGTTTCTAGCATAGACTCGAATGAAAAAAAAGATTTAGTTATAACCTCCGAGAAATTAAATACATCTACTGAATCCAATAAATTAATCATCGAAAATAAAACATCTAATACTGAAAAACCCCCAAAACCTGCTAAACCTCCAAAAGTAGAAGATAAGCCATTTGATGAATTTATAAAAAGTCACTTAATACCTTCATTTTCTGAGGCCCTTGATAAGCTTGAAATTAAATATGAAGATTTTAAATTATGTTATGAAGATATGCCTGTAGTAGGAACTAAATGCTGGATTTTTAAAGGTTCAATATCATATAAAAAAAGATTCTGGCTTTGTTTTTCAGAAAAAAATATATCTTCAACAAAAACATTCGCATTAGCAGATAATGATAATAATCCTTCACTTCTAGAATCTTTTTTAATAGATGAAAAGAAAACAACATTATTATTATTAGTTTCAAGATTACTTCAAAGACTTAATGGTCAAAAGTGGTTAAAAGACAATTAATTATTCATAAAATAGGTATAAATATAAATTTTAATTATTTAATTTTATATATCTTGAATTATTAATAAGTTTATTAATTTAATAGTACTTAGTCACAGAGATGATTTTTAAATGCCATAATATATCAAATAATACTTTGATTTTGGTAACTGCTTTATTAAAAAACCCTGTAATAGCTAACTCTAGTGATTTTTCAGACGAAAAATTATGTTCAATTCTTAATGAATTGATATCCTATGCATATTCGGCAGGTGCAGATTTTATTGAAATTTTTTTAGAAAATTCATCTCATATTGGTATTCTCTCAGAGCATGAACAAATAACATCAGTAAATCCAAATTATTCAAAAGGCGCTGGAATAAGGGTGTTTAAAAATAATAAAGATGGATTCTTTAGCACAAATGATTTGACCTATTCAGGACTTATTTATGCTATTGACCAATCACTAGGAATGCTTGGATTAGTTAAATCAGATAATAGTTCTGCTGTCTTTAATGGTTTAAATAATTTATCAAACTACGGCAAGAATAAAGAAAACTGGGAAAAATCAAGTCCTGACATTAATGAAATATCTGAAAAACTAATTTTTTCAGCTGAATCTCTCAGAAAACATGCACAACATGTCCAGTCAATTAGAGGTAATTATTCAAGATCAATACAAGAAATTTTAATCGCCTCTTCTGATGGAACTTTTGCGAGAGATATTAGACATCATCAATCTTATGGAATTAATTTAATATCAGCTGATAAATCTAATATTTCAAGTATTGGAAGAAGATATGGAATAACTGATTCTCCAGCTGGATTTAGAGAATGGAATGTGGAAAATACATCAACTGAAATAGCAGAAAGTTCTAAAAATATGCTTTATGCAGATTATGTAGATGCCTCTCAAATGCCCGTTGTCTTAGCTAACAAATTCGGAGGAGTAATATTTCATGAGGCATGTGGACATTTACTTGAAACAACACAGATAGAAAGAGGTACTACACCATTCTTAAATATGTTAGATAAGAAAATTGCACATTCCTCCGTAACTGCTGTAGATGAGGGTTTAACAAATGGTGCATTTGGTTCATTATCAATTGATGATGAAGGCATGGAGCCTGAAAGGACTGTATTAATTAAAGATGGTATCTTAAAAAGGTTTTTATCTGATAGAGCTGGAAATCTGAGGACAGGACACCCGAGAACAGGAAGTGGCAGAAGACAAAATTATTCATTTCCAGCCGCTAGTAGAATGAGAAACACATATATATGTCCAGGAAGACATACACCTTCAGATCTCATATCAAGTGTCGATAAAGGTCTATATTGCAAATCTATGGGAGGTGGTAGTGTTGGCCCAACAGGGCAATTCAATTTTGCTGTTGAAGAAGGATATTTAATAGAAAATGGTAAATTAACTAAACCAGTTAAAGGGGCAACATTAATAGGTGAAGCTAAAGAAATTATGCCAAGAATTTCAATGTGCGCTAACGACCTTGACTTGGCCGCCGGATTTTGTGGTTCAGTTAGTGGAAGCGTAAATGTTACTGTCGGCCAACCACATATAAAAGTTGATTCAATAACTATCGGAGGTAGATAAATGCATGATTTAAAAACACAAGATAGAAATGCACTTGAACGATTAAATATTATAGAAAAAATATCGATACTTGCAAGATCTAATTCAATTGAAAAGTGGGATATTGGAGCCACCTCAAGCAAAGATCTTTCTGTACAAGTTGATCATGGAGAATCAAAGCAATTAAAAGGTTCACAAAGAAATTCCATAACTATAAGAGTCTGGAATAAAAATAATACATTAGGTATAACCTCTACATCAGATTGCTCAGATAATGGAATTAAAAAGGCATTTGAGGGAGCAATAGCCTCTAGCGAATTTGGAAATAAAAATGAAACTCCGGAATTCTCATCTCTTTGTAATAGTCAATTACCAAATATAAGGAATATAATTAGAGATTCAGTTGGAATAAAAAAACTTTTTGAACTACTAAAGGAAGCGGAATCGACTTTATTAAATACTCATAAATCAATAGACTCAGTACCATATAATGGTCTTTCGGAAGCTTTTGTAGAGAGATTGTATATAAATAGCTCCGGAGCATTTAGACATTTAAGTATTAATCAAGCAAGTCTTTATTTATATGCAAAAGGGCAAAACCAAGGGAAAAAGCCAAGAACTGGTGGCTCAGTAAAAATAGGTTTCGGCATAGAGGATATCAATATAAATGAATGCATTACAGAAACTTCTGAAAAACTTATTAGCCATCTTGAATATCAACCAATAAAAACTGATAGATATTTGGTTTGTTTTTCACCAGAAGCATTTCTAGATCTAATTGGTGCATTTAGTTCAATATTTAATGCTCGCTCAATACTTGATGGAACAAGTCTTACAAATGTAGATAACATTGGAGAACAAATTGCAGTTCCCTTTTTATCAATATCTGACGAGCCTCTACATATCGAGAATATTGCATCATTTAATTTTGATGGGGAAGGTACTCCAAAAACGAATGTACAACTAATTAATAACGGAAAATTAGAGAACCTTCTTCACTCAGAGGCTACCGCAAGAAAATTTAATGTATCACCTACTGGACATGCCAGATTAGGAGCTAAAGCAAGTGTGTCTCCTGAGTGGTTTGTAATAAAAAATTCCGAGAATTCAGTTGATGAAAATTTATCTCACAAAGATCTATCTTTAAAATATGTTTTAATTGATAGCTTAAGTGCTTTACATGCAGGGGTGAAATCAAGTCAAGGATCATTTTCACTTCCATTTGATGGCTGGCTCATTGAGAATGGTGAAAAGAAATCTATTGAAGCTGCAACTGTTGCTGGAGATATACGTCAACTTTTAAAAGACATACTTCATATTGAACACGATCAATTCAATACGCCATCTGGAGTTTCACCTCACATATGGGTTAAAAACCTCTCAATAACTGGCGAGGCATGAAAATAGTTTTTTGGGGTACACCGTCATTTTCAATTAAAAGTTTAGAAAAATTACATTCATCTGACAATGAAATCATCGGTGTTGTAACTCAACCAGATAAAAAAAGATCAAGAGGAAGTAAGTTAATCTCATCACCTGTAAAGAAAAGAAGTTTAGAGCTAGGTCTTAGTGTTTACATGCCAGAGAAAATAAAAGAAAATTCATTGGAAAAAGAAAAGATTTTAAATTTAGATGCCGATATATATATAGTTGTAGCATTTGGTCAAATACTACCGTCAGAGGTACTATCAAAACCAAAATATGGATGTTGGAATAGTCATGCATCAATACTGCCGAAGTGGCGAGGTGCTGCCCCCATTCAAAGAGCCTTGATAAATGGAGATAAAAAAACTGGTGTTGGAATAATGTTGATGGAAAAAGGACTTGATACAGGACCCGTAATTTTAGAAAAGAAGATTGGAATTGATGAATTTGATAATCATGAAATCTTATCAAATAAATTATCTAATATATCGGGAGATCTTCTTTTAGAACTAATAAGTATTATTGAATGTAAAAGGAAATTACCAGAATTTAATATAAATCAAGATTTAGATTTAAAAAAACAAAGTGAAATCCATCTAGATAAAGTTACATATGCAAATATGATAAATAAGAAAGAATTAAAAATAGATTGGTCTTCTAGTTCCGCTTCTATACATAGAAAGGTTATGGGTTTATATCCGAATGCCTTTACTACATTTAATAATAAGAGGGTAAAGATTTTATCAACCTCTAGAATTGACTATTTAAAAGAAAAAGATAAGTTAAAAATGCTTGATATAATTAAAATTAATAACATGTCAAAGCCAGGGAATATAGTATTTCACGATGATAAAATTGGTATCTTAGTAAAGTCAAAAGATAGTTTTATTCTAATAAAAAGAGGCAAATTAGAAGGAAAAAATGAGGTAGAAAGTAATGTACTTTTTAAACAATTAAATGCGAAAATAAACTATCATTTTGATTGATTACCTTTTCTTAATGAAAACCCCCATATTAAAAGTGCACTCATAACAAAAAATACAATATAGTCTGGAAATAAAAAAGAAGGTACTAACAATTGAATAATAAGTTTAATACCAATAAATCCTATGGCTAAATATCCTGCCTTTTCTAGCCTTATATATATATCAAGCCATTTTATAAATAAAGATGAAGTAAATCTAAGAGCAATAACGCCTATAATTGCTCCAGTTATAACTAACAATAATTGATCACTAATTGAGACAGCTGCTGTGATACTATCAATTGAAAAAGCCAGATCCGTTATCGATATAAGGACAATAACATTAAATAGTGAATTATTTAATTGGTCATTATTTGAATTACTTTCGTTAATTTGAGGATAAAATATATTTTTTATAGATAAGAAGATAAGATAAAAGCCACATAAATAAGAGATAAAATTTAATTTAAGTAAATATTGAGAAAATATAATAAGTAACAATCTAAATATTAAAGATATAAATATACCTATGTTAAGTGCTGTATTCTGTAATTTTTTATTTTTTAAACTTCGGGTTATAGAAGCTAAAGCCACAGCATTATCAGCTGAAAGAATTAATTCCAATGAAATAATTACAGGTAAAAGAGGGAGAAGCTCTACCCATTGATCTATTCCATCTAATAGAGGAGTTAAAGAATCTAGTGCTGCTGAATCCATATATATATAATATATATGGATTATGTTTTTGAACTAAAATGTGTTAAAAAAGAATACTGAAATAAATTACAAATTAAAATTCGATTAATGAAAATAGAATCTGAACTTTGTTTTGCTGACTCAACAAGAATTATTCTTAAGCTAAGTGTATGGGATGGAGATATTTCATTAGGTAGTTTCATAAGTGAAGGTAGTACTGTAGATTCGGCTGAGGAGCAATGCTTAAAAAAGATAAAATTACGATTAAACATAAATTTAGATAAAGCTCAAACAACTGTAAATACTTCTATTGATGATAGAAATTTCATAGACAATAATAATAGAAATAATATTTTAAATGATAAATATATTAATAAGACAGATGTCACTAATAATGACTGGAGTAAAGAGTTAAGTTTAATTGATATTGAAATAAAGAGATTAGAATGGAGCAAATATCAGGAAAACAAATATTTAAATAATTTGCTTGGTATTAATAATAGAAATAAAATTACAATTTTTGAACACTTAAATATATATTTAGAACATATAAGAAACATTAAAAAAGGTGATGAGTTTCCACTTAAGAATAGAAGCTTTAAATGCCTTATAATTAAATCATCAAATCAAATGTTAAAATTAGGATGGGATAATCAAAGAGGAAGTGAATTCCTTAGATTAAATTATAATTGTTCAACTCGTAAAGAACTTACGATAGAACAATTATTTGAATTTTCAAATTTACTCGATAAAGAATTAAAGGCAAAATAAAATATATTTTACATTTTTCCTACTTGTATTATAAAATAATAACCTATTATAAATATCATGTATCTTAAATCTATAGTAGACAGTCTTTCAAATTCAAATTTATTTCTTGAGTTAGATACTAGAACAAAAAAAGAGAGAATAACAATAAATTGTACTTCTAGATTAGCTAATAGCTTACTAATAAGTGGTTTATCCAGGACTAGAAAATCACCATTAGTTATAATCACACCAACTTTTGAAGAAGCAGGAAGATATTTACCTTTATTAGAGTTATTTGGCTGGAATAAAACATTTGTTTATCCATCAAGCGATTATTCTCCATATGATAAATATGAACAATCATCTGAAATTACATGGGGACAATTACAGGTAATTTCTGAGTTAATAGAACAAGAAGATTATTCTAATCTTTGTATAATTACAACAGAACGATGTCTTCAACCTCATTTACCACCTCTCTCATATATTAGAAATAAGTTTTTATATATAAATAAATTAGATAGTTATAATTTAGAGGATTTAGCTAAGAGTTTAAGTGAACTTGGATATGAGAAGGACAATCTTGTTCAACAAGAAGCTAAATGGTCTAGGAGAGGAGACATAATAGATATCTTTCCAGTTAATCGAGATGCTCCTATACGTTTAGAATTTTTTGGAGATAAATTAGAAAAGATCAAAGAACTTGACCCTATAACTCAACGCTCTCATGAATCTATTGATCGAATTGTAATTTCACCTGTAAGCATAAACTCTCTTATTGAAGATAAATTAAATAAGGATTTAAATATAAATATAAATGAATCTGAATCATTAAAGAATTATCTTTCAATTGCATGGCCTAATAAACAGTCATTATTAGATTACCTTCCGTCAAATAGTTTTGTAGTAATCGAAGATGAATCACAATGTATTTCTCATTGTAAAATTTGGTATGAGAAAATACAAGAAGAACTATGTGAAGAAGATAAATCAAAATTCGGTGAGTTAACAAATAAACCGACTGAAATTATGTCCAATATAAATAAATATAATGGCATCAATATTTCGTCTTTAAATAATATAAAAAATAATAATTTATCATTAGATATTTCTAATAGACCTTTAAATATTCTACCAAATCAATTTGGTAAATTAGGTTCTAGTATTAAAGAATATATTAAGAATAGAGATAACGTTTTTCTAATATCAGCACAACCTAGTAGGGCTGTTGCACTTTTACAGGAACATGAATGTCCATCTATTTTTTTAAATCAACCAAATAAAGATGAAGTCTTAAGAATTACAAGGGAAAGGAACGTTCCAATAGCATTTAAATGTAATACAGATGCTCAATTAGCGGGTGTTTATCTTCCTTCTTTCAAAATTGTTCTTATTACAGATAAGGAATTTTTTGGCCAGCAAAGCTTAGTTAATAATTCATACATAAGGCGCAGAAGAAAATCTATTTCTAAATCTGTAGATCCTAATAAACTACATCCTGGGGATTATGTAGTTCACAAAAATCATGGTGTGGGTTTGTTTAAAAAAATGGAAAAAATATCAATTTCTGGTGAAACAAGAGATTATTTAGTCTTAAAATATATAGATGGAATATTGAGAGTCGCAGCTGATCAACTTAGTTCAATAGGTAGATATCGAGTTTCAGGAGATAAAGAACCCAAATTAAATAAACTTGGCGGCAATACATGGAGTTTATTAAAACAAAAAACGAAGAGAACTATTAAAAAAGTAGCTGTAGATTTAGTAAAACTATACGCTGAAAGATCTAAAAAGAAAGGTTTCTCCTTTCCTAAAGATGGCCCATGGCAAAATGAACTTGAAGATTCATTTCCTTACGAGCCAACTAAAGATCAGTTATTAGCTGTAAAAGATGTTAAGCATGATATGGAAAAAGAAATTCCAATGGATAGATTAATTTGTGGTGACGTTGGATATGGAAAAACTGAAGTAGCAATAAGAGCAATTTTCAAAGCAATCACAGGTGGGAAACAAATCGCAATGCTTGCTCCAACAACTATTCTTGCTCAACAACATTGGAGAACACTCTCTGACAGATTTGCTCCATATCCAATTAAAGTATCATTATTAAATAGATTCAAAACAAATATAGAAAAGAGAGAAATATTGAATGGTTTAGAGAATGGGACAATAGATGCTGTTATTGGTACTCATCAACTCTTAAACAAAAAAACAATATTTTCTAATCTTGGATTATTAGTAATAGATGAGGAACAAAGATTTGGTGTTAATCAAAAAGAGAAAATAAAATCCTTAAAAAAATCTGTTGACGTACTAACACTTTCAGCAACACCTATTCCTAGAACACTATATATGAGTTTATCTGGTGTTAGAGAAATGAGTTTAATAAATACGCCTCCTCCATTAAGAAGATCAATAAAAACTAATCTATCAAAAATGGATGATGATGTTATTAGAAGTGCAATATCTCAGGAAATCGATAGAGGTGGACAAATATTTTATGTTGTTCCACGAGTAAGTGGTATTGAAGAGATCGCTAACAAAATTAAAACGATGATCCCAAAAATAAGATTAATAATTGCTCATGGACAAATGTCTGAGGGAGAATTAGAGAGCAGTATGATTGCATTTAATGCAGGCGAAGCCGATCTTATGCTTTGCACAACAATTGTCGAAAGCGGGTTAGATATTCCCAGAGTAAATACTATTATTATTGAAGATTCTCAGAAATTTGGATTATCTCAGCTATATCAATTAAGAGGAAGAGTAGGAAGGAGTGGAGTGCAAGCATATGCATGGCTTTTCTATCCAGATAATATTAAATTAAGTGATTCAGCCTTACAAAGGTTAAAAGCAATACAAGAGTTTTCCTCTCTAGGTAGCGGCTATCAATTATCAATGAGAGATATGGAAATTAGAGGGGTAGGAAATCTTATAGGTGTAGAACAAAGTGGGCAAATGGAGGCTATTGGTTTTGACTTATATATGGAAATGCTACAAGAAGCTTTAGCTGAAATAGATGGTCAGAAAATACCAAAAGTTGAAGAAGCTCAAATTGATTTAAAAATAACTGCATTTATTCCTGGAGATTATATAATTGATTCTGATCAAAAAATATCAGCTTACAAAAGCGCCTCTGAATGTAAAACAAATAAAGATTTGATAGAATTAGCTACATCATGGATAGATATATATGGTCCGTTACCTAAGTCGGTAGAGACACTTTTGAGTATTATGAAATTAAAGTTGTTATCAAAAGAATGTGGTTTCTCAAGAATTAAGACAGATAATCAAAATATAATATTAGAGACGTTAATGGACGAAAGTGGTTTTAGGCTTTTAAGACAAGGACTTCCTAAGCATCTGCATGGTAGGCTTATATATAAGAAAAAAGATAAAGTTTCAGAAGTATTAGCAAGAGGTTTAGGAAATTTACAGAGTGACAAACAAATTGAAGAGCTTTCAAATTGGCTAACAAAAATGAAAAGTCAAATAAAATCTGATGAATTTGTATTGGATTAATAAATAAATAAATTCTTACTTGATTATTTTATTTAATTTATCTCTAAATTCACCTTTAGACATTCCACCCTTTAATTCACCAATAATATTAAAGTCATCATCAGGATTTGTGACGATAAGGTATGTAGGCCAACCCATGCCTTGCTTATCAGGATATTGTTTTAAGAGAATTTTTCTATATTTTCTATAGACAAGTGTATCTTGTAACATAACTCCTACAAATTCACAACCAAGCTCTAATGATACTTTCTGATCATAAAAACTCATTTTATGACAGGTACCACAGTCCTCTGAACTAAACTTAATAACATACAACTTCATAATTAATAAAATTATTTTTTCAATTATAAAATTAAGTAGATTAAAAATTAGGTTTAGAAATAATACTATAAAAAGGGTCAGAATTCTTACTTAAAAAAGATAAAAATTTTTGTTCTGAAGATTTATTATCAGATATAATTTCGTCAATGCACCAACCATTTGCTCGTAGAATTTTTGAAATATAAAAAACTCTTTCATCTTCATTTGAATCTACCCAAATGTTAGGAGATTTATTCCAAAAGGCTCTGTTAGTGAAAGAAATAATTAGTCTTCCATTAGGTTTGATTATCCTAAGAATTTCTGAAGAAACTAATTCCGGATATTGTAGATATTGCCAACCAGCTACAATTAAACAGAAATCGATAGATTTCTCTTCTAAAGGTAATAATTGATTTTTATTTAAATTTTGAACCCAAAAAGTATCCAATTTTGGATTATTATCTAATTCTTCTTGATTTAATCCATGACCAATTACTTTCTTATACTTTATATCTGGAAGATGACTTACCCAACTGCTCATAAGATCTAAAATAACAGAATCATTTGGTATTTTATCGCGATAAAGATTTGTAAGTTTATTTCTAAAACCCTTATCTAAATGATGAACAAATCTTGGTGAACTATAAAAAATAGAATCATCACTATCGTCATACTTAGATCTTTGATATTTATTTAAAATTTGATTATTATTCATATAACAATCATACAATAAAATTAAGCTAACTGTTTGTTTTCTTTAATGATGAATGTATTCCTATGCTACAACCTAAAAACAATAATAATATAGCTATCATGGGAGTATATATATAAGGGATAAAAGCGGGTGGGAAATATATTACAGTACGAATTAGACCATAACTTGATGATATAAAAAGATTAGTAATTAATAATATTTGTAAAATAGATGTAAGAAGATATGAATTTGTCAATTGATAAAATTCATCAAATACAATACAAGATGTGAGTATTAGACATCTAATACTCACTGATAATAGTAAGCCAACAATAATCCATAAAGAGGATGAATCAATAAATAATAAGAAGGCAGAAATTATAGAAAAAGATATGACTATAATTGAAACAGGTAAAGAATAATTAATATAATAGTTTCTCATTAATAACTTTATTTATATGATTTCTTTTTCATTCTTTTTATGGAATTATTAACTAACCTTAAACAACGAACAATTCCTCCTAAAAATAAAAATATGCAAAGAATTAACAGAAAAATTACAGAAGTTGCAGCTCCAATTTGAAGTAATCCATTGTAAAGCTGGACGAAACCTTCTGAGATATTTGATACAGTTTCTACAACAAAAACAGACAACTTAAACTTTTCGGGTATGGAATTTAGAAAAATTAACAAGTTAAAACCAACAAATAACATTAAAAGGGCTTCCAAAAAGACCCTTAAATCAGATTTTCGTCTTCTATAAAATCTTTTACGATTAATATTATCTAGATTAGGTTTTAAATATGATTTATCTTTCAATTAAATAATGAATATAATTATTCTTATTTTATAATCTTTTAAAATCTAAACAAGAGAAGGCAAGATGTTTTAATATAAATATACAGAAGAAAATCTTCTATAATATCGTTTCCTAATACTTATTATCTTTGTTATTAATAATCTCATTTCTATCTTCTAAAATATAATTATTGGGTATAGTATAAATAAATATTAATGAAAATAAAGCTAATGATGAAAAACCAAGTATTAATGATATTAAACTAGAAAATTTGAGTATTCTTCTTTTTGGCTTAAAGTAGAATTTATCATATTCTTTATTTTTCCAGGAGATAAGAACTCGTTTATCTTCTCTCAATTTATCAATACAAGTTATAAGATCTATAAACTCAGCGTCATCAAGTGTAAATTCCAATGGTTTAACATTAGTTTTGCTACTAGTAAGAGAAATTTTATGGCCTATTTTATGTTTTTCTATTTTTACTAAATTATTATCTAATGCTTCAATATTCTCACCTATTAAAATCGATTTAGAATACAAATAACAGGAATTAATAAAATTTATAAGATGCTCTTTATTTCCTTCTAATTCTGGATAACCTGCTATTTTTAATTTCCAAATTGAAATAATACCAATTTCACCTTCCTTTTGTCCAAGTGAAAAGTCAGCAATACCATTAATAGTTAATTTTGCTGAGTGATGTATATAATTATAAGATGTGTTTAACATAATATATTAGATATCTAAAATCAATGATTTTAATCTATTTTGCCCAATAAGTCCTGATGAATATGCAAGAATAAAAACTAATTCTTTTATAAAATTATCTGCGCAAGAAGAATTCAAAATCTTTCTAATTGTAATACGCTTTATATTCATTCTTTCGCTAACTAATTCTCCAAATCTATCTTTCAATAATTCCCACCTTTGATTTGAGATTTCAGCGGGCTCCTTATTAGATAAAAGCTGTCTTAAATATGGGTAGATTCTGTAGGCTGTCATAGAAATAATTTCAACCAAATATTCAAGCTGCAATTTTGATAATTTACCACGTCTTGTTATTTTTCTAAGCGGGTTATAAAGTCGTATTTTCCACAAATCAACAATATTAGTATTTTGATTATTCGTATCTATGCTATTGGCAGTGTTAACTAAGTATTGAGTACCATTTATTTCAATGGATTCAATAAGTAATAGAAGAAAATCAATTTTTTCTATTCCTTTGAATGTCATATGAGAAAATTCTAGTTCATCTTCAATTGAAAAAATCTTTTTAATCTTTTTTTTTAGTAAAAATTCCATGTGCAAATTATATCAAATAAATCTTGTTATGCCATAATATAATTTTATATAGAAAAATATTTTGCATAAATATAATTTCTATAAAGGTACTAAAAGTTATTATCGAAGTGCCATTTAAGAATTTTTTCATATTGAATAGTTGAGATAAATCCAAAATTCCAAAGAATTATAAGAAATGGGGCATTTTCTTTCTTAGAATAATTTAAAGCAAGTTCAATAGATTCCTGAGATAAACCATAATTATTTTCCAGGTAGTATATTAAATCATTTAATATAAAATCATTTTGAGTTTGATTATTCATATTTAATTTACGATATTTATTCCATTTGTCATTAATGAAAGTATATTTGTCTTTAATAATTTAGATCGTTTAAGTAATAAAAAAGATATTTTTCTTATTAAAATTAGGAAATTATTATTATTTGAGAACACTCTTACTAATGAATCTGTTGATAATGCTACAAAAATAACATCAGGTATTCTTAATAAAAAATAAATGAAAGGAATAAAATTATCAAATTTATTTCTATACTTTTGTGAAAACTTTATTAATCTCGTTAATTGATAAATATCTCTCCAACATAGATTTAGTCCTTGTCCTCCAACTGGATGAAAGGAGTGTGCCGCTTCACCTACTAAAATAAATCTATTTCTGTAAAATGATCTTGCTATTGAAAAATAATTAGAATAATAATTTGAATCTTCAATCATTACATCAGGTTGATAGCTCATTGGCATTATTGAGGAGATTCTATCAAGAACATAAGACTTATTATTATTTTTAAGAGTTTTACATTTTTCGAGTGAGGCACTCCATACTACTTGATAAATGTCATCCTTCATGGGTAATATTGCAAATGGTCCCTCTTCACGCAATACTTCAAATGCTCTATCATTCTCTCCATTTCTTACTAATACTTTACTAGTAAAACAACATTGATTGTATTTAAATTTAAAAGAACCAATGTTCCAATTAATTCTTGATTTAGATTGAGTACCGTCAGCAGCAATGACATAATCGTAATTTTCTAAATCATAATTTGTCTCTTGAGTAATTTGAAAATTAATATTTTTATATTCTAATAATCTCTTATAGATAACATCCATTAAATCGATATGGTTGATTATCCATCCTATTCCACCAGAAGATCTATTTTTAATGCTTAAATTGGATAAATTAAAGTTAATGAATCTATTAACTGTTGAATCTTGAACTGTTAATTTAGAAAACTTATTTGTTTTTTCCTTTAATAAGGTCCATAAGTTTAAATACTCTAAAAGCTTTCTCGAGGAATGAGTAAGTGCATATGCTCGATTTCTGCTTTTTAATTCATTGATATTTTTATGATCAAATATAGATATATTACATTCAGAATCTGCTAATGCAATTGCTAAAAGTGATCCGGTAGGTCCAGCACCAATTATTTTAATATTTAATTTTCTACTCATTTTTTTATTTAATATTTATCAAAAATTATTTATTTATAATAACAATTTTTATCTCAAATTGTTCCTCTGAGCCTACAAAATTCAATAAATGCAGGGCGTAAAAGGTACGGGTATTCACCTATCCACATATTTATGTCAGGAATCCATGCATCACTAATTGATGATACATATCTGAAATCATTATTATTACTAAAAGCCAAGCACATAATATTTTGTCCTCTTCTAAGGATTTTATGTTTCTTTTCTAATGGAAATTTTAATTCACTTAAAAAGCCGTCTACATCTTCGAGCTCTATAAAAATCCATGTTTTTTTGTTTTCTATAAGTTCAAGCTGCCCTCTTGAATTTGATTGTTCTCTACTACTTTCAACAATTTCTTTTATATAAATGTCAGAAATATAACCTTGAAATAAGGCAACATTTTTATATTTTTTTAGCCTGTAGTTTTTTCTACTAGCTTCATATATTGGACTCCATAAAATATAGAGAATAAAAATTACGCCTAGAACTAACCAGAGTGAATAAAATTGACTTGTAATTTGGCTTTGACTTATCAAAAGAGTTATTACTCCTCCAATTGATGAAATAATTAATTTCTGCAGAACTTTCCTTGGGTTGCCTAGTGCAGAACTAAATTGATCTGAGGTTGCTACACCAGGAATCAATTTACCAATTTCACCATTTCTTAAAGGAATAAGCATTATCTATTAAAGAAGTTTTTCCAATCCGTAAACCAAGCCATTCAGTTTTCTAACCTTTTTAATGGAAAGAAGAACACCTGGCATGTAAGCACTTCGATTAATTGTGTCATGCTTCAACAGATAAGTTTCCCCCATACCACCAAAAAGTACTTCTTGATGAGCTATCAAACCAGGTAATCTGACAGAGTGCATTCGCAGTCCACTTTTACGCAATCCTCCTCTGCAACCACTAATTGATTCTGTTTCTTCGACTTCAACTTTATTAAAAGATTTTCCAAGTTCTTCCATTAATTCAGCAGTTTTAAGGCAAGTTCCACTGGGAGCATCGGCCTTTTGATTATGATGTAATTCAGTTAATTCTGCATGATCATAAAATCTTGCGGCAGCAGCAGCAGCTTGTTGTAATAAGACCATACCGACAGAAAAATTTGGAATTACAGCGGATCCAATAGATGCTTTTTCAGAAAATTCGCTTAATTCAGTTAATTGATCTGGGGTTAATCCAGTTGTACCAATAACTGGATGAACACCATAAGCTATTGATGTTCTTGTGTGTTCATAAACGACTGAGGGATGAGTAAAATCAACAAGAACAGCCCCTTGATTTTTTCCTTTATCGCGGACATCTTGACTTGCTGCACATAAACAACCTTCAAAATCTGTTGTAAGTGGTATTTCTAACTCTCCTAAATTAAGTTCAAGTCCCACATCTAATCCTTCTTTTTCCTTAATTGTTTCAATTGCTCCAACAAGTTTAAAACCTTTCGAATTTATTAAGGCTTTGATAACTTCTGCCCCCATTTTCCCGAGTGCGCCTGCTACAACGACGTGAATGGAGCTTTCTGATTGTTGATTCATACTTTGAATTGTAAATTTATGAGGTTTTCTTGTAACAGGGATATGTCCATATCCACAGTTATGCGCAAGATAAAAGTAGGCTTGGTGAAAATACTTAGAGAGAAAAATGTTTACACAGGTCCGCTCCGCAAACCGCAGAGTTTCACCTGTTGAAGGTCACAAACATAAATCAGTCATGAAGGCTGTTTACGTGGTCCTAGAACCACAGTACCAAAATGCTTTAACTCAAGCAGCTAAGGCTATTAATTCTGCTAATGGTCCTATTGGTATTGAGCTAAATGGATATCTAATAGAGGAATTAAGAGATGATAAAAATTATGATAATTTTAAATCTGATGTTGCAACCTCTGAACTTTTTATTGCCTCTTTAATTTTTATAGAGGATTTAGCTCAAAAAGTAGTAGAAGCAGTCGAACCCCACAAAGATAATTTAAAAGCTTCAATAGTATTTCCTTCCATGCCAGAAGTTATGAGGCTTAATAAGCTTGGAAGTTTTTCAATGGCTCAATTGGGACAAAGCAAAAGTATAATTGGCGATTTTATGAAAAAAAGAAAAGAGTCTGGAGGAGCAGGATTCCAAGATTCAATGTTGAAACTGCTAAATACACTTCCTTCAATATTAAAATATTTACCTGTTGAGAAAGCTCAAGATGCAAGAAGTTTTATGCTTAGTTTCCAATATTGGCTTGGAGGAACTCCTGAAAATTTAAAGAATTTTTTATTAATGCTTGCTGATAAATATGTATACCCAGAGTTAATAAATGAAAATAAAGAAAAAATTGAAATATCTGAACCTGAAGTTTTTCCAGATTTAGGAATATGGCATCCTCTTGCTCCAAATATGTATGAAGACATAAAAGAATATTTAAATTGGACAAAAAGTAGAGATGATCTTTCAGATAAAAACAGAAAAGGTCCCGTAATTGGTCTAGTTCTTCAAAGAAGCCATATTGTAACTGGAGATGATGCTCATTATGTTGCTGTTATTCAAGAACTAGAATATCGAGGAGCAACTGTCATACCAATATTTTGTGGTGGTTTAGATTTCTCAAAGCCAGTTAATGCTTTTTTCTACGACCCGGTAAATAATCAGAGTCCATTAGTTGACGGTGTAGTTTCTCTTACAGGCTTTGCTTTAGTTGGAGGTCCCGCTCGACAGGATCATCCTAAAGCCATCGAATCACTTAAGAGACTTAATAGACCTTACATGGTCGCTTTGCCTTTAGTTTTTCAAACTACGCAAGAATGGGAAGGTAGTGATCTTGGACTTCACCCAGTACAAGTTGCACTTCAAATAGCAATTCCAGAACTTGATGGAGCTATTGAACCGATAGTTCTTTCAGGACGTGATGATGCTACTGGAAAAGCTCATACCCTTCAAGACAGAGTTGATTCAATCGCAGAAAGAGCAATAAAATGGTCATCATTACGAATTAAACCAAGATCAAAGAAGAAATTAGCAATAACAGTTTTTAGTTTTCCACCCGACAAAGGAAATGTTGGAACTGCTGCATATCTAGACGTTTTCGGTTCTATCTACAGAGTAATGCAAGAGATGAAATCAAAAGGATATGTAATTAAAGATATGCCGAAAAACCCAAAAGAATTAATGGAAGCTTTGATTAATGATCCTGAAGCTCAACAAGGCTCGCCTGAATTATCAATAGCTCACAGGATGTCGGTAAAAGAATATGAAAAATTTACTCCTTATTCCCATAGGTTGGAGGAAAATTGGGGAAAACCTCCTGGAAATTTAAATAGTGATGGAAAAAATTTACTTATCTATGGAAAACATTTTGGAAATTTATTTGTAGGTGTTCAACCAACATTTGGTTATGAAGGTGATCCTATGAGATTACTTTATTCACGGAGTGCTAGTCCTCATCATGGATTTGCTGCTTACTACACTTATCTTGAGAAAGTTTGGGAAGCCGATGCCGTACTTCACTTTGGAACCCATGGTTCTTTGGAATTTATGCCTGGGAAACAAATGGGCATGAGTGAAAACTGCTACCCTGATTCTTTAATAGGTGGATTGCCAAATCTTTACTACTACGCTGCAAACAATCCATCTGAAGCAACAATTGCTAAAAGAAGAGGATATGCTTCAACAATAAGTTATCTGACACCACCAGCTGAGAATGCTGGCCTATACAAGGGACTAAAAGAATTAGGAGAATTAGTTGGCTCTTATCAACAACTTAGAGAAAGTCCTAGAGGTGTTCAAATAGTAAATGCAATAATTGAGACATCTAAAAAATGCAATTTAGATGAAGATATAACTTTCCCAGACACTCAGATTAGTGATCTAAACATAGAAGAAAGGGATGAAGTAGTTGGAGCTGTTTATAAACAATTAATGGAGATTGAAAGTAGATTATTACCATGTGGACTTCATACTATTGGTGAGTCTCCAACAGCTCAAGAAGCAATAGCAACCTTAGTAAATATTGCTGCTCTTGATAGAGATGATGAAGGCATAAAATCTCTCCCTAATTTACTTTCTGAATCAATAAATAGAACAATTGAAGATATTTATAAAGGTAATAACAAAGGAATATTAAAAGATGTAGAGCTTAATAAGAAAATCACAGAAGTCTCAAGAGAAGCTGTAAGCTCACTAGTTTTTTCTCTTACTGGTAGAGATGGAAGGGTTTCATTAAATAAAAATTTACTTGAAAGATTTTTAAATATATTAAAACTTATAGGAATTAATATTCCTTCACCATGGATTAGGGTTTGTAATAAATCAGGCTTTAAAAACGTAAATACAAAAGAAGTAGACAAATTATTTGATTATTTAAGTTTTTGTCTTGAGCAAATTTGTGCAGATAAGGAGATGGAAAGTCTTCTCAAAGCACTTGATGGTGACTATGTTATACCTGGTCCAGGAGGAGATCCAATAAGAAATCCTGGTGTCTTGCCAAGTGGTAAAAATATTCATGCTCTTGATCCACAGTCAATTCCAACTATTGCTGCTGTTGCAGCCGCAAAAATTGTTGTAGATAAGCTTATAGAGAGACAAAAAGATGAACTTGGCTCATTCCCAGAGACTATTGCTTGCGTTTTGTGGGGTACAGATAATATTAAGACATATGGAGAATCATTAGCTCAAATACTATGGTTCGTAGGCGTAAGACCTAAACCAGATTCTGTAGGACGTATAAATAAACTTGAATTAATTCCATTAGATGAGCTTGGCAGGCCAAGAATTGATGTTGTTGTCAATTGCTCTGGTGTATTTAGAGATCTATTTATAAATCAAATGGCATTGATAGATCAAGCCGTTAAATTAGCTGCTGAAGCTGAAGAACCTCTTGAGATGAATTTTGTGCGTAAACATTCTATTGAACAAGCTGAAGCCCAAGGGACAACAATTAGAGATGCTGCTTGTAGAGTTTTTTCAAATGCAAGTGGTAGCTATAGCTCAAACGTTAACCTAGCCGTTGAAAACTCTACATGGGAAGAAGAAAATGAATTACAAGAAATGTATTTATCCAGAAAAACATATGCATTTAATGCAGATAATCCTGGAGAAATGAATCAAAACAGAGAAGTTTTTGAAAACGTTATGAAAACGGCAGATGTTACATTTCAAAATTTAGACTCATCCGAAATATCTCTCACTGATGTAAGTCATTATTTTGATTCTGATCCAACAAAACTAATAAAAAATCTGAGGGATGATGGTAAAGCCCCTAGTAGCTACATCGCAGATACAACAACTGCCAATGCTCAGGTTCGTTCTTTAAGTGAAACCATAAGATTAGATTCAAGAACAAAACTTCTAAATCCAAAATGGTATGAGGGTATGCTTAAGTCTGGATATGAAGGTGTAAGGGAAGTATCAAATAGACTTAATTACACACTTGGATGGAGTGCAACAAGTGGACAAGTTGATAATTTTGTTTATGAAGAGTCTAATGAGACATTTATAAATGATCCTGAAATGAGAGATAGGTTAATGAAACTAAATCCACATAGTTTCCGTAGAATAGTTGGAACACTTTTAGAGGTAAATGGAAGAGGTTATTGGGAAACATCTGAAGAGAATATTGAACAACTTAAAGAACTATATCAAGAAGCAGAGGATAGAATAGAAGGTGTTAAAAACGACTAAATAAAGCTACCAAAGTTCTTTTGCCATTAGGATAGTTTCATTTATTTCTTTAACATCATGTACTCTTACAATATCAACTCCAAATTGAATACATTTACACACAACTACAGCGGTTCCCATAATTCTTTTTGATGCTTCTTTTACCTTTGTTACTTCACCAATAAATCTTTTTCTTGATGGCCCAATTAACATTGGAAATCCTAATGATTTAAAATAATCAAGATTATTTAATATTTTAATATTTTGTTCTGTTGTTTTTGAAAACCCTAATCCTGGATCAAATATCAATTGATTTTTATTAACACCTTTAGAAATCGCTAATTCAATTAATTTTGAGGATTCATTAAAAATATCATTTAATAGAGAATTATAAAATGATAAATTATTCATATTTTTACTATTTCCACGACTATGAGTCAAAATATATGGACATTTATAGTTTGCTATAACATCAAACATTTTTGAATCAAGCCTTCCACCAGACACATCATTTATCCAATCTGCTCCATTTTCTAGAGAATAACGAGCAACATCAGAATTAAAAGTATCAACTGAAATTATTAAATTAGGAAAGTTTTTTCTTACAAGACTCAGAACTGGAATTAAACGTTCAGTTTCAATCTTTGATCCAACCTCATTTGCCCCAGGCCTAGTACTTTGAGCACCAATATCAACAATATCAACACCATTATTTATGAACTGCTCAATTTTTATTAAAACTTCTTTAGTAGTTGAATAAATACCCCCATCACTAAATGAGTCAGGTGTGATATTTAGTACACCCATTAAGCATATTCTTTTTTTCCAATTCTTAGGCCAGATCAAAATATTTATAATTTCTTGAAATTTGAAATTCTTGCAAAATCGCTTGGTTGTAATGAGGCTCCTCCAACAAGAACCCCATCGATATCACTCATTGACATAATTTCATCAATATTTGAGGCTTTAACAGATCCACCATATTGAATTATTAAGTCTTCTGATCCCGACCATTTTCTAATTAGTCCACATATTCTATTTGCTTCTTGTGATTCACACGTTTTGCCTGTACCAATTGCCCATATCGGTTCATAGGCAACTATGAGATTCTGTAGTTTCAAATTTTCTAACCCTTGTTCAATTTGTCTTCTTATAACTCTCTCAGCTTCACCCCTTTCTCTTTGTTCGAAGGATTCTCCAACACAAACGATGGGAACTAATCCATGGGCTTGAGCCGATAAGGCTCTTCTATTAATTTGTTCATCACTTTCACTAAAATATTTTCTAGGTTCGCTATGTCCAACAATTGCATAGTGAACTTCATGCTCTATAAGCATTTGAGGAGATATCTCTCCTGTAAAAGCTCCATTATCCTCCCAGTGAACATTCTGACTAGACAAGTATATATTTGAGTCATTTATAAGTTCGGATACTGTTGAGATAGCGGTAAAGGGCGGTGCTATGACAATTGTTCTATTATCAGTATATTCTCGAAGCAGTGGTAAAAATTCTTGAAAATATAATTTTGCCTGAGTACAGGTCATATTCATTTTCCAATTACCAGCAATTACCGTTTTTCTCACGAATAACCTCTAAATGTGATTTATCGATGATTTTAGAAGATCGACTGTGAAACTATAAATTCTTGATTATCAAAAGAAATAACATCACCTGGATAAATTTTTCTGCCCTTTTCTGTTACTACACTTCCATTAACGCTTATTAATCGAGAATTTATCAATACTTTGGCTTCTCCACCAGTCGAGACCAATCCTTGGTATTTTAAAAATTGAGCCAATTTCATTTTTTACATCTTCACAATATTGATACTTTATTGAAATGAATTCAAAAAAAACATTAACTCTCAATACTTTATTGAATTTACTCAATCCGCATAAGCGAGATTTGATAATTGGAACGTTAGCAATGATGGTCTACGTTCTGTGTTGGCCGATACTAGCTCAATTAGCCGGTAAACTTATTCCTGCAATTGGAGATGGAAATTTAAAAATTGTCATCAATGTAATTTTAATTTCATTATTAGTTTTTTTAATTCAGAAATTTGCACAATTCTTTCAGGATATACTTTTTGCAAGGCCATCATTATCAATAAGTAAAAGCTTAAGAACAATTTTATTTAGAAAAATTCAGAAAATAGATTTGATTTCGATTGAAAAAATGTCAACAGGTGACATAACATATAGATTAACTGAGGATGCTGATCGAGTTGGCGAAATAATTTATAAAACAATTCAAGATACACTTCCATCATTCCTCCATTTAATAGCAGTAATATTTTACATGTTTTACTTGGATATAAAACTAACACTTTCAACATTAATTTTAGCTCCAGTAATTATTCTTTTAATAAGTAAATTTGGAGAGAAAGTAATGATGAATTCAGAGATAAGTCAAGAGAAGGTAAGTAATTTAGCTGGTTTAATAGGAGAATCTATTCAGGGATTACCATTAATAAAAGCTTATGCAGTTGAAGACTGGCTTCAAGAGAAATTTAACCTTCAAGTAGAAAATCATAGAAAATCAAGATACAAAACATTAAAGTTACTGGCTTTTCAACATCCAATTGTTGGTTTTATAGAAGCATTTGGAATATTGTCAATCATGGCAATAGGAGCACTAAGAATACAAAATGGGGGATTAGATGCTCAGGAGTTTAGTAGCTTTTTTGCAGGACTTTTAATGTTAATAGATCCAATTAGTCATCTAACAACAAATTTCAATGAATTTCAACAAGGTTTAGCATCATTTAAGAGATTAAGAGAAATAGAGAATGAATCAGAAGAATATTTAAACAGCTCTATTACATCAATAAATGATAACCTAAAAGGTAAAATTGAATTAAAAAATATATCATTTAAATATGAAAATGATAAAGATATTATTAATAACTTCTCATTAAATATTAAAAAAAACGAGGTAATTGCAATAGTTGGACCATCTGGAGCAGGTAAAAGTACAATCTTCTCACTATTATTAGGTTTTTTAACTCCACAAAAGGGTGAACTACTTTATGATGATAAAAATATTTTAAATTACAATACTAAAGTTTTAAGGAGTCAAATAGGTTACGTCCCACAAAATATAAACTTTATGTCTGGAACAATATATGAATCAATAAGATTTGGAAGAGAATTCACAAATAATGACATTATTAAATCTGCAAAAATAGCTAATGCCCATGAATTCATAGCTAGTTTAAGTAATGGTTATGACACATTTTTACAAGAAAGAGGAACAAATCTTTCCGGAGGGCAACTTCAAAGGATATCAATAGCACGAGCACTTCTTGGCGATCCAGCAATATTACTTTTAGATGAGGCTACTAGTGCCTTAGATGCAGAAGCAGAAAAAGAAGTGCAACTTGCACTTAAAAAAGCTTTCTTGTCCAGAACTGTCATAATTATTGCTCATAGATTATCTACTGTTCAAGAAGCAGACAGAATAGTATTTGTTGACAAAGGGAAAGTAATAGAAACAGGTACACACATTGACCTCATAAATAAATCTGGAAGATATAGTGATTTATGTGATAAACAATTTATAAAGGGAAGGACATAATTGATATTAAAAAAAATTCCATTAATATTAGAAAAATTTATAAAATAAATGAACGACTTAGAGAAAAATGCTCCCGATCCCATCCTTACATTCGAAGACAAAAAATATGATTTAAAAAGTCTTCCTAATGAAATAAAAGAGCTTGTTAAAGGAATGCAAGTAGCTGATGCACAACTAAGAATGCACGAAGATACATTGAAAGTACTTTCATTGGGGAGACAATTACTTTCTGATAATTTAAAGGAAAAGCTATCTCAGATAGATCCTCTATAGAAAGTAATATTTAAATTTTTTAGTAAAAAGAAAATAAATCTTGTAAAGCATAAACTTGTACTTTTTGAGATTGTAATGATGATATTCCTTCTATTGCAGCTCGTGCTCCGGCAAGTGTTGTAAGAGTTGGAACAGAATAATCAAGAGCAGCTCTTCTAATGTATTTATCGTCATAAATTGCTTGCCTACCAATAGGAGTATTTATCACAAGTTGAATTTGACCTGATCGAATTAAATCCTCAATATTAGGCCTACCTTCGTGAACTTTTAAAACGATATCTACGTCAATCCCTGCGCTTGCTATTGTTTCAGCTGTCCCAGAAGTAGCAATAAGTCCAAAACCTAGTTTTGTAAGGTTTTCTGCAATTGGAATTAAATTTTTTTTATCTCTATCGTTTATTGAGAGAAAAACAACTCCTTCTGTTGGTAAAGCTTCGCCTGCTGCAATTTCAGATTTTGCATAAGCCATACCAAAACTAGTTGATATCCCCATGACTTCACCTGTAGACCTCATTTCAGGTCCTAAAACGGTATCAGTTCCTGGAAATCGTCTAAAAGGCAATACTGCCTCTTTTATTGACTGCAAGGGAGGAATTGGTTCAAAAACAAGATTAATATCTGACAAGGTTTTTCCAGACATTAAACTTGTAGCTTTTTTAGCTAAAGGAATTCCAGTAGATTTTGAAACGAAAGGAACAGTTCTTGAAGCGCGGGGATTAGCTTCAAGTATAAAAATTTTATCTAAACCAGAGTTATCTTTTTGAACAGCAAACTGAATATTTATTAAACCAATAACATCAAGTTCTAATGCAATTCTTTTTGTCCATTCTTTTATAGTCTCAACAACTTCTTTACTTAAAGAAATAGAAGGTAAGCAACAAGCTGAATCACCTGAATGTATTCCAGCCGGTTCAATATGTTCCATAAGGCCACCAATAATTACTGATCCTTCTTTATCACATAAAGCATCTACATCAACTTCAATGGCATTTTCTAAATACTGATCTATTAAAACTGGATGATCTGGTTCAACGTTAACGGCTTCATCAATATATCTTTTAAGTTCTTTAATGTCATAAACAATTTCCATCGCTCTACCTCCTAAAACAAAAGAAGGTCTAACTACTACAGGATAACTAATTTTTTCTGCAACATTAATCGCTTCTGCGGCTGTTCTCGCAATACCATTTTTAGGTTGAGTTATGTTTAATTTTATAGCTATTTCGTTAAATTCTTCTCGATCTTCTGCTCTATTGATTGAAAGTGGAGATGTACCCCATATTTTTGTTTTGATATTATTTTTACTATTTGCCTTAAGCCAATTATAAATATCTAATGATAGATTCAAAGGTGTTTGACCTCCAAATTGAACTATAATTCCGTCTGGATTTTCTAGCTCAATTATGTTTAATATATCTTCCAAAAACAATGGTTCAAAATATAATACATCGCTAGTATCGTAATCAGTTGATACGGTCTCAGGATTACTATTAATCATAATAGTAGAATATCCTTCTGACTTTGCTTGATAGGATGCATGGCAACAACAATAATCAAATTCAATACCTTGGCCTATTCTGTTAGGACCACCTCCAAGAATTAAAACCTTTTTATTTGGTGATATATTTCTTTCATTTGAGTTTATTATAGTAATATTACCTTCATTATCTAATTTTGAGATATTTTTTTCATATGTTGAATAATGATAAGGGGTAGTAGATAAAAATTCAGCTGCACAAGTATCAACTGTTTTATATATTGGCTTAATATTAAGTTTATATCTAAGCTCCCGGATTTGATTCTCTTTTAAATTAGTAGCCCATGCTATCTGTTTATCTGAAAAACCTAATTGCTTAATTCTTAATAAATTATCTTCCGTTAATTCAGAGATATTTTTAATATTAAGAAGGAAATTTTCACCAATAAGGATATTTCTTAATTTTGCTAAAAACCATTGATCAATATTAGAAATATTATGAATTTCTGCATTTGTTTTACCGTTATTCATTGCATCTCTTATTGCAAATAATCTTTCAGGCGATGGAATTCTAAGTAACCTATCTAATTCGTTAATCTTTATTTTTTTATCTTTGCCATCACAGCCCCATCCATAGCGACCTATTTCAAGAGATCTAATTGCTTTCTGGAAAGACTCTTCAAATGTTCTCCCTATTGCCATTGTCTCGCCAACGGATTTCATAGATGTAGTTAAATTTGAAGAACTGCCAGAAAATTTCTCAAAAGCAAATCTTGGAATTTTAGTTACGACATAATCAATTGATGGTTCAAAACAGGCAGGTGTTGTCTCAGTTATGTCATTAATAATTTCATCTAGGTTATAACCAATCGAAAGAAGAGCGGCAATTTTTGCTATTGGATAACCAGTAGCTTTGCTTGCCAATGCAGAAGACCTGCTTACTCTTGGATTCATTTCAATTACAATAATTTCTCCATTTTCTGGATTAACAGCAAATTGAATATTGCTACCGCCAGTTGCAACACCAATTTCTCGTATTATTTTTATTGATTGATCCCTTAGTAATTGATATTCCTTATCAGTGAGGGTTTGAGCTGGGGCAACTGTAATTGAATCCCCTGTATGAACTCCCATCGGGTCAAAATTTTCAATACTGCAAATGATTACAACGTTGTCAGCTAAATCTCTCATAACCTCAAGTTCATATTCCTTCCAACCAATTAATGACTTTTCAATTAAAATTTGATTTACAGGACTACAATCCAAACCATCACTGCAAATTTCAAGATATTCTTCTTCGTTGTATGCTATCCCTCCGCCACTTCCTCCTAAAGTAAATGCTGGCCTAATAATTCTTGGATAAGTTTGTATATTTTTTCCAACTTCTTTAGCCTCACTAAGATCTGATGCTATTCCTGATGGACAAACATGTACACCAATTTTTTTCATAGATTCTTTAAATAGTCTTCTATCTTCTGCCTTTTGTATTGATTTTAAATCCGCTCCAATAAGTTCAATTTCATATTTTTCAAGTATTCCTTTCTTAGCTAGATCAACTGCAATATTAAGTGCTGTTTGACCGCCCATTGTTGGCAATAAAGCTTGTGGGCGCTCTTTTTCAATTATCGACGCTACGAACTCAAAACTTAAAGGTTCAATATATGTTCTATTTGCAAGTTCGGGATCAGTCATTATTGAGGCAGGATTTGAATTTATAAGAACAACCTCATATCCCTCCGATCTAAGTGCCTTACATGCCTGTGTTCCAGAATAGTCAAATTCACAAGCTTGCCCAATAACTATCGGACCTGATCCCAAGATCAAAATTTTTGTTATATCGTCTCTCCTAGGCATTTTTTTTATTTTTTAAATTACTAAAAAGAGTTCTAAAAATAAAGCTAATTTTCATTACCTGATAACAATCAACACTTACAATGACACACTAGCTACATTTGGAGGGTAAAGAATTAAATTATGAGCGAACTCCAGCGCCTTAAAGGGTTGCTGCCTCCAGAAAACCAAAGCTGGGTGTTCGTGGAGGCTGCTGCGGCAATTGATCCACCACTTATTACCCTTGAAGAGATAGGAAGTGATGAGGTCGAAATACAAATCGATCTTGATCAGTGGGAAGACTTTGCTCAA
>MDTG01221553.1_pt1 | contig 34017 bp, 34 predicted proteins | sample 811421 | NCBI WGS metagenome assembly MDTG01 (sample SAMN05326645, study PRJNA326480) | marine metagenome | isolation source: seawater | place: Pacific Ocean: South East | collected 2011
TCTATATAATTTTGAAATTCTCTCATTTCTTTTTCCTAAATTTTTTGACTGTAAATATTTTCCTAATTCAACTGTTTTTTTTATTTCACTTGAAACATAAAATGAATTTAGTAATTCTAAGGTTCTTAAACTATCAATTTCATCTATAACTTTTAATTTTTTATTTTTATAAAATCTTAATATTTTCTTAAATAATTCAAGATGACCATAACCATAAGCATTGGGAAACTTTTCAGATTTAATTTTACACATTTTTTGATCAGGTGTGTAAATTTCTAAATTATTGACAGCTACACCGCCTAATTGAGCCATACCTTTTGTTCCCAAAAAAGAAATTGAAGCTTCATAATCATCAGGTCTCGCGGCAGTAGTGATTTCTAGATTTCCAACTGATCCATTTTTAAAAGTTAAAGTGGCTAAACCAGTATCTTCAACTTCTATCTTTGAACCAAGTGTCTTCATTATTGAGCTAACAGATTTTACCTCTCCATTTAAATATCTCAATAGATCGATATGATGAATTCCTTGGTTTGCTAAAGCTCCACCATCATGTGAAAAAGTTCCCCTCCATTGAGCGCTATTATAATATCTTTGAGGTCTACACCATCTTACTCTTACTGAGCATATATTTATTTTTCCTAATTTTCCTTCAGCAATAGACTTTTTTAAAAACTTTACAGCATTATTATATCTGTTTTGAAAAACAGGAAAAATATTAATTTTTTTTTGTTTTGCTAATTTAAATACTTTTTCCAAATTTTTAATTCTTAATGTTGGAGGTTTTTCTAAAATTAGATCAACTTTATGCTTTTTAATTATATCTGTTGCATGTTCATAGTGCATTCCTGATGGTGTTAAAATTGATACCAAATCAAGATCACATTCTTTAATCATTTTGTGATAATCGCGAAATATCTTTATTTTTAGTCTCTTGTTTTTTTTTGAAATACTTTCGCATTTTGATCTCACTAAGTCACACACAGCCTCAATTTGTATCTTATTTTTTAATTTTTTTAATAATTCAATGTGATGTAGTGTTACTCTTCCCGCACCAACAAAGCCTATCTTTAATTTACTCATTAAATTTGCATACTCTTAATTACTTTATTAATATTGTTTTTGCTCGTAAGAGTTATTCTAGAAAAATTTTTTAAACATTTGTGTTTTTCTGATAATCTAAAATAGCTAAGTTTAGATAAATTCTTAATTATCTTTTTTTTATTTTTATTTTTTATTTTAAAATGAACAAAATTACCATGGCTTGAAAAATATTCAAAACCTGATTTTCTTAAGAATTTAAAAAAAATATATTTTGCACTTTTCATATCTTCTAAAATTAAATTAAGTTGTTTAAGATATTTTCTATCTAACAATATCTTTAAAAATTCACACCCAAAAGTATTTATTTCATACATTGGTCTAATTTTATTAAGGATACTGATATTTTTTTTATTTGAAATAATGTAACCAAGTCTTAAACCAGCTAAACCCCAAGCTTTTGATAATGACCTTATAATAAAGATGTTGTCATATTTTTTTATTAAAATTTTAGAAGTTTTATCAAAAAATCCATAATATGCCTCATCGATTAAAAGATTACATTTTATTTGATGACATATTTTGGTTAATAATAACATTTCTTTCATTTTTAAAATAGTGCCTGTTGGGCTATTTGGATTAGCTAAACATAAGAGCTTTGGTTTCTCATTTTTAATCTTTAATAACAATTTTTTCAAATTGAGTTCTGGTCCTTCTTCAGAAAAATCATAATTAAACTTAGAGTGTTTTAAATCAAATATTTTAGGATATATGTCATACATTGCAAATGTTGGAGAAAGAGTCAAAACTTTTTCTTTTTTTTGGGTAAAAGCCTCAAAAACATTTTTAATACATCCGTCAGACCCATGACCAAAAATAATATTCGCTGCTGCAACCCTCTCATAGGAAGATATTTTTTTGTATAAACTACCAAGTTCTGGATAAGTCGAAATGTATACTGGATTAATCTTTTTTAAAATTTTTTGATATAAATTTATTAATTTAGGATGAGTGTTTTCGTTTTTATCTAGCCAAAGTTTTCTGAACTCTCTTGGTTTTTGAGAGATCCAAGATGGTCGATTAATTCTAAAAAATTTTTTCATACTATTACTCCTTATTTAAATTTTCAATCATTGCAACGTTTAAAAGAGAAAATAAAAATTTAGACTCTGAGTGTTGAATTTTTTTTTTTTGTAATAATATTTTGATTGTATCCTTTTTAATAATTTTTTTAAGAATTTTACTTTTTATTAATATTCTTTTTATCATTTCTATCTCTCTCCCAAAGAAATCGGAAAAAGAAATATAAAATCCAACCTTATTTAGATTATATATTATCTTTTTTGACATGATTGGTTTCATTGCGTCCCTCAAAATTGACTTTGGATAGCCATTTTTAAAAAAATAAGTATCAGGAAGTCGATTTGAAAATTTTAAGATATCTTTAGACAAAAAAGGAGACCTTGCTTCTAGAGAATAATACATAGAAATATTATCTGCGTATTCTAATTGGTTGGGCAAAGAATAATGTTTAATATCATTAATAATTGCATTATGCATAAAATTATTTGAATATTTTCTTTTTTTAAATTTATTTTTTTTTATGAAATATTTTTCTAATTCATGATCTTCATGAAAACTATGAATAGTATTATTCTTTTTTGCAATTTTTTTTACTATATGAAAATCTCTATATTCTTTAGACCTGATATATGGTTTTTGATTTTTTTCCCAAAGTTTTAAATACTTTTCAAAATATTTTTTGTTTTTTATACTATATAGAAATGATAAAAAGTGATGATAATACCCTTTAAACAGTTCATCTCCTCCAATCCCAGTTAATACAACTTTAAATCCGTTTGATTTAATTTTTTTACATACAATAGCAAAAGCTAATGATGTTAGTGATGGCATCACGTTATATGAGTGTGCCATAATTTTTTCAAATTCTTTTAAATTTTTTTTTTTTGGTATATTCACAAATTTATGATTTAGGTTAAAGAATTTTATATTTTCATTAATCAAATTATCTTCATTATAATTTTTTGAATTGTGTTTAAGTGAAAAATGAGAAACATTTTTTTTTTGTTTTTCTGCAATAGCTGATATAGAACTTGAGTCAATTCCTCCACTCAATAGATTGCTCAACGGCACATCAGATCTAAATCTAGTATTGAAAATTTTCCTTATTTTATTCCTTAAAGATTTAACTGCATTTGAATAACTAATTTTATCAATTTTTTTTTTATAAAAAGTAAAAAATTCTTTAATTTTCTTTTGATTTTTTTGATCAATTATTATTGTGTTACCTGGCAATAAAGATTTTACTTCATTAAAAATTGTTTGATCATTATTTCCAAATGCTTTGAAACCAAAAGCCAAAAAGGTTTCTATTTTTTTTAGATTAAGGGTAAATTTTTTTTTGTAAATTGACTCTACATATTTTAAATTTGAGGCAAATATTATTTTTTCTTTATTTTCAAGGTAGTAAAGGGGTTTTTCACCAAATATATCTCTAGATAAAATCATTCTTTTATTTTTTTTATCAAAATAAGCAAAAGCCCACATCCCATCTAAATAATTAACAGCTTTTTCTCCGTACAAATTTAATATTTTAAGGAGTACTTCTGTATCTGAATTAGTCTTAAATTTAATTTTTTTTTTTTTACAAATCTTTTTTAATTCTAGATAGTTATAAATCTCTCCATTAAAAATAAGTATGCCATTATCGTCCTCGAATGGTTGATTTGCTTCCTCAGATAGATCGATAATTGAAAGCCTGCTGTGTAAAAAAAGTAATGATTTTTTTTCAAATTTTTTTAATATTTTTCCTTTTGCGTCTGGTCCTCTATTATACATCAAATTTAAACACTCTTTAATCTGAAGATTGTTAGGCAAATGTTTATTTTTTCCAAAAAAGCCAGCTATTCCACACATAATAATCTTTTAAATTTTGAATTTTCTAAATCTAAAGGCATAATTTTTTTTTTATAATTTTTTATTTTTTTATTAAATTTAGTTTGTTTCATGGATATAATATTTTTTAACAAATCGTTTATTTTTTTCTCCGAGCATCTATTTGACCAACAAAAACCCTCATCTTCTAACTTTAATGGATGACCAAATTTATTAATCGGTAAAAAATTATTTTTTTTACACCAACTTCTTTTTAATGAACCTAAACAGAGAGATATTACTTTTTTTCCTCTCGCAAGACATTCATATCCTAAAGTTGAGTCTGTAAAAATAATATTTTCATAATTAAGAATTAAAAGATAATTGTTTTTTTTTGGAATTATATTTATATATTTTTGATCAAGATTTTTTTTAAAATAGTTTATTATATCGAAACTATTAGTCTTTAAACAAATATCAATCTTCCCTTTTTTATTTTTTTTTAAATATTTAATTATTATATTAAGTAAAATTAATTCATTTAAGGAACCCTTGGAATTCCAATTTGCTTTTGAAATAAAGAGTAATTTTTTGCTTACAAGAGATTTTTTATGAAAAAAGTTGTTTCTAAAAGATCCAATAACAAACGATTTTTTTTTAATTAAGATATATTTTTTATAAATACTTTTAAATGACTCTGAAAAGAAAAAAAAATAATCACATGAAAGAGAGTTTTTTTTAGCATTTTTAATAAATTTCATAAAATCAGGATCTCCTGGATTACATTGTATAGCTATTGTAGTAATTTTTGGAAACTCACTTTTTAATTTGTAAAAAGCAGTATGACTACTCATTAAAGTAACAACAACTTTTGGATCAACAAAATTAAAAAATGTTTTCTTATAATTTTTTCTCATTTGTTTTAGTCCAAAATTTATTATAACGTAGATTAGAATAAAAAAATTTATTTCTTCCCATCTAGTATAATAAATAGCACTTTGATTTCTTTTGATATATTTAAAAAGTACTTCAGAGTTTCCAGAGTCATAAATTACAAATTTTTTATTTCTAGGTTTTTGAAAAACCCACTTTGCATTTAAAAATTTTTTGATAAATAAAAAAAAATTCGACATTTTTATTTTTGCTTATTTAAAAATTTATCAGCATACAAAAGATCTGCTTTATGATTAACGTCAAAACTCTCTTTTTTGGATATTTTAAATCCAAAAGTTTTTTTAAGATCAAAAGTTTTTATTGCGAAATTAGCTGACTTTTCATCTAAATATTTAAAAAAAAATGAGCTTTTTGTAATTTTTAACGCAGCACTCACAACAAACGCTTTAGGCCAATCTTGTGTTCTTTCTAAATCACTATAAACAAATTTTTTATATTTAAAAATGTCAAAAATAATCTTTTTTTTTACATCTATGTAAGTAAAAGGATGATCGTTTGACTCCGTATAACTAATAATAGAGTTTATCTTTTTATTTTTTAATATTTTACGATATGCGTTAATTATAGATTTTTTTTTTAAGAATGGGTTTGTTACTGGAAGAATTGCTAAATAATTTGGTATTTTCTCCCTCTTTTTTTTTAAATACCTTAAATAATGTAGTATTGTCGAGGCAGTTGAAGCTTTAGCTGTTGAATATTTTTTTGGTCTGATAAAAGGTATTTCTGCGCCCATATTTTTGGAAATTTTAGCAATTTTTTTTGAGTTTGTTGATACAACAACTCTTCCTATTTTTAATGCTTTTGCAATTTTTATTTTTTTTTCAAGTAAAGATGAGTTTCCAACCTTTTTAAGGTTCTTGTTTTTGATACGTGTAGAACCTGATCTTGCAGGTATAAGTATTGTTAGAGAATTCATTGCTAATCTAGATCAATGTTGAGTATTTCTTTAGTCGTGATGGTATTTTTTTTATCTACTTCAATAAATTTTTGAAAATTAGTTTCTCTTCCACTATTTTCAAATATTTCAGCTTTTATTAATGTTCCCAAACCTTTTGCTTCCTCAAAAATTTTGTGATCAACATACTCTGAAGGAAGACTTGATTTAAATAACGGCCGCAAAATTCCATCATCGTCTTTTTTCCAGATATTTTGATTATTATTTTTTACAATAGGTACAATAGATTCATAGTTGTCATCAAAATTGTTTATTATATTTTGAAAGAAATTTTTGGGTCTATTAAAGTAAATTTCTTCTGCAACAAGAATGTGTGATGGATTAAATTTTTTAATGTGTCTTAAATAAATTTTGCTTAACACGTACTCTATTCCTAAAAATTCTTTTTGTAAATCCTTATCTCTTTGTAAAATTTTTATTTTATTTCCACTAATTTTTTTGATAAGTTTTTTATCACTAGTGCTTATAAAAATTTTTGATATTTCTTTTATATTTTTGACATCATTTATTGTTTTTTCGACTAAATATTTACCATTATATTTAATTGGTTTGTTAAGGGGAATTATACAAATTATTGATTTCTTTATATTCTTTGAGGTTTTTTTTCTTAAAATTTTTGAAATTGTGCTTACCCTATTTAGATTTCCATGATGACCAACACCATGAAAATGAATTACGCTTGCATTTGGTTCATAAACAATCTTTTTACCTTTTTTTAAAACCAATGAAGCCCATAAACGATCTTCAATATGTTTTACGTTTTCGTCAAATTTATTTTTTTTCCAAGACGATTTTCTAATCATACTATTGGCATTATGGAAAAAAGGATCTTTTGTTTGAATTTTTTTATCTAACCCAAAAAGATAAGTCAAATCTCTCACATCATTTGGCTCTGAAATATCTGATGGCTCTTGTCTTCCATAACAGGCCAACACACTTGAATTTTTAAAATTTTTGACCAAATTTTTAAGCCATTGATTATTTTTCGGTATGCAATGTCCAGAAATCATAGCTATCAAATTTCCTTTACTTTTTTTTATACCTAAATTAAGTGCTTTACCTGGAAAAAAATTTTTTGATGAATAGTTTACAATTTTAACTTTTGGAAAGTTTTTTTTAACAATACTTATTGTTTTATCTTTGCTATTATTATCAACTAATATAACCTCAAAGTTTTTATAATCTTGATTGTAAATTTCATTTAAACACTTTCCAATCCAAAAATATTCGTTTTTAGTTCTTACTATAATTGATACTAGTGTATTAAACATTAAAGTATTTTTTTATTTAGATATGATGCAATTGACCTTAATTTTTTCACAAGGATTGTAAACTCTTGAAAATTTATTGCTTGCAATGGGTCTACTGCAGCATTTCTTGGATCTGGATGAAATTCTATCATTAAGCCCTCTGCACCAGCTGCTAAAGAAGCTAAAGTTAAAGGCTCAACCCATTCGTGCCAAAAACATGCATGGCTAGGGTCAGCAATAATTGGTAGACAACTATAATCTTTAAGAGCGGGTATTGCCTGAATATCCAACATGAAACGACTAGTTGATTTATGTGTGTGAGGGGCAGAAACTCCTCTTTCGCAGAGTATTATATTCTGGTTTTTTTCAAGTAATGCATATTCTGATGATCCTAGTAAATCTCTAATTGAACATCCAAAATGTCTTTTGAGAATTATAGGTTTTTTATACTTAGCAGTTTTGCTAATTAAAGGAAAATTTTGCATATTGCGAGCTCCAATTTGAAAAACATCCACAAATTCGTTCATAAGAGTTAATTTTTCTTGCTCCATCACCTCAGAAACTATTAAAACATCAAAATTTTTTTTTATTTGTTCTAGAATTTTAAGCCCTTCATCTCCCAATTCATAATATTTTTCTGATCTGTAAGGGAAGGTTAAAGGTTTATAAATTTGACCTCTTAAGAGTTTTAAATTATTTTTTTCAAGTATCTCACAACACCTAAATATTAGTTCCTTATTTTCGATGCCATTAGGACCTGAAATTATTGGCACCACATTACCCCCAAAACTAATATCTTTATTAATTTTTACTATCTTTTTTTTATTGAGTGATGAAGATAATGGGAATTTATCTTTTAAGTCACTATCAGAAATATCTTTACCTGGAAATTTATTATCCATTACTTCATAGCTCTAATTATTTTCTTTCTATCAATTTTTTTATTCACAATTTTAAATGCTTCAACTGCCTGCATAAAATTCATTTCTAAACCATTAATTGTTTTCATGCCAACATTTTCTCCAATTTTCATAATTGTAGTTTGAAGTGGATTATAAATTATGTCAAAAATATATGCTTTTGAATTAGCTTTTAGAAAAACAAACGTTTCTAGTAGATTATCTATAATTTTATTAATTGCCTTTTCAGACGAATCTAGATTATTAAATTTTATTTCTGATTGAGAAATTGGAGAAAAATATTTTAAATTTAAATTATTTGGTGGTAACAATAAATCAAAACCTATCGAAGTTGTATTAACAATAAGGTCTAGTTTCTTTAATTTGTTCAAAAAAATAAAATTTTTTACTATTTTGATATTTTTTTTGTTGGTTTTTATTCTTTTATAAAATTTTTTTAATTTGTTCAAATCTCTATTAAAAAGAAAAATATTAGCCGTGGGAAATCTATTTTTTGTAGATATAATACAAGATTTTCCTGCTCCACCACATCCTATAATTAAGATATTCTTAATTTTTTTTTTTATCTTATTTAGACTATATAAAAAACCTAGACTATCAGTGTTGTAACCTTTAAGTCTATTTTTTTCTTTAACAATTAAATTTACAGAGCCTATTTCTTGTGCTGTTTGATCAACTTCATCTAAGTATTTAATAATTTTTTCTTTATAGGGTAAGGTGATTGATGATGCCAAAAAATTATTATTTAATTTTAAAAAATTAACTATTGTACCCAAATTTTTGTTGTTAACATCCAAAGGAAACATTTTCGTTTTCATTTTAAGTTTAAAAAAGGCTTTATTCCATAATAATGGAGACCTAGCTCCTTTTGAAGGGTTTAATCCTATGATTGATACAAACTTTTGATCTTTTCTCAAATTAATTCTATTTTTTATTATGTTTTTGAAACTCATTTTTATTTAAAGTTATATTTATATTCCGTAAACCACTTGTAGAATTTTTCTAAACCATCTCTTAAGGAGTGATTAAATCTAAAATTAAACCTTTTATTTTCTATCTTTAAATTAGCACCAGTTTTTTCAACATCACCCATTTGTTTTCTTACGAACTTTTTTTTAAATTTAATATTCGAAACATTCTCTAACGTGTTTAAAAAGTCCATCAATTTAATAGTTTTTTCATTACCTAAATTAAATACACATGAAATACCTTTGGTTTTATTTTTTCTATAATATTTTATAATCTTAAATAAATTTAAAATAAGGTCATCAATGTATGTAAAACTTCTTTGATGTTTCCCAAAGTTATAGATTTCTATGGGCTTATTTTTTTTGTTTTTAATCAAAAATTTAAAATATGACATGTCGGGTCTACCCCATGGGCCATACACTGTGAAGAATCTTAAACCTACTAAATTCATATTATAAAGTCTTGAATAAACATTTGAAATTAATTCCATACTTATTTTAGATGCAGAGTAGATTGAAATAGGCTTATTCACGTTAAAATTAGACATTTTTTTTTCTCCACTTTCTCCATAAACTGATGAACTACTTGCATAAAAAATTGTTTTCAACTTTTTAGAAAACTTAAAAAATTCTAATAATTTTACATACGCAAGTATATTATTTGTTACATAAGTTTCTGGATTATATATAGAATATCTTACACCAGCCTGACCAGCCATATGTAGAACTAATTCAATATTTTTTATGTGTTTTTTAAGTTTTTTGTAAAAGTTTTTATTTTTTAAATCATCTTTAATAAACAAAAATTTTTTCTGTTTTTTAAGAATATCCAATCTATCCTTTTTAATTCGCATGTCATAATAATTGTCTAGATTATCAACTCCAATAACATAATTTCCATTTTTTAATTCATATTTTGCAGCATGAAATCCTATAAAACCCGCAACTCCTGTTATTAGTATTTTTTTCATCTCAATTATTTAATGAACCTAAAAAAGTATAAGGAAAAATTATTTTATTAATTCGTTTACTTATTTTTTTGATTTTTCTGCCTCTAAGAATTGAAATAATATCATCGAATAATGGGTATCCTGCTTCAACAGATACAACACTACTGCCACTCATTCTTGGATTAATTTCTATAATCTTGTAATCTCCTTTTTTATCGATCATTAAATCACAATCATACAGCCATGATAAATTGAATTTTCGGATTAATTTTTTTCCAATATTTTCTAACTTTTTAATTCTTTTTACTACATGACCTGCATTTGGTTCAGCTGGATTAAGCCTTTTCCTAGAAACTACTCTTATACTTTTTCCTTCATATCCCAACATATCCAAATCAAAAGTTGGTTCTCTTAATCTCTCAGATATAACTAAGGGGAAAAAATGCCTTTTATACATTGAAAAATATTTATTTTTTAATTTACTATTTGGAATATGAATTTCTCGTCCGAAATTTTTTAAAAAAACTTTTTTTATATCAGATCTCACCACAATTACGTTTCTTCCACCCCTAGATAGTGAGGGTTTCACAACAAAATCTTTTTTATTAAATTCTTTTATTTTTTTTTTTATTTCTTTGTTATTTTTAATGATATCAAACTCGGGAAAGGGTAAATTTTTTTCCTTTAGTGCCTGATAAGTTTTAATTTTATCTGAAAAAATACACAATGTTTCATGGTCAATTGTCGCTAAATTGCAATCTATCTTTTGAAAATATTTTTTATTTTTTGATAAATTAAGTGCTTCCTCATCAGAACCTGGAATCAAAAGATTAATATTAAATTTTTTTACTATTCTTTTCATTTGTTCAATATATTTTGGTGAATTACCACCCGATGTTACAACAAAATTATCCAAAAAATATTTTGCTGCACATTTACTATTTTGATTAGTTCCTATTATCCTCAAGTCTTTATATTGACCATTTCTTATTTTATTTATTAAAAGAGGTGCGAGAGTTCCACCAACTGATGTTATTAGTATATTATACATATCAAATTTTATTTTTATATTTATCGTATAATAGAGTATTAACTAAATTTTCTTTTTTATAATGAATATTCAAAATTTGTTTAAAAATTTTGTTTATAGTTCCAAATTTATTGGTTTTAAATTTTCTTTTTAAATTTATTATTTTCTTTTTATCTAGCTCATTTGATAATTTTGTAGAAATATAAAGAATTCTAAAAATATTTAAGTTAATCTTAAAAGGACTTAATTCTTTTTTAATTATTTTTGCAAATGCCTCTAAACCAGATTTTGAGGAAGCATAGGTTGATGTCCCAATTTCCTCCAATATTGAGGCAATAGATGAAAAAAAAATTATTGTACCTTTTTTATTTTTTATCATACTTTTTGAAATATATTTTGTAAGTAAAATAGGAGATAATAAATTTATTTTAACAGTTTCAATTATAGAAATGTCTTTCTCCAACGTATTAAAACTCCTATTAAAAATTGAGGAGTTTGATATAAAAATATCAATGTTTTTATTCGTTTCTTTTTCAATTTTTTTTACCCACTTTTCTATTTTTAACTCTTCACATAAATCAATTTTTGTGTGAAAATAGTTTTTTTGATAAATATTGGAATTACCTCTGGAACATCCCCAAACTTTATTCCCCCTACTCAGAAATTTTTTTGTGAGTTCATAACCTACACCTCTGCTTGTTCCTGTAATGACAATATTTAAATCCTTAGTCAAAACTAAATATACCTCCACAAAGTGAATAACCTACTCCAAACCCCATTATTAAGATTGGTTTTTTCTTTGGAAGGATTTTTTTTTTATCCAATTTAATAAGGGCAATAGGGATTGTTGATGAAACAGTATTTCCATGGTCTTTAATATCATCGTAAAATAATTCATCTTTGATTTCTAGTTTATCTCTTATGGTTTTTAGGACTATTGAACTTGCCTGGTGATAAACAAAATACTTAATCTCATCAAACTTTAAATTTGCTTTTTCTAAGATTATTTTAGTTGCCATCGGTACTTTTTCTGCGGTAAAAGTAAAAACATTTGTCCCTTGCATAAATAAATTTTCATTTCCATTTTTATCTTTCTTTAGGCAAAGATTTTTTGCACCACTCCCATCGGTATATGAAAAAGTCGAGTGAATTAAAGGTAAATTATTCTCATCTATAAAAAAAGCTGACGCAGCATCACTAAAAATTGGAGCCGTCGATCTGTCACTTTTTTTTATATACTTTGTATAAGTTTCTGAACATACAATTAAACAATTCCTAAACTCCTTATTTTTGATTAGATTGATTGCTGTTATCAAAGCATATGGAAATCCAGAACAACCTTGAGTAATATCTAAAACAAAGCATTCTTTTTTTAAATTTAATTTTTCATGAAGAATACTCCCGCTTGAAGGAATAGACGATACATGTGACTGAGAGACAAATATTAAGCTATCTATTTGTTTATCAATTTTTTTAAGTACTTTATTTGAGGCATCTATAGCAAGGGTAAGCGAATTTTCTAAATCACCCGCTCTATAGATACTTTCTATGCCAGTTTTTTTTTAAAATATCTTTAAATTTGATTTTACTATTTAAATCAATTTCCTTATTTAGGTCTACTTTTGTAGAGCCGAATGAATAAGCACCTTTGATCATAATAAATTTTTATTATAACTAATATTAATTAAAACCACTCTTTAAAACAATCTTACTTCCATTTTTATTTTCTTGTTTAATTTCGTATATTTTATTACAAAATTTCAAAGAATTTAAATCATGAGATACAATTATCAAAGTTCTGTTTTTTTTAAATTCTTCTAAAAATTTTATAAAATTTTTTGCAGTATCATTATCCAAAGCACTAGTTGGTTCATCAAGTATTATTAATTCTGGATCTTTATAAAGTGCTCTTGCTATCCCAACTCTCTGTTTTTCCCCGACAGATAAATTTGCGCCACCTTCATCTATAATATAATTCATTTTTTCAGGTTTATCGGCAAATTTTCTTAATTGCGAACTTAATAATGATTGTGATACTTTTTTATTGTCAATTAATTTTTCATTGAATTCGAAGGAAACATTATTTTTAATAGTTCCATTAAATAAAAATATAGATTGAGGAACATACGATATCTTTTTTTGCCAGCTTTGTGTTTCTGAATAACTATTAATTTTTTTATTATCTACTAAAAGTTCTCCTTTATCAGCTTTATATAAACCCATAATAATATCAACTAAAGTTGTTTTACCAGAGCCACTTTCACCATAAACTCCTATACAATCAAATTTTTTTATTGTTATACTTTCATTCTGATAAATATAATCTTGTTGATAATGTGAAAAATACAAATTTTTAATTTTTATTTCTTTTTCAAAGAAAATATTTTCGCTATTAACTTTACTACTTTTTGTGTCAAACTTATTATATTCTTTAGCCATCATGTTAATTGAAGATTTATAAAAAGAGATGTTATTTAAAGCTGTCATTAATTTATTAACACTCGGAAGTAGTCTGAAAGCTGCAGCGGCAAACACCCCAAAAAAAGGTATCATACCTTTTAAATCAACAGATGAATAATAGGCAATTATCAATGTTGAACTAATAATAACAATTGCGCATAACTCTAGAACAATCTTTGGGTAATTCATAAATGCACTATGTTTAGTAGCAACTGATGAAAATGCCTTTATGTATTTTGAAAAGATACCAGAGAATGTTTGCTCAATATTAAAAATTTTGATCGTTTTTATTCCCCCAAAAATTTCATTTAAAGTTTTTAGTGAGTCAGTACTAAATTCAACCCGTTTTATCCCCCATCCACTAAGAGTCTTTGATACTGATTTATTATATATGAGCATGATAAATGAAAAAACAAATAAGGTTACTAAAGTTAATTTAAATTGGACCGATAAAAGTAAAAAAATAACGGAGAATAACACAAATGTCTCAAAAATAATTATCAGAGAACTTTGAAAAGTTCCAGTAAAGTTTTTTGTTTCTATATAAACATTTTGAACTAACTGAGATGCATCGTTTTTTTTAAAAAAAAAAAAGTCATTAGATAAATATTTCTTAAGCAAATAAATACTTGAACTTGAGTAAATATTCCAAGTAAATTTAGAAACCCACCAATAGTAGAATACTAAAAAAATATTTTTTAAAATAAATAAAAACATAAATATGTAAAATACATTTTGAATTGGCATTTCAAAGTATTTTACACCTCTAAAAATTAAACTATAATTCTCACCACTACTCACTATACTTTGTATTAGAGGAAGAATTATACCAATGCTAAAAACTTCTAGAGTTGTTGCTATCGTCGTAAAAAAAAAAAATAAAACCAAATTAAGCTTTGGATTTTTACTCATTGTAGATGCTATTTTTATAATCTGAAACATAACTAGTAATAAATCTTAAATAATTTCTCCAATACTTTTCGTGGTATTAATTTAAAGATAAGATCTAAAAAAATTCTTAATAATAACTTAAGTTTCGGTTGTTTTTTTGATGGTAAATTTTGCTTTTTAATACCAGACAAAATAGATCTTAAATCTGGATTTTCTACTTTAGTTCTTTGAACTATTAACTCATGAAGATTGGGCTGTCTCCAGCTTTTAGAGGATGATAATATTCTCCAAAAGTTATCATAAGGATATTCACTTATTCTAATAATATCACCAGAGGTGTTTTTTTCATATTTATTCACATTATAAAAGACGCCATCATTGGTAATTGTAGAATGTACAAAATTAAAATATGATTTGATTTCATCAAACTTAATTTCCATAAATGAACGAGTATTTACTACTAAATTAAAAAATTCTTTAAATTTTATTTTTCCAAGACACCAAGGAGGTAAGATTACAAAATCAAATTTTTCTAAATAATCAGCATTTAGTTGATTCTCATTTTTTTTAAAATCTTCGTAAAGAAAAAATTTTTTTTCTTTGTAAATTGAAGATAAGTAATAAGATTGGAGCAACCCAGCCTCAGGCAAATCAACCAAATATAAAGCTGATTTCGGATATTTCTTTTTTAACTTATGAGCCAACCCTCCATAGCCTCCTCCTATTTCTAAAATTTTTTTAGGTTCTTTAACTAAAAATTTTTGGATTTTAAAAAAAAATTGAATAATAAAGAGATCATTATAATTATATATTTCTCCATTAATTTCATATATGTTATCTGGATTGCCAATATTATTTTCTTTAAACTCATCTATAAATTTTTTGCCAGTCAAATCTGTAAGATCTATTAAATTTTCTACTAAACGAAAAAAAGTACCTTGATCATCCAGACCTTCACTTAAAACGTTCCTCTTTCTAAAATTACTTAGTTTAATTTTTTTTATTCTTTTTAAAAAATTTTTATTAAAATTTTCCCAATGATCACTTTTAGTTAGAAGATTGTAATCTTTATATGCTAAATTAAAAGAGTTATAAATTTCTTCATTCATAAAATTAGCTTATACAAGAAGTTAATTGTCTTAAGTAGTAATTTCTTGTTTTTTAAAAAAAATAATAAAATTAATTTTCACTTAATAATTTTCTTGATTTTAAAGCCTTCTCAAGTTTAAAAAAACTGTTCATTTCAGCAATATTTTCTATAGATGTTATTTTATCAGGATAGATTTTATCTAATTCCATTAATATTGAGAGATGAGCGAGAGAGTCCCATTCATAAGTTTTTAAATCCTTAAGCTCATCATCATTAATAATTCTGATTATAAGTTTTTCTAACTCTTTTTTTCCCATATTATTTTGGACCTTTACAAACAACTATGGAAGTTGTGCAAATTATTTTTTTAAATTTTTCTTCAAAATTTATGAATTTATTAGACTTTAAATCATATAACTTATCTTGAAATTTTTCCATCTCTTTTGGCAAAAACCAGCTTTTTGATTTAGCTATTTTTACCTCCGAAAATATTTTATTTGCATAATCAATAATTTTATCTGTATTTGAAAGACTTATTAAGGGTATTTGTAATGAGCCACTATTATTTAGATAATTTGGGCTATTCTTCAAAATAAGGCATATTAGATCAGTTCCATCTTCTCCACTTTCACACGGCACATTTTCTCCAAACCAAGGGGAAATTTTTGCAACAGAAGATGAAATTGATGAAACATCATTAATTATATAATCAAATTTTTTTTCAAGCCAAGGTTCAAATAAATGTCCTTTTCTTATATCTGCAAAAAGATCATTTTTAATGTAATTATTTTTAGCATTTTCTATAGCAATTGAATGAATATCAGAACAATACATTTTAATTTTAGAAAAAGTTTTCATCAACGCAATACCAATTATCCCACTTCCACAGCCTAGATCAAGAATACTGATATTATTTTTTATTTTTTCAAGTGCAGTTTCGATGCTTAATTTTGTTGTTAGATTTGGTTGGAATATTTCTCGGCTTATATCGAGATCTAGTAAGACTTTTTCAAAATTAAAAATATCTTTAACCATTTTTTATAACTTTAGCTGGATTTCCAAAAACTACTTGTCTTTTTTTTATATTAGTTAATACTACAGATCCCATTACTACAGTTGAGAAATCATCGACTGAAATATTTTCACCTATTAGTACATTTGCTCCAACAAATACCTCTTTTCCTATTCTAGTGTTATTTAAAATTGAGGTCTTTGATCCGAATGTTGAAAACGAATTTATAATAACATCATGAGCTAGGATATTATGGTGAGTAAAGATACAGAAGTTTTTAATCTTTGTACCAGAACATATTACACTATATGGATAAATGATATTTCCATATCCAAGTCTTACATTATCTTCAATTTTAGTTGAGGTATCAATTATATTTGGAAATCTATCTAAATCTACTGACATTTTATCAAATATTTTTTTTCTCTTATTTTTATTTTGATAAGAACCAATGCCAAAAACAAAAAGGGAGTTTTTATATTTAACCGCATTTTCTATCCCAATGTGAATTGGAACACCCTGAAATTTTTTTTTATGATATTTTTTATTATCATCTAAAATAGCTTGTATATTAAATTTTTTAGTTTTTGATAAGCTTTGTAAAATTGGGTAAATTTCAGATGCAGTATTACCAGCACCTATAATGATTATATTTTTTCTTTTCATATTTAATAAATACTTTTTACTTCCTGACTACGATAAAGCATATCTTTATCTAATTTTTTCTTAAATCATTGTAAAATAATCTTTTTAATTCGATCAAGTCCATAGGAATCTAGCAAATTTTTATATTTGTAAGAATTTTTATTTTTTGAATTAATCTCAGAAATTAAAAAATTGCTTATATTTTTACTAGTAAGTTTTTTTCGAAATTGCTTTACTAATCCCTTTTTTTCAAGGTTTGTTGAATTTTCAAACTGTTTATGTGAGTGATTGAATATTAAAGTTTTTTTTCGTAAAAAAACCGATTCCCAGACTGAGGATCCACCTGAAGAAATAAAAACATCTGTTTTGTATAAATTTCTTAAAAAATTATTTGAAAAATTTAAAAATTTAAAATTTGCTAGTTTGTTGTTCTCAATGAGCTGTTTAAGGTTTTCATTTTGATAGCCTTTGATTAATTTAAATTTTAAATTAGAACTATCTTTTTCTTTGATAGCTTTATAAATTTTATGTGAAAAATTTTTCGAGTCCGTTGCACCCATAAATATAAGAATGTTCTTGAATTTATTTTTTTTTTTTTTAATTTTTTTGAAATTTCTAGATATATCTAAAAAAGAATATTTTATTCCTAATAATTTTATTTTTGCTTTAATTTGACTCGCAAATTTAAAATTGATTAAATTAGGATTTATATAGATATCACAAAAATGTTTTTTTTTTAAATCGTCAATTACAATTAATTTTTTGCAAAACGGATATATTTTTTTTTCAAAACTGTAAGATGATAAATAGCTATCAATAACTACAATAGGTCTTTTTAAATTTTTTAAAATATCAATTAATTCTTTTATATTTGTAAAAATATTATTATTAATTATTAACTTTGCATCTTTAGTTAAAAATTTTGATGTATTTTTGTCTTTATCATCTATTAAAAAAAAAATTTTATTATTCTTTTTTAATTTTTTAGATAATTTATTACAACGAATGAAATGGCCACCACCATAATTTTTAGAATAATTTGTTATAAAAAGTATATTCAAAATTTTTTTTTAAAATAATTTTTAACTTTTAATATTCAATATAAATCCAGACCTTTTTTTTGATCTTTAATAAATTTTGACCATTCATCAAACCAATCATCTCTTACATTGAAAAAATTTTTAAGATATAATTTTCTTATCTTTTGTATTTTATCACTATTCCACCAATAATAGATATTATCCCAATTTTTTATGATATATTTATTTGCATCTTCAAATCTATTAAAAGCCATATTATTTTTTTTTAACTCCTTGAACATTTTTAAGCTTTTTTTTTTAAATAAATAAAACTTATTTTCGGTAACTAAAATTGTAGGGATGTTGTAGTACATACAAGATGAATAAGTAGTTTGGGGATAATTAATCATCATCAATTTTGAAGATTTAGCAAAATGATAATAATCACCATTTAAATGGTCTTGAAATTTCTCTTTGCCAAATTTTTTAATAAATTTATTTTTAATATTTAATTGAGGTATTTTGGTTCTTAGATTCACTCTTTTTTTTATATATGGTGGTAAATGATCTATGAAGTTCAATAATTCCTCAATTTGATCTATACCTTCTTTTGCTTTAGGTGAAGGAACAAATTTGTGACTATATTTTTGTCCTTCAAGAAATGTGATATTTAATTTTTTATTTTTTTTTGTATCAATATCTTTATTATTAACTACGTTCAATGTCGGACTTAATCTAAATAATTTTTTTTTATAGACGTCCTCGGCATCATAACAAATATGGTTTGTTATATGCCCTATATAATTTTTTATGTGATCAAATTCTCCTATAAGTCCTCCTCCATGTTCACAAGTGAAATATTTAGATTTTTTTTTTACCAATTCAGCTACACAAATTTTAAATTGGTCGTTAAAATTCCAATTTCTCATAGAAATAATAATTTTTTTTTCATTTGCTAATATCGACATTTTTTTTTTTGACTTTAAAAAATTTTCGAAATAAGAAACCGGCAAATCATAAATTAAATTTTTGATCAAAAATTCGTAAAACTTATCGTTATATTTTTTTTTTTTAATTTGATTAAAATTTGAAACTCTTTTTTCAAAATTTAAATCTTTTTTAGTTCCCCCATCTTTAAACAAAATTTTATACAATGATGGAAAGAGAAGGTTTTTTAAAGAAATTTTTAAAAATTTTGTTTTTGGAAAACTAAAGGAGTCAAAAATTACGTTATTAAACTTAAATGCAAATTTAGAAAATATTTTTTCATATAATAAAATCAAATCATTTAAAAAAAACTTTTTTTCTTTAGGAAAAGAGAAAAATTCATGACTCATATAATTAAATTTTTTTTTTATAAATTTAATTTTTCTTAAATTTAAGAACTTTAAAATTCTTAGAAAAGCTAAATAATTCCATATATCCTCATGAGTATTTTGCATAAAATTAGTATGATTGATGGGTATAAAGTCTTTAATATTAATTTCTAAATCGTTTGAATATATCACTTTGTTTTTGTTATATTTCAAAAAAAAATTTATTGTTTCCCACCTGTCATACATTGTAGACACGTAATGATGTGTCCATGGATAAATTATTAATTTCCAATAATTATAATTTTCCCTTAAATTATGAATTTTGTTAAGTTTATTTGTTAAAAATTTGCTAAGTTTTTTTGTTATTTGATCAACATATATTCCATCTTTTTTAAATTTTTTTTTATTCGACCAATGATAATCGACAGTGTTATTTTTTTTTATATCTTGAGTATTATCAAAACACCAAGCTCCTAGAAAAATATTTTTATAAGATGAATTGTAGTTTTTTTTTATAGGAGTTGTTACTAAAAAACTTTTCATTTTTACTTTTTAAAAAAACTTTTCTTTAAAATAGTATCAGGTTTAATATCTATTATTGTTAATTTGCCTATAATTTTATTTGTATCTTTTGGTTTAATCTTTTTTACTTTTTTTAGTGATCTTTTAAATGTTAAATCTTTTATAGAAATTTTTGTTCCTTTTAAAATTTTATTTTTTGCCACAATGTACCTTTGAGTTTTATGTCTTTTCTTTTGCTCTGCTATATTTGGGATTAGTTTATTATTACCTAAAATTTCATTTATTCTCCTAATCTTATTGGCCATGCTTAAAAATTCTTTTGGTTCCATCGAAATTCTATGATCAGCATTCAGCAATTTTTTGTTTAAAGTGAAATGTTTTTCAATAATAGTTGCACCTAAACTGACAGCTGAACATATTGTTAAATCATCAATTGTATGATCAGAATAACCAATTGGAACTTTAAATTTTTTTCTTAGTGTTATCATCGAATTTAGGTTTATAGTTTTATCTGGAGCAGGGTACAGTGAAGTACATTTTAGAATGCCAAAACCTTTATTGCTAAACTTTTTTGCTGCCTTTACACTTTCTTTAATTTCGTCTTGATAAGCCATTCCTGTCGAAATTATCATCGGAATGTTAAATCTAGAAACTTGTTCAATTAAAGGAATATTGGTAACTAAGCCTGAGGAAATTTTAATCAATTTAACTCCTATTTTTCTTAATCTTTCTAAACTTTTAAAATCTCCTGGTGTTGAAAAAAAAATTAAACCTAACTTTTCAGTAATCTTTTTTAAATTATATAACTCTTCGTCATCAAAATTTTTATTTAAAAATTCTTTATAGGAAGGAGTATTTTTAAGATAACTTTCATTAGCATCAATTGTTTGAAGCTTAACAGCATTAGCTCCAGATTTAGCTGCCTGAATTATCATTTTTTTACAAAGGTCAAATTTTCCACCATGGTTGATTCCAATCTCAGCAATTAAAAAAACAGTATTTGGATTACCAATTGTAAAGTTACCAACTTTAAAAGTTTCAACTTTCATTTTTATATAATTATGCCTTCAGCTTATATTTGATGTTTAAGTTGTTAAATACTATCGTTAATTTTTTTTATCTGTTCCAAAGAAAGAAAATGATTATTTGTACCAGAACTGTACTCAAATTCTGAAGAGACTCTTTTTCCTATTTCACCTGAATTATCAATTAGAAAGTTTTTATTTTTGAAATCGTTAGTAGGGGAAGGAATTATTTTATAGTATTTCTTAAACTCTAATGTTAAATGGTGATATTCATTTGGACACATAAGCTCATGAATTTTTTCACCAGGTCTGATGCCCACAATCTTAGTCTTTAGATTTGGTGCCATTGCTTTTGCTAAATCAATAATTTTAATTGATGGAATTTTTGGAACAAATATTTCTCCACCTATCATTCTTTTAAAAGACATTAAGACAAAATTAATTGCTTGATCTAATGTAATCCAAAATCTTGTCATATCTTCATGTGTAATAGGTAAATATTTTTTTCTATCTTTTATTATTTCTTTAAAAAAAGGTATTACAGATCCTCTAGATCCTGCAACATTGCCATATCTTACTACTGAAAAGATTGTCTTTTGTGAACCAATGATATTATTCGCAGCTATAAAGATTTTGTCAGAGGCTAATTTGGTTGCACCATATAAATTTATGGGGTTTGCGGCTTTATCAGTTGAAAGAGCAATAATCCTTTTTACTTTTTGATTTATTGCAGCTTGAATAATGTTCTCGGCGCCATATATGTTAGTTTTAACAAACTCCATCGGATTATATTCAGCTGCAGGAACTTGTTTAAGAGCAGCAGCGTGTATAACGTAGTCTACCTCATTCATTGCCATTTTTAATCTTTCTAAATCTCTTACATCACCTAAAAAAAATCTAAAAAAAGGATATTGATTTGGTGGAAATTTTTTTTGCATATTGAATTGTTTATATTCATCTCTGGAATAAATTATAATTTTTTTTGGTTTATACTTTTTGATTAACGTACTTACGAATTGATTTCCAAAAGAACCTGTTCCACCAGAAATAAATATTGTTTTATTATTAAACATAATTAAAATTTAACCAAAGCTCCGCACTTTGACACTTTATGATATTAAGGTCAACTGCATATGTTAATAACTTTAAACTAATTGGAAATTATGATTATTTTTTATTTCTATTGTTGTTTTAACTTTTCCAATCAGCACTTTTAAATCTTTCTTATTTTTTTGTAATAATTTAAATATTAAATTTGCAAAGGGGCCAGAAGTAAATTTATAATACTCATTTTGAACTATATCAAAAATCATATTTTGCTTTACGTATCCCTCTTCATCTTCTATTTTTTTACATAAATCTATAAAATCGACTATTTCTTTTTGTGATCCGCAACTGTCTCCAATTAAAAATTTAAGCCCTTTAGAATTAATAACTTTCTTTAAATTTTTCGAAATATTGAAGCTTGGACTAAAACAAAAAATATAATCATTAAGAAGTGGTTTACTTTTATTTATAATCTTATTATTTTTAAAAAATGAAATTTTTACTTTAGGTTGATAAAACTTAACATCGTCATTTAATCTTTGTTTTATGCTTTTCAATAAAATATTTAACTCATTTTTTTTATATGTTAATATTATCCACATCTACTTAATATCCTTTTTCAGATCATTATATTCTTTAAGTTTAATTTTCATAAAATTAATTGTTAAACTTGTTTTTTCAGCTATCCCTTTGGGGGTTAATAGATATACGTAGTTAATTTTATTTTTGTTTTTTTTAAAGTTAGATAATTTTATTAATCCTTTCTTTTTTAATTCTTTTAAACAGTAATTAATTTTTCCAAGGCTTATACCAAGTTTATTTGATAATTCTCTTTGAGTAATACCAGGTTTTTTATCTAATTTTCTTAAAACATTAAAATTGTCAGTTTTACTATTCAAATCTTTCATAATATTAATGTTCAATTTTTGAACACAAAAGTGTTCAAATTATGAACATATTACCACATAGCATTAATTGGTTAAATTCTTATTAAAATAAGTGTAAATTTGCTCTAGGATAATCTAAATTAGAATAGCTTTTAAAAAAAACATAAAAAAAAATATGACTATTTATACTTAAAATATCTTTACTCTTTAATGAAAAAAAAAATTTTACTTATAGGATCACATTCGTATCCAAAAAATTTTGATAAATATTTAAATAAAATTTCTTATGGTAAAATAATAATTGTTAAAGAAGATAAAAAAGAAATAATTCGAAATCTTACAAATATGAATGCACTGATTAATTGCCCAAGAAGATTTTTTGATGCTGATATTTTAAGAAATGGAAAAAAATTAGAATGGGTACATAGTGGTGGAGCGGGTGTAGAGGAATATCTTTTTGACGAATTTATTGAGTCAAAGATAAAATTTACAAATGGAAAAATTCTTCAAGGAACAGAAATAGCTGATCATGCTATTGGACTAATTTTATCAATATCAAGAAATATTTACCTTTATGTTAAAAGTAAAAAAATTAAACTTAAACGACCAATCGAACTCAAAAATAAAACTTGTGGTGTCATTGGATTAGGTGGAATTGGATTGCCTTTAGCCGAAAGATTAAAAACTTTTGGTATGAAAATTGTGGGTTTTTCCGAAGAGCTTGTGCCACAGGTTTCTTTTATTGATGAACTTTACAGAGGACAAGAACTTAGTAATAAAATTAATAAGATGGATGTAGTTGTATGCACTGCACCTCTTACAAAAATTACAAAACAAATTTTAAATAAGCATTTACTTAATAAGATGAAAAACCAAAGTATATTAATTAATGTTTCAAGAGGAGGGTTAATTGATTGTGAGGCTCTACTGGATCCTAAGATACATTCAAAATTTCTTGGTATCGGTTTAGATGTTACTGATCCTGATCCTTTACCAGAAAATCATAAATTAAGAAAATTAAAAAATATAATTTTAACAGAACATACATCTGGACTTTCTGACTATAATAGACATAGGGCAAATGAGTTAATGATTGAAAATATAAAAAGATTTTGTAAAAATCAAAGTTTATTAAATCTTGTTGATAAAAAAAAAGGTTATTAATTTTTTAAAATAAAAATTTAATTAACTAATTATGAATAAAGTAAGTATAGTTCAAACTGAAGCAGTAAAACAATACACTCTTGGCGCAAAACTTGATGCTAAAAATTATCCTTCTTTAGAATTAGTAAGACTGGAAAAATTATTTTTTAAATCGTCTGGTAAAAAAATTTTAGAATATGGTTTTGGTAGTGGAGTTAATACTATTCATTTATTGAAATGTGGTTATTTTATAACTGCGGTTGATGTGGTAAAATATAATAAGTTTAAACTAATGAGAAAATTAAATAACTCACAAAAAAAAAAATTAAAGTTAGACATATTAAATCTAAGGTCTCATAGTTTACCCTACAAGAAGAATAGTTTTGACCATATTGTTGCCATGAGTGTTATTTCACTTCTTGGAAATGAAAATTCTGTTAAAAGATTATTAAGTGAATTCGTAAGAGTTCTTAAACCAAATGGGAAATTAATAATTGATATAAATGATCATGAGTCAGAATTTTCTAAAAATAGTCAACAAATAAGAAAAAATATTTTTTTAACTAAACTGATTGATAAAAGAATAAGAACATTTTGTTTAAAAAATATAAGTCAGTTCAAAAAGTTAATATCAAAATATTTCAAAGTAATAGATGCCGGTTATACATCTCATAGAGTATTTAAAAGAAAAATTACTGAATTTATAATTTGTGCAATAAATTCAAAATAAATCTATTAAAAATGTATATATACTACGTTTTTCTCCCTAATTGAAAAGCTTCAGCATTTTTTACACCTGATGAGCTACCTCTAAATATTGATAAAGCTTTTATTGTTTCAATTGATCTTGAGTGAGGTGACTTTCTTAGCTCTTTTTTATAACACTTTATTGCTCTGATCTTAATATTTATATATTTGGTAATATCTTCATACCAATTCGGATTAAAAAAATATTTTTTTGATACTATATTCCACTCTGTAGATGAAAGAATCTCAAAAAATAAAATCAGTTTTACATTATTCTTAATTTTTGGTCTGCACGCAGTTAAAACTGCTTTTGAAGTGATTTGATGATCAATATTTAAATCACCATTATGATGCGTAAGCACTGTATCAGGATTAAATTTTTTAATCTCTTTTTCGATTTTTTTTGTTATTGTTAATAAGCTTATTTTGTCAAACTCATTATCTGGAAGATTATCAAAACTAAAATCTTTAACCCCCAAAATTCTCATTGCTTTTTTGGCACAATTTTTTCTGTAATTATTTTTCCTTTTGCTTACTTTCTGTAATCTAGAACTTTCACCATCTGAAAGAAATATAACTTTTACTCGACAACTTTGATCTATAAGTTTTGCAATAGTACCTCCACAACCTAAAACTTCATCATCGGGATGAGCAACTATAACTAAAATTTTTTTCATGTATATGGATTATAAGAAATTGGATAAAATAAAAATTTATTTATGTTTTCACCATTTTCTACTCTTTTAATTAGTGAAAAAACTTTATTTAATTGTTCAAGGTAATTTTGTAAATTTTTTTTATTATGTAATACTGAAATGAAAATTTTATTTGTGGCTAAAATATTTTTTTTTAAGAGTTCTTGTGTAATTAATGTTTTATAAGCCATATGATTATGAGATTGAAAGACAAAATTTGGGATTGCATCTAGTCCTTGAATATTAATTTTTATATTGTGTGATTTAGCTAAATTTTTCCACTGATTTTTTAACCATTTACCAGTTTCGTTAATTTTTACCCAACTTTTAGTTTTTTCCATAACATTTAAACATTCAATGCCTGCGGAGGTACCAACTCTTTCTGTCCACATTGTGCTGCTTATAAAATTGGTGTTAGCATTTTCCATTATTGATCTTTTACCAACAACAGCTGTAATAGCATAACCATTACCTAGGGCTTTACCATACATTGCCATATCAGGTGTCACTTTATAATATTTATGAAGACCACCAAAACATGTTCTGAAACCTGAAGTACATTCATCAAATATAAGAATAATTTTATTTTTATCAGCTATTTTTCTAACTTTTTGTAAAAAATTTTTTTTAGGCTTTTCCTCTCTTTCAACTTCCATTTTAATGATGCCAATATTATGTTTTTTGATTATATTTTCTAGACTTGAAATATTGTTATATTCAAAAGTAAAAACAGTATCTTTTAAACTATTTGGAACACCTTGTGGATTTAAATTTTTGATTAAATGGTTGTTAAGGTTTGTATTTGAATTTAAGTTAGCAGCCAAATACCAATCATGCCATCCATGATATCCACAAATTGCAACTTTGTCTTTTTTAACAGCCGCTCTTGCTATTCTAATAGCAATAGCATTAGCTTCTCCACCAGATCGAGCAAATTTCACCATTCCTGCCCATTTATTAATTTCCAATAATTTTTCTGCTAATTGAATATCCTCCTTAGAGTTCAAAGTTGACATATTTCCTTTATTTATCGTTCTTTTTACAGCTTTATCGACTTTATCATTACAGTATCCCAGAATATTAGTGCCTACACCCATTGAACAAAAATCAAAATACAATTTATTTTTATTCCAAATTTTTATACCCTTAGCCTTATCAAAGTAGGTTGGCCATCCATTTGGTAAAAAGAGCTCAGGCCTTTTAGAAATTAACATATTTCCTCCCGGTATAATCGATTTTGCTCTTTCCCAAAGTTTTTGACTTTCACTATCTTTACTTCCTGAATTTCTTTTGTAAACACTATTCAATTTCATAATATCTTTATTTCGCTTTATTATTTTTACTATATTATTTAAATCAATCGTATAATTTTTTTTGGTTTGATTTAAAATTTTTCTTATAACAATCAAGTCATTTACATAATCAACTGTTAACCTTAAATTACTTAAATCTTCCTTATTTAGTACATTATATTTAGAAAAAAATTTATTTTCTCTTATAAATGGTGTAACATGTTCTTTCTGATATGAACTTTTTGATTTCAAATAACTTTGTTTTAGTGCGTTAAATTTGAAAATTTCTATATCAAAGCCATCAGGGAAAGATGGTGGACTACCATTAGAGAGATAATCTAATTTTTTTCTTTTAAATATTTCAATAAAATTATCGATAATTTTAGGATCACTTAAAGGACAATCAGCTGTAATTCTTATTATGTTTGATCCTTTGAATTTTTTAGCACAAAAATAAAAACGATTTAAAACATTTTTTTCAGGTCCTTCAAAATATCTATAATTATATTTTTCTAATAAATTTTTAAGTTTTGAGTTGTTTTTATTTTTGGGTATGGCTGTTACAATTTGGTCAACTTTTTTACTCATCGCAAGTCTTTTTAACAAAAAAATAATTAATGGAACCCCTGAAATTTTTTCTAAAATTTTATTAGGATATCTGGTAGAATTTTGCCTTGCTTGTAAAATTAGTAAAAAATTTTTTTTTTTAGACATTCTTCCACTTTCTTGGATCTAATAAAGTTAAACTTTTAACAATTAGGTATTTATTATTAATCAAAATTTTTTTTTTCTTTTTCAAATTAAGTAATTGTTTTAATTCATTTTCGTTTTGAACACCCACCAAAATCTCGTCTATATTTTTATTATTAATTACATAATTGAGACACATTGATAACGCACTTAATTTATTTATCTCAAGTATTTTTTCAAAATTTAAAAATATTTTCTTCCATTTATGGAAAAAAGTTGGCAATTGCCCTACTTTTCTTAATAATATTCCCTGCAAAAAGATTGATCTAGCCTGTATCTTAATTTTTTTTTTTTTTAATAAATTAATAATTTGAACATTTTCTATACGTCTATCAAGTATACTATAAGGACATTGAATTAAATCTGGTTTACAAGTAATAATTATTTTTTCTAGAGTTTGAAAATTATAAATAGAGTACCCAAAATTTTTAATCAATTTTTTTTTTTTAATTTTCTTTAATACCTTAAATAGAATTTTCCCTTTTTTAGTTAAAAAAATATCTGAATTTCTAATTAAAAGATTCTTAATATTCTTTACTGATAATTTTTTTTTTATATTGTTAATTTCATTTTCTACACTTAAATATAAATTTTTTTCAGAGGAAAAATTTAATTTTCTTGGACTTAATTTTGTTGTAATTTGCCAGTTTTTAAAATTAAAACTTTTGATTTTATTAAATGAATTTTTATATTCTAAAGACGTGTCTAAATGATTTAAATTTTCTGACAGTAAAGTTTTTAAAATTTTATGAATTTCTTTTTTTGAAATTTTATTTTTTTTTTCTGTTATACCATAATCACCTGAAAATTGAGCTGTACCTAAAACTATTTTTTTTTTCAAATTAAAAATTATTTAAAATGTTTATTATTTTTATAATATTATTTTCACTCAAACCAACAAATATTGGGATACTGAAAGCTGAAAAACTGTAATTTTCGGAAACTGGAAACTGCCCTTTTTTAAACCCCATATCTTTAAAAAATGGATTAAGGTGTAACGCTTTATAATGTAAATTAATAAAAATATTATGTTTATTAAATATTTTAAAAATTTTTAAATATTCTTTTCTATTTGGTTTTACTAATTTTACAATAAACAAATGATAAGATGACCTTCCATCTTTAAGTTGTTCCTGAAAAGTAAATTTTGGGTTTTTAATAGACTTTATGTATTTTTGTGCAATTATGTTTCTGTAGTTTACAAAAAAATTTAATTTTGTAAGTTGTGAATTTACTAAAGCAGCTGAAATCTCGCTCATTCTAAAATTATATCCTGTATCAATTTGTTCATAATAACTTGGATAATAAGGATAATATTTAAATTTTTTTTTAATTGAGTGTATACCGTTTTCTCTTAATAATTTAATTCGTTCAGCTAATTTCTTATCATTAGTTGTAATTGCTCCCCCTTCACCAGACGTTATTATCTTAACTGGATGAAAACTAAAAACAGTTAAATCTGACCATTTACAGCTTCCTATTGGATTTTTTTTATATTTTGCTCCCACAGCATGTGAAGCATCCTCTATAATTTTAAACTTATATTTTTTTGATAATTTATGAATTTTATCTAACTTATTTGGAGTTCCTGCTAAATGAACCAAAATCAATACTTTGGGTAATTTATTTCTCGCTTTTGATTGTTTTAATTTTTTTTCTAATTGACTAATGGAAATATTCCACGATTTTGGGTCTATATCTATAAAATCTATCTTTGCCCCACTTTCTAATGCACAATTTGCTGAAGCAGCATAAGTGTTGGGCACTGTCCATACTATATCATTTTTTTTTAAACTAAGTGCTCTGCATGCTAGAAGAAGAGCACTTGAACCGCTATTGCACGAAATTGTATATTTTGCTTTTACTGATTTACTAAGATTTTTTTCAAACTCTAAGACTTTTCTTCCTTTTGTTAAAAAATCTGACTTTAATACTTTAACTACTTCTTTGATATCATTATTAAAAATTTTTTGCCTACTAAAGGGTATCATGAAATTTCTTTAACTTTGAAGTAATTAATGAAAGCATATAATTTAAATTACCAACTTGATTTGATTTAGTTTTACCTGGTGGCCATATATACAAAGCTTCTTAAAAAGAATTCTTTTTTTGTTATGTTCAAGAATTAAAGTAGATGAGCCTAACTGGGTAATTTTCATATTTGATATATTAAAAGTAATTTTAATTTTTGATAAGTATTATTATCAGAGCTTTATCAAAAGTCCAAAAATACCTATCTTACGTGCTTTGATTTTAAATTTTTTTATAACAGAAATTATATGATCTAAACGCTAAATTACCTAACTTTTTACTTATATTTTTTCCCTATTGTCTCAAAACTCATCAAAATAATTAATATTATAATGAATATTCTCCAATTCTTTTTTCTTAAAGATATTGATCATATGTCCTCCATACGTACAAAATCTTTTATTTATCAAAACTTCGTCATATTTTTTAAATTCACTTATCATTCTATTATCTGGATTTTTAATCTCTACTTCTTTTTTAAAAACACCTTTAATTGCATGAATGAATAATCTAAAAAAATTAATGTCGTATCCATATTCATAAATACAATTTTTTTTATAGACAATGTAACCAATAGAATTTTTTTTTTTTTTAAATTCGTTAATTACGAATTTATTTTGCTTTATCTTAAAATCGATTATTCCCCAATCTTTTTTTTCTCTATTAAAATAACCACTTTTGGTTTTGTTGGAACTTGTATAAAATTTTTTTAAATTATCACTAATTTTTTTTTTTTTGTAAGAATTTATTTTTAATTTACTTAAATAATTATTTTTTTTATTTTTAAGTTTTATAATAATTGAAAAAAATTCAGAATTTCCAATGAAATTAAATTTACTATAAAAAAAATCTACTTTTCTCCTTGCAATTAAAAATGATATGTCAAAATTTTTTTTGATATAATTATTACTTTTTTTCATTAACATTTTCCCATATCCTAATTTTCTAAAACTTGGAAAAATGCCAATTGAAGCAAGACAAGCAACATTATAAAATTTTTTAAACAAAAAAATTTTTTTTTTAATTACTCGTAACATTCCAACATAAGTATTATTTCTCTTTAGATAAATTATAAATTGTTTTGATTTTGGATAATTCCAATTTTTTTTCTCTAGATCAAAATTGATTTTTTTTTTATCAAAAATTTTACATGAATTATTAATATCATCTTTACTAATATTTTTTTTGATTAAAATTTTCATATAAATTAAATAATTTTTTTTGGATTAAAAAATGACATTCTAATTTCTCTTTATGTATTGAATTTTTGGATAGACCGACGAACCATACTTTTCTTTAAAGTATGATATATTTAACTGTTTATCACTTATTACACCATCTGAGTTATTATAAAATCTTTCTCCTAAATTGTAATATCTTAATCCAATTTTTTTATAGAAAAGTATTGCTGACCATTCTAAATAATGCCTTGGCATAAATTCTTTCTCAAAATCATCATCATTTACCTGTGACCAGCCAAATGCAAAGATGTCATGTTTACCACAAAATAAAAAAGATATATTTTTAAAATTAGATTTAGCTATAAATAAATTAGCGTTCTTTTGTTTAATACAATTTTTCATAATTTCCCAACTTTCAAGAGATCTCGTTTCTCTTCCTGCAGATTTAAAGTGCAACTTACGAAATTCATGAAAGTAATAGTCTAATTTTTTGTTATCTATTTTATGGTCTATAATATCTATAGTTAGTTTATTGCGTGAAGATAATATATTTTTTTTATGATATTTACTTAAATTATTTTCTAGATTTTGTTCTGTTCTTGATAAATTTATTACTAAATTATTATAAATAGAGACGTCATCTGAAAAACTCAGCAATTCAAAGTAATTTTCTAAAACTAATTCGTTATTAGAATTTTTTGTTTCAAAAGTTTGTCGAGAAAAACAATATTCATTTAAATTATTTTTTTTCATAATGATGTTTACATGATTAAATACCTCTTTAAAAATTTTTCTTCTTAAAGGTTCTCTCAATCTAAAATTAACAATTGGACTTGGACAGGACCATCCACCAAAGCTTAGTTTATCGTTATAAATAGCAAGGGGAATTAAAGCCAAACATTTATCTCCATCTAAAAAAGCAAATGATAAATTTTTTGAATTTTGGCTTTTTAATTGGAAATTTAACATCCAAGATTGATGATATGGAGAATATATTTTTAACTGTTTAATGTAATCATCCCAATTTTTGTTGAAAGATCCTCTAAAATTTTCTCGTTTAAACATTATTTTGATTTTCTGAAATATCCTCAAAAATATATTTATATTTATAATTTAAAGACCTATTTTTACCAGATAAAATGTAATGTACTCTGTTTATTATGTATTTTAAAATGACTATAATTATCATACCAGATAGCTTTTATCATTAATTCATCTCTAGATACTTTTCTTTAATATTTCAATATATAATTGATATTTATTTTTAGAAATTTTGAAGTGTGTTGGTAATAGATATACTTTTTCAAAAGTTTCAATATGATTTTTAGTTTTATGCAAATTTCTTAACAAAAAATGCTTGGTCATTAAATTATGATCTTTGATTAATTTATATTTTATTGGAATTACAGGGCCAAGTCTTTTACTGAAATATGCTATTTTATTAAAATCACTTTTAAAAGCCTTCGTTCTCGTAAAAATAATTTTTTTGTTAACTTCAAAATTCTTTATATTTTTTTTAATATCTACCAATGCATTATGTTCCAAAAAAGTATTCTTACTTTCATGATATAGCCATGTGTGAAATGTTTTTTTTTTATTAAATTCCTCAAATTTACGTCTGGATTGATATTGTCCTAAATCTTTATTTTTCATTTGTTCTTTTTTAGAAAAATTATAAAAATTTAAATTTTTTGTTACAACAATTCCACCACAAATCGAACCTATAATTTTAGGCATAGAAAGTATTTCAAATTCACCTCCGTTAACAAACATATGATCTTTGCTGAGAAAAATAGAGTCTACAGAATCTTCGATTATCGTAAAATTTTTTTTTTTTGGAAATATTTGTTCAAAACCCCATTTATGTATTGCAAGCCCTAGATTTGGAGATTTAAAGCTCGTACTAACATTTGAATATCTTCCGATTGTGTTAAAAATACAATGTGAAACCCATTTGTTTACAAAAACTTCTTTTGATCTATCAATTTTTAAAAATCTTAAAATTGAAGCAATACCCGCGCGTGCTGAAGGAAATAAAATTGTTTTATAATGATATTTTTTTTGAAAGTATCTTTCTATATTTTCTACAAGTTTACGGACATTTTTACTTTCATATTTAATATTGTATTTTCTAGGTGAATCATTAAATGAGGAAGGCCATTGATAATCTTTAACATTATTTTTCATTCAGTTATTTTTTTTATAAGTTCTATTTGTTTTTCAAAAGATAAATTATAATTTGAATGATTTATTACAATTGTTTTTTCAAATTTAGGATCTAAAAAATTTCTATTTGCGTCATATGTCAATATTTCATAAGGAAATTTATATTGCTCAAATTTGTCAATTATAATACTTTTGATTTTATCATTATTAATAACAAATGGAAGTTTTTGACAAATTAACTCATTATAACTAAAATAATCTTGATAATTTTTTTCTTTCAATTCATTTTTGAATAACAGAAATCTTTCATTTCTTCTTTTCATTTCGAGTTTGATGTTTTTTTTAAAAAAATCAATTTTACTATAAAGGTTTTTGGATGGATAATTCCATAATGAATAATTTATACTATATAACTTATCATGTAATAATTTATTAGATTCCAGTAGCTTGCTCAACTTTATAAGGATATTAATTATAATTGATTGAAATTTATTTGATTGTTTAATTTCCTGATCAACGATTTTAAGAAAATCTTGATCAGAAGATTGTAATCCACCTAATGGTGAGCAATCAATAAATTTTGAGAAACTAAGTATAGAATAATCATCATGAAATATATCTGATTTTCCATTTTCAAAATTTGCTTTAAGAACATGTGCACAATCCTCAATTATGATTAGTTTATTTTCCTTTGCAAAATTTCTAACTACAGATTTCTGTGGGATACCAAACTGGTGGTAAAGCCAAATAATCTTAGTATATTCAGAGTGTTTAGTGCTCAATTGAATATTTTGCTGAATATTTGAGTAGACCCACCACCCCATTAGTTTTGGAACTAATATTTCATTTAATTTTGGGTTAATATTTTCTTTTCTTATTAAATATCTTAAAATTAGAGATGATGCCAATTTTCCTGACATCAAAAATCTAAAATTTTGATAGTCTATATTAGATCTTAAGTCTAAAAATATTTTTTGGATACTCATTCAAATCAGATTCTTACTGAGCTAAAATTTAATATAATTAATATTTGCTAATGTTGTTTTAAAAATTTTTTTCAGTGCATAAATCAAGCCAATTGAGCTATTAGTACTGGTCAGCTGCACGCATTACTGCGCTTCCACATCCAGCCTATCAA
>MDTG01388911.1_pt1 | contig 34016 bp, 27 predicted proteins | sample 811421 | NCBI WGS metagenome assembly MDTG01 (sample SAMN05326645, study PRJNA326480) | marine metagenome | isolation source: seawater | place: Pacific Ocean: South East | collected 2011
AAAAACATCCTAAATATTTATATCCTAAGGTTTTATTTTTATTGAAAAGTGCAATGATTTTTTTTGAGGATTCATCTATTCCAATAACAACAACTTTTCTGAAATTTCTACCAAGATTTCGATACCATTTTAATGAAAAAAATATGAGAATCTTTAATGAAAAAGTAGTGATTAAAATAGTAGTTAAAATTAAAAATTGATTATTAACAATGAACCCTTCCTTATAAATACCAAAAAAAGCAAAAAACCCAAGCGTAAATATGAAGTAATGTCTTGTAGCTAGTCTTAATAACCTCAGGAATTTAGTAAATCTTAAAACTTGGTAATATTTAGTAAGTATCGTAGACACCGTCCAAAAAGAAATAATAAAACCAATAAATGCTAAATTATAATAATCAGAATCTGAAGTAAAATAAATGATTAAAAATATTGATAAACAATCTATAAATAATTTTAGAGGACTTATTAAGAATGAATATCTATGTTTCACATGAACGTTTTGAGGAACAAATATAGTATTTAACTAACAATTTTACCAATTAAACTATTGATGTTAAATAGCTTTTCTGCAGTAATTTTTTGTTTTTTTAAATCAATTTTTTGTTCTAGTAGTTCTTTAATAGCACATACAATAATTTGCTTATCCCAAGTACTGATTACCTTCTGAAAATTATAATCATTAAACAATTGCTCTAATTCGCTATTTTTATCGGTAATTACCAAGGTTTTTGTTTCTGAAGCCAATATGTTAGGTAATTTAGAAGGTAACGAACCGTTGGAAGTATTTGGTAATTGGGGTACAATTTGAATACTACTTCTAGCATATAATTCTTGAACATCATCTTTACTCACCAATGAGTAGAATTTTATTTTACTATTATTGTTTCTCTTTTTTAATTCTTCAAAAATTGGCCCTTGAGAGAAAAAATAACAAATAGTATTAGATATGTTTTTAGAAATATAATCATACACATCAAGTAATTCGTTTGGGTTTTGTTTTTCACCTAAAGCTCCAGAATAAACAATATTGTGTTGGTTATTGGGTAAAATATTCTTGAGATTATCAGACAAAGGTTTGTCTATAATGGTTGTAAACGGAAATTGAACTTGACACTTTGATTTACTGATTTTATAGATATTTAAAGCTACATTTTTCATTTCCTCAGACAGAAAGATTAATGTATCACAATTTTTAAAACAAGATTTTTCTACCCTTTTTATGAAAAAAGTTATCATTTTATTCAAAAAACCTTTCTTCTGTGACGAATAAATAATTTGTAAATCATGTATAATTCCTATTTTTTTAATTTCTTTTTTAATAAAAAAAGAAGCGCAATAAAAAGCAAGACTAGGAGGGAAAACAGGAATAATAATATCTATTTTATTTTGATGTTTCTTGATGTTTTTTAAAATAAAGAAAGCATACCATATCTCAAGAACAACTCTTCTTAAAGATGTTTTTTTTGAATACTTAATTTTCTGACCACCTCTAATGATAGTAACACCATCTAACTTTTCTGAAGAATACCTTGTTTTCCATTCTGGATAAAAAGGATGAGAACATAAAACAGTAACTTGATGACCTTCTTGTTGAAGTTTTAATGCAAAGTCTGTGTTAAATTTTCCTGTTGATATTGGCTCAGGATAAAAAAAAGGAGATATTAATACTATTTTTTTTAGTTTATTCACGAATTCTTTCTCTTATAATTTTTACTGGAGAACCAGCGCATATTTTATTTGAAGGAATATTTTTAAAAACAGAACTTCTGGCAGCAATAACTGATCCTTCTTCTATAGTAATTCCTGGAGCAATAAAAACATCAGTAGCAATCCATACCTGATCACATATTTTTATTGGTTTTTGGTAAATTGGAAAATTTTCTTGTAAATAATCGTGAGAACCAGTACAAAGATAAGATCTTTGAGATATGACAACATTGTCTCCAATCTCAATGTTCCCTAGAGTGTATAACGCAACATCATCGCCAATCCAACTATAATCACCAATACTTAATTTCCATGGATAGGTTACTTTAACAGAAGGTCTAATAATTACTTTTTTTCCAATTTTAGCTCCAAATAATCGTAATAAAAAAATTCTCCATCCATACAAAAATTGAGGGGAGGTTTTAAATAAGACAGATTGAACCAGCCACCACAACTGAACTGTAAAAGCATTTCTGCCTCTAAAATTTGGTGGTAGTTTGAAACTGTTTAAATCTTGATACACCATTATTTAATTATTTCTAAAAGATTTTTTTTAAATATATCTACTGTGAAATTATTTAAAAAAAATCTTTTATTATATTCAGCAATTTTTTTTAATTCACTTTTATTGGCTGCAAGATAACTTAATATTTTCTCGATGCTATTTTCGTTATTTTTTTCCACAAAGTATCCATTGATTTTATCTTGAAAGACATCCGATATCCCTGCATGATTGGTTGTTACAACAAGATTGGTTGTTGCCATAGCTTCTAATATAGAAATAGGCTGACCTTCCATTTTATAGAAAGTAGGTAATACAAATATATTTCCCCACTCTAAAAGACTTTTTTTATCATCTCCGTTAACAATACCAATATATTCAGCATTTTTTAATTCAGTAAATAACTTTAAAATTTCTTTAGAATAGTTTTGATCAATATTTCCTGCAATTTTTGCTTTGTAAATTATATTGTTTTTTTCTAAATTTTTTAATGCGTTTAACAAACAAAAAATTCCTTTCTCTTTCATTAAATTACTCAAGTAAAAAATTCTTAATTCGTCTTTTACAAATTTTTTATCCTTTGTGTAAAGATAGTCTTGAGCAAAATTTGGTAAAGAAAAAATATTTTTGTCTTTAAGAAACGGAGTTAGATTCTGTTTTAATGAATTGGAAAGAACGATCCCTTTTGTAAATCTAGAGACTAAAAAATAAAATAACACTCTTTTAGTCCCTTTTAAAGATTGGTACTCTTTTCCTAAGTAGTTTCCATGAACATGAATAATAAGTTCTTTTCTTAATGCTGAAGCAGCAACTATAAAAAGCGCATATTTCAATACTCCAAAAAAAGTTTGCCCAGGAGTAATGTAAATTATATTATTTCTTAAAACCTTAAAAAATAAACTATTTATTCTCAGATAAAAAAGAAATTTCTGTATCGAGAACTCACCTATTTGCTCATCAAAAATTGGATAAGATGTATTTATTTTTTCTACTATGAAATTTAAATCTGCATTTAGAATCTCTTCTACAACTTTATTTGCAATTGAAACTCCTGAAATTGGATTTGGAAATGGGCCAATTATTAGTACTTTTTTCATTTGGCCGAATTAATAAGATTTTTAAAAGCAAAATAATTTAATAAAAATGAAAAAAGAATAATACCATTTTGCCTATCTAAAACATTTTCTATCATCATCATAAAAGTGAAAAGTAGCAGTATAGATATGTGCTCAAAGCTACTAGAAGCAGCAATATTAAAATTTTTAACCAAAATTAAAAGAAAAAAAGAAAGGCCAACAATCCCATTAGAAATTAAATAACCTAAAAACTGATTATGTGTATTGTAATAATTTCCTTTAAGAAATTTCTGTTTTTTTTCGAACAATGATAGTATATTTTTAGAATCTCCTATTCCATACCCTAAGATAGGGTTTTCGTTGATGGCTAAAATTGATGACTTATATATATTAATTCTAAGATTTGATGAGCTCTCTTGCTGATTATTTTTAAAAATATTTTCTAAATCTCTAAACCGATTACTAATATCTGGAGTAAATTTAACAACAAGAAAACTCATCATTATAACAGAAATTAATGAAATAATTTTCCATTTAAAATATATAGTTTTATTAAAAAATAAATATAATAAAAGTAAAACTAGCATAATTAAAATGGCACTTTTCCTTGAAAGCAGGATTAAATTAATTAGCAATAAAATATCTCCAATAATAAATAAATAAAAATATTTTTTTTTCTTTATAAAATTGACTGAAACTATAAGCGCTATAGCGGCATATATGGAAGCATAAATAGGGTGTATAGAATACTTACCTAATTGAGATGTTATTCTATGGCTATAATTTAAAAAATAATTTTCAGTGACATATCCTTTACCATAAAAAAACATAAAAATAGATAGGAAAAAGAATAGTGTACTCAGGTAAAAAAGTAATTTTCCTGTATTTAGTGTTTTTTCAGAAAAAATAAATTTATTTTTTTGTAACAACAAAAAGCATACAGGAAAAACAATAAATGGGGTTATCCTAATTAAATATTTAAATCCATAATCTATATCCTCAGAATAAAAAAGTCCTAGTAAAATAACTAAAAACATAGAACTATTGATAAAAAAAATTGTGTTTATTTTTTTTTCTGAAAAAAACCCAGATGCTCTATTTTTAAAAACACTAATAATACTTGACAATAAAAACAAAGCTACCATACTTGGTTTTAGATTATCTGGATAAATTGGTAATAAAAAAATATTTAAAAAAAATATTTTCAATAGCGTTTGATCTAAATTATTGAAATTTGTTCTTACCATAATCGAATTCCTTTATGTATGTATCCAAGAAATTTGGGAATAATATATATCCCAAATGATACTAGAATTAATTGAGAAAATCCATTAGTAAAATCACCTCTTAAAAAGTAAATCATGTGGATGGCAGTAAAAAACGCAAGTAGTTTTTTTAAATAATCGTCTGATTTTAAAAACTGTAAGCCTCTTGTTAGTAAATAAGCAAAAAGGATAGCAAAAATTATAATACCAATCAATCCAAAATTTAAATAAGCTTCAGAGATAAAGGGGTTTGAAATATTATTAAACCAAAAATTATGTTTTTCTATTAAATAGTTCCCTAAGAACTGACCAGATGTTAATGGTTTAGAAGACCAAATAGAGCGAGGAATAAAGAAGAACAAAGCATTTGATAATTGTTCTCCCATACTAAATCCATAGATCGATACATTTTCAATAGTAGCTAGAAAATTTGCATAAGCATCAAAATTTAAAGTGTTAAAATTACTTAACAAAACATCTTCATTTAATGACGAAAAAATTATTTTTGGGTTTTTTACAACTTCTATAAAGGATGAATTTACGTGAGTAAAAACTGCCAAAAGGGGCATTGCTACTATTAGGCTTAAATATAAGATTATAGTTGTTTTAATGTTATTATTTAATAACCTAGGAATAAAAAGAAATAATAAACTAAAGTAAACTGGCCCTAAACCAGATCTTTTTTCCATAAATGGATTTTTGAAGACTACAATTAATAACAAAAATATTATTAGTGAAATTCCAATGACAAGCCAATTAATTGGTTTATTGTTTTTTTTCTTAAAATACATCACACACATAGCAACACCTGCTAACGGTATTGAAAACAAGACTTTAGATATGATTATTTTAATAGACTTTGCATTATCAAATTGCAACTTCCAAGTTGGAGTCATTAACTTTTGTTGAATAAAATCAATATTAGCAAATAGAATTAAAATACATATTAATAGAATAATTAAAATATCGAAAGGTAATTTTTTATTTATTTTATATACTACTACTATAGTATTCTGTTTTTTAAAAAAAATATAACTTATGAAGAAAAAAATATTGAAAATTAAAATACAACTATTCGCAAATACAGTCTGTTCCCAAAAGTATGGTAGGTAATTTACATGTCTTAATAAAACTGGATCAATGTTAGAAATCTGAGCTAAAGGTGCTATAGTAAAGAAAAGTAAGTTGAAAATTAAATATGCAGATATAAAAGGAGAGTACTCTTTCTCTAAAAAAAAATGATAATACATAATCATCATAATTAATAGATAATTTAAAAAGAAAAATAATAAGGCTATAATATTTATATCAACCAAGAAAAATTGAATCCCAGTAATGACAAAAAATAATATAAATACAAGGTTTTTCAAATTAGTTATATCTTTTATGCAATGATTGTTTTTCTTTTAAATGAATAAAATAACCTTATTAATACCATTAATATATCTCCAAAAACTCTTAAATATATTAAATTCCAAAAATTTATAGTCTCTGTGAAATATAAAACTATTAAAATTAGTAAATAAATAATTGAGGTGAATATTAATGAAAAATTATATTCTCTATAGTAACCAAAAGCTACTAAAGAACAAGTTCCTAGAATAAACGTTAAAGAAACAAAAGGGCAAAGAATTGCTAATATTTTTAAGGAAGGTGCAAATTGTAGCATTTCTTCCCCACCCAACCAAACCATAAAATATTCTGCCATTAAAAAAACTAGTGTACCAATTAGTGTACCAGTTAGAAAGGAGGCGTACACAAGATTTTTAAGTAACTTTTTATTTTTCGTTCTTGAAATTGTGGGAAAGACTGCTTGCTGAAGCATTTCAAATGGGATCACTGCTAACATTACAATTTTTATTCCTGTGTCAAAACCTGTAACTTGTTCTAAAAGACAAAAATTACCAATAAAAAAAATAGTTCCAAAATTAAACACTAATGCTAAAAATCTACCTATGAAGAAAGGAAGTGATTCTTTAAAATAATTCAGCAATTTACTAATTGGCAATAGAGCGATCTTAATCTTATAATATCTAAAAAGATAAAACACTCCTAAAATACCCATTAAAATAGAAGAGATCACAAATAATAAGATGTAGGATAATAAATCATACTTAGCATTAACAAAAATAATTGTTCCAATAAGAAGAAATAATCTTGTTAAAAAAACAATAATAGTAGCAGGCTTCAGGTTCTCTACCCCCTGAAAAAACCATACAGGAAACAATACTTCTCCAATTCCTGCAAACATTAATAACAATAATAAGTGCTTGTAAGCAGAAAAAGTTTCAAAATTTCCTAAAAACAAAATACATAGTATTGAGAAAATAAAAAGTGCCAATTTTATAATAAAAATTGAAGATATTATTTCATTTATTTTATCTTTTTTATCTTTATTCTCAACTATATATTTTGCGGCATAAATATTAAATCCAAAATTCACAATCATTAAAAAGTATTGAATTACAGAATCTAACCAAGTGAATAGTCCATATTTTTCACTGCCTAAAACCCTAATTAAATACGCTGCTAAAATAATCTTAACACCAATATTAAAAAACTTCATTATCGTTAAATAAGAAAAGTTTTTTAATATTATTAATTGATTTTCATTAATCGACTTAAACATGCTCGGTTATTAATTTATCAAATACTTTTTTGGAAAAATCAGATGCTACATCATGAAAAATATTTTTTATCTCTTCTCTTTTTTGATTATGGTCGTCCTTTTGATTTTTTAATACATCATTTATAAAAGAAATTAGTTCTTTGGTATTGGTTACTATTTCACCTGGCATAAAGTTTTTTGGTTCTTCAAAAACAAATCCTCGAGAATTTAAATATTCAGAAAAATCTGAAATAACAAACCCTATCGGTTTGTTTAGCAATAAAAAATCTATATATATTGAAGAAAAATCTGTTAATAATAAATCAATTGAACTTAATACTGAATACAATGAAATGCCTTTATTCTCAAAAAAAGAATTATCTACAAAATAAATATTTGTAAACTTTTTAAAATCGGCAGCATTCATAAAATCCATAGGATGTATTTTAACACAACACCGCGTATTGAGTTTCTTAAGGTGATTATTTAACAACGTTAGATTGCTGTGACTTAAAAACCTATTCATCAAATCTACTTTTCCATCCTTTCTAATATCACCTTTAATAGATTTTCTGTACGTTGGCATCCATAAAATCATCTTATCTTTATTATCATCAGAAATCCCAAGTAAATTCTTTAATGTAAAATTATTAGTGAAAAGAAAATCATTTCTTGGCTGTCCAGTTATTAAGACATTTTCAGCTTCTATTTTAAAAGCTTTTCTCATAATTTCTTGATAAACAAGAGAAGTTGATATCAAATAATTCGATTTAGGAATAATTTTATTAGTATCTAAGTAGCCTATATTTTTAAGAGGCATACCGTGCCATAAGTTTATGTTTTTTTGCTTTTTTGATAACGGGAAGCTATTGTAAATACCATGTGTGTGAATTACATACTTAGATCTTAAAAAGAAATATACTCCCAAAAGAGAATTTTTTTTTAGAATTTTAAAATTTAAAGAATCTGAATAATTTGAAATTAATTTTAGATAGATACTTTTTTTGTCTTTATGATCTACAAGCCAAACATTTTCGTACTCTGGATGAGTATTTAAAATATAAATAAAGAAAGAAAAGCTGTTATCTGAAACGTCAGGAAAGCTATGATAAATGATAGTCTTATTTCTAGGTGTTATAAAAACATGAATCCATTTTAAAATAAAATTAATCATCATTATCTAATTAATTTTTATTGATAATAGATTTTAGTTTTGTTGTTGAAATTCCAATAGTTCTAGGTAAGTATAAAACTTTACAATACTCCTCTAAGAAATCAAATTCTCCTTCCCAATCATCGCCCATAATAAACATATCTATTTCATTATCTACTATGTCTTCCTGTTTTTGATCCCAACTAGATTCCGGAATAACCAAATCTACATATCCTATGCTTTCTAGAAATTCTTTTCTCTTTTCATACGAAATCTCGCACTTTTTCCCTTTTGTTTTGTTAAAATCATCAGTAGACAACCCAACAACTAATCTATCTCCAAGCTCTCTAGCCCTTCTTAAAATTTCAATATGCCCATAGTGTAATAAATCAAAGGTTCCATAAGTAAGTATGGTTGTCATTTTCTTATCTATCAGAGCATCAAAATGTATGTCAAAATTAGATTCTTTATTCGTGAAAAAAGATTCCATTTTAGAAAATAAGGGGAGTCTTTCTTTAACAGATGGTGTTAATAGTTCATTAATAAACTCTATTGTTTTTACTCCCTCTAAAACAACACCTTTATTCTTCCCAGAATTGTAAAACCCTTTCCCAATTAGCAAGCCTAGCGTTCTATTTCTACTAAGATCATTAAGGGCAGTTAAGCCCAAATCTCCAAAACCACAGGCTAGAAATAAGGTATCTTCTCTTCCTCCTAATGTATTAAGTAGAATTTTAATTTCGGAAAAAGATTTTGTCAAAATCATAAAACGTGTATTGGGCGAATTATGTTTTGCATCTACAATCCCAATAATTATTGCATAAATGTTCTTTAAAACACTTAATAATTCTACACCCTTAATATCTGTGGTATAATCAATATGAATATTCGTATTTTTCATAACAGAATCTATTATGTGATACTGAGATTTAGAATCTAATCCTAATGTGAAAATAGAATGTGAGTTATTTATTAATTCAGATGAAAATGTAGGTCCTTTCATCGTTATGATACTATTGTTAGCTAAAACAGTTGTAAGAAAGTCTACAATTGTTTCTCCATCTTTATAAACTCCTTTAGATAAATTTATTATTAAAGCTTCTTTTTTTATGAAAGGTGCACAGTTTTTTATAACTTTTTTTATTTTTTTTGAGGGAATTGAAATAAAAATAAGATCCGCATTTGACAAATCACTTACTTTAGATGTTGCAGATAAAGAAGGGTTTAGTGTTTTGTTTGGAAAATATTTTTTATTTGTGTGACTTTCATTAATCTCTTTTTCTTGAATTTCACTTCTAACGAACAGCACAACTTTATTGTTCTTATTACTCGCTAATTGATTTCCAATTGCAGTCCCAAATGATCCTCCACCTAAAATATATACGTTTTTCATTGATGTAAATACTATTTTATTTTAATAATTACAGGCATAACAATTATTATTACTCCTAAAAGAAAATCTATTTATTGCTATTACTTCGTTTTATTTGAAATAATAATATAATTTCTGTTGTGAAAAGTCTTAAAATATAAATCCATCAATTTATAATTTCACGTAGTAAAAATAATTTATGACTTCTTCTTATAAGAACTTAAATAGTTATTTAAATCTATAAAGAGAATAACAAATAACGTTATAAAAAATGACAGCCCTGCAAGTATAAATATATAATTTTTTGTAATACCTTTTATCTCATAACCTATGGTTTGAAAATTTGAAATAACATTAATAACTTCAGATTTTTCACCAATATCTACAGCAATTAAACCTAGTTCTTCATTAATTTTCCTGTCTGTTGAAAATAGTTCAATCTCTTTTGTTGATGTTTTAGTTCCACCAAGATCTATACTAGTTCCTGTGAACTCCTTTTTAGATTCTTCTAGCATGACTCTCATATACACTTGACGAAGAGAATCAACTTTAATTAAATTCTCTCTCAATAAAGAATCTGTTCTGGTAAGGTTCTCGTTGGTTAATTTTTTTATTCTATCAAAATAATTATTATTAATTACAGAAGCAATAATAACTTCGTCTAAACCATTAAATACGTCATTGTATTTTGCCTCTACTACAATATCATGAAGTTTATAATCGTAGTCTGTAAAACTCGTTTTAAATTGATTAAAATTATAGCTACTAACGGTTAGAGTATCTACAGTTAGAATAAATTGATTATAAGCATTAATAATGTCATTATTATTAAAAACAGGTGTTATTTCAAATTTTTTTAACCCTGATGCTTTTAGAGTATCTATGTTAAAAATAGACGCCAACAATGGCACCTTTTTTTGTTTTACCAGCTCGTTATAATAGCTAATATTCTTGTAAAGCTGAAGTGTGCTTTTAAAATTGGGCTGAACTAATAAATTAGATCCATATCTATCTTCACTATCACTTTCTAAATATGCTCCAACAATACCCCCTAGAAGAGCGGCTATCACAAATTTTTTGAAGTGATGTTTAAAAAATAATAATATTGAAATTAAAAAATGAAAAATCCCTTTGAATATACTTCCAATAAAATTAAAAAAGTTTTTAAACCCTTTTCCAATAATTACAAATAAAGAGCCTAGATCTACCTCTTCTTCATTGTTTTGATTGCTTGTTGACATCTTATTTTTTTAATTAATTTTTATTTAAAAAATTTGCTCCAGTATTTTATGCGTAATGGCGTAGGTTGGAATCACTCCAGACATCCCCAAACCACCAGAAGCTAAAGTGGCTCCTGTTTCTAGCGGGTTATCAGAAGCATAGTAAGCATACCTCACTTTAACATCTTCAGAAATATTTCCTCGAATCTTAGAAGCTGCCTGAATAGCTTTTTGATAATGTGCTCCCTCCATTTCTAATCCAATAACATTCCAAGTAGAATCATGAAAAAACTTTAATAAATCTTTGTTTTGTAATGATGTTCCTAAAACTGTTACCATGGCTCCGTCAAAAGAAGAAACTCCAAAACCTTGTAAATCTTCTTTAGAGAGTTCATTTGTAAACGGATAATTATCTGCCGTGCCTTCAAAAATATGAGCAGAAGGAATCATAATATCTCCTTTTCCTCCTTCTAAAATACCTGCTTTTCCCATAATAGAGATAGATTCAACATTTAAATGAGTTGAACCTTGCTTTTCTTTATATGGTTTTAACAATTCGTCCATCGTTTCATAAGCTTGCTCTCCAAAAGCATAATCCATCACAATAATCACTGGGTCTTTCCCTTTTGAATCTACTTTTTTAAATGGTATTTTACTACTATCTATCTTTTGGGTATCTATCACCTGAACGTTAATATTTGTTCCAGAAGTATCTTTTATATAAATTAACCCATTTTTTGAAGCATATTCTTTTACTTTTTTCTGAAGTGGCTTGCTCTCATTATTACTTAATAATTCATATAATTCAAACCCATCTTTGCCTTTTGCTATATCTGTTAACGAACTAGTAGCATAAATAGTATTTAAAACACTGTGCATATTTGCACTTATAATATGAATTGGTCTATCTAAAAGCTGATGATCTTTTAATACTTTTTTTATGTTATTGGCCCAAACCTCTCCGTAAATATGATGACCTATTCCTTCTCCTAATACAGAACTAAAATTAACCGTTCTCTTTTGTTGATGACAACTTTCGCTAATTGCTAGTTTTCCTAACCAATAAATAATTTGAAAGAAACGATCTGGATTTTCTGAAGATGAGAAAGCATTATAAGTATCGGCTACTTCATCATAAGTTCTACCTAAAACATTTGCTAAATGAACTTTTGTAATTTCTCTTTCTTCCTCAGATATTTTTTTATGATGAAGAACAACTTCTTCTAAGTTTTTCCATTCTCTGGTAACATTTCCCTCTAAATTCAATAAAATTCGGTCTTTAATTTTATGAGATTCTATAAATAAAAAAGTAAGATGCGTTAAGATATCATAAATTTCAGATCTACCTCTAGTGATCTCAATATTCATTTGATCTTTGTCTATTCTGTAGCAGTTTCTTCTTCTCTTTGGTGGAATAATTACCTTAAAATGTGATTTATTATATCCCTCATCAGCTGTTAAGTTAATAAACTGGCACTCTTCAATTCCTTCTGGCAACCGCTCTATCACATAAATCAATCCGTTCAACTCTACTCTTTCTTCTGCAATAGATCCATAAATTTCTGGTCTAAGTAGTAGTAATGATTTTCGTAAAGTTTCCCCTGAAATACCCATTGGCTTATAAAAACCCCTGCTAAACAGATGACGCATAGAAATATATAAACGCTCAATAGCGTTGGTAGATTCTTGGGCTCTGGTTCTTTCTTGATGTTTTGTTTGCAACATAGTGTTTTAGGCTGCTAAGATAAGAAATTAGCTCAAAGTTAAGCTCCTTTAAGCACCTTAGCATAGAGGCTTTTGTTTTTTAGAAATTTTACGGCTTCTAAAATCACTGTATCTTTTTTTAATTTGTTCAAATAAGAACCATTTTTGTAGTAGTATCTAATTAAAATTTCATCTTTAATAATTTCAGATAAGTAGTCTTGATTCTTTGAGATTTTAGAAATTTTTTCTTGCAGTAATTTCTTTTTTAATTGTTGAAATTCCTTGGCAATGAACGTAGTTTCTCCAGAAGAATTATATGCATCTAAAAAAAGACGCTCTTGAGTTGTTAGAAAAACAGTGTCTGATAATGTTAGATAATTTAAAAAACTTTTAAAGTCTGATGAAGAGAGAGAAAAATCGGTAACTGAACTTATTGTTGGGTTTCTATAAAAATAATCTGTGGTAAAGTTAAAGATTGCCCTAGATTTTATCAAGTCTTTTGTGGCTTCACTTCTCTTTGAAAAACCTACTTCAACGTCTGGAGTAATTCCTCCTCCATCAAATACAACTCTTCCATTTTTAGTTTTAAAAGAGGTTACTGTACCATCAGAAAATTTTGGAACCTGCCCCTGGTTATCTCTACTGGCGTAATCTAACTCTTGAATACACCTTCCGCTTGGGGTATAGTATTTAGAAATAGTAAGTTTTAATTGAGTTCCATAACTTAGGTTCATATACCGCTGAACCAACCCCTTTCCAAAGGAACGTTCTCCCAAAATTACTGCCCTATCATAATCTTGTAGTGCACCAGCAACTATTTCAGAGGCCGAAGCTGATCTTTCGTTGAGTAAAACAGTGAGGGGAATCTCTAAATCTAAAGGAGTATTGGATGCATTGTAAGTATTGCTCCACTTTCTTACTTTAGCTTTAGTTGCTGTAATTTTACTTCCTTTTGGTAAGAAAAAATTTGAGATATTAATAGCCTCTCCTAGAGAACCTCCTGGATTACCTCTTAAGTCAAAAACTAAGTTTTTCATTCCTCTTTTCTTTAATTCTAAAAAAGCCTTTTTAACCTCAGAAGAAGCTTTTTGATTAAATCTAGTTAAAACAATATACCCTGTTTCTTTATCTATTAAATCATAAAAAGGAACCGGATTTATCTGAACTTTCTCAGTTACTACTCTAAAATTCTTAACTTCTCCCTGTCTTAAAACAGCAATTTCTAAAGAAGTATTTGGTGCGCCTTTTAATATCTCTGACAGTTGATCTCTATCCATGTTTTTAAGAGATTGGTTTCCTACTTTTATAATAATATCTCCTGCTTTTAATCCTTTTTTATCCGCTTCATAGTCTTTGTAAATTTCATTTAATACAATTCCTTTTTTATCATAAAAAACTGAAACACCAATTCCTGAATACGCTCCTTCCCTTCTTATCCTAGCTTCTTCAACTTCTTGTTCATCAAAATAATTTGTGTAAGGGTCTAGTTCTTTTAGCGTATTTTTTATTGCTTTATTTGTAAATTCAGCAGGGTTAATTTCATTTATATAGTATAGATTTAATTCTTTAAATAAAGTCGTGTAAATTTCTAGTTGTTTTGCAACTTCAAAGAAATTTGATTTAAATGAAAAAGAAAGAACAATAGCTCCAACAACTAGCGCAACTATTGCCTGTTTTTTAATTGGTTGTTTATGCATTTTCTTTGTTGGTTTGTGTTTCAATAAATAACTTTAAAAGTTCATGAATTTTTTCTTGAACCTCTGAAAATACAGGCTCTTTCTTACCGAGAAAAGTAATCATAAAAGCACAATGAAATTTTGATCCTTCAAATATGCTTTTTTTCTCTAGTCGATAAGCTTCTCTAATTAATCTTTTAATCCTATTTCGATCGACTGCTTTTTTGAAATTTCTTTTAGGGACTGAAAATGAAGCCTTAACTGAAGTAATTGAAATTGGATCTGTTATAATATACACCAATCTGAAAGGAAAATTTTTGATAGATGTCCCTTCTTCAAAAAGTCTCCCTATGAGTTTGCGGCTTTTTAATCTTTCTTTTTTACCTAGTGTATTGTTCATCTCTACAAACTTACAGAAAACGGTTTTTTAAAAGGAATATCTTAGACACTATTTACAAATTAGAAAAAAATAACTGATTAACTAGAGGGTTCTTTTCAAAGGACGAGTTAAACATGTAGGCCCTCCTCCTCCTTTTACACTAATCTCATTGCCTTTGTAAGCAACAACTTGACAGCCTGCTTGTTCCAATAATTTTTTTGTGATTGGATTTCCATCCACCATCAAACAATCTCTTGGTGCAACAGCTAATACATTGCAACCCATAGATTCAAATTCTTCATCAGGAACCTCTATCAATTCAAAACCTCTTTCCAACAATTGATTTCTAAATTTTATAGGCATTAAAGGAGAATAGACAACTGCTAAATTTTTATCTACTGGGCTTAGAATAGACATCAAGTGAAAAACATCCTCTTTTCCTTTGTAGTGAGGAAGTTCTACAACAATAACTTCTATTCCTTTTGGATCTAATAAGGCTTTTAATTGACATATTCCTTGGTCATTTGTTCTGTACGTATGGCCAACAGCCAATGTTTTTTGATCTAGCCAAGCAACGTCGCCTCCTTCTAGAGTTCCTGGAAAGGTAATCTCTCCTAATATTTTAACAGTGTTTTGTAAATAGGTTTCTAACTGAGCTTTGGGTTCCTGTATTCTTCCTTTTTTACCCATATTACAGATAATCATTCCAAAATCTGTAGCAATAGAGGCATCTCTGCAATAAATAGAATCTATCCATGTTTTTTGATCCGCAGGAAAGAAACATGTTTCAATATTTTTATTAGTAAAAAATAACTGAAACGCATTATATTCTTTCAGAGATTCCTCAAAATTAGGCTTAGTAAGAAACTGCAATTCTTTCCATTGTTTTGTCAGCTTTTTTTCTGAACGAAATGAACTCTCTGCAGATTTTAAGTATACAGAAGCTAATTTTAAATATTCTGAATGATGTGTTTCTTTCATTTTTCTTTAGATTTATTCCATTGCATTAAAACATAAAATGGAATTCCTAGCAATAATAATAAAAATCCGTAGAATACAACTTCTGGAGTTGAACCGTAAATAGCCCACAAAGAATATAGAAATCCTAAAAGACCCAAAACAACTGTTTTTACGGCATTATTAATGTGTGTGTGTTTTTGAAGAAGAATAATAATATAGGCAGCAGAAACAAACACATAGGGCACCAAACAGGCCAAGACCGTTAAATTTACCATAAATGTAAATTGGGTTACAAGACTATCAGAAAAATTCATCAGCATAACAATAGAACTTAATAAACTTCCTGTAATGAGCCCTAAAACTGGAGCTCCTTTTGCGTTCTCTTTCTTAAAAATTTTTGGAAACATGGCATCTTTTGCTGCAGCCATAGGAATCTGAGCTAGAATTAAAATCCAGCCATTTAATGCTCCCATTCCAGAAATTGCAGCTCCTGCAGCAACAAAATAACCAGCATATTTACCTCCAATTATTTCTCCTGCTTCAGCAAACGGAGCTGGAGAGTTTTGTAAGGTTTCTGTGGGTAAAATTCCGAATAAAACAATGGTTCCTAAAATGTAAATACTAGTAGTAATAATAGTTCCAAGCATGGTTGCTTTTGGCACTATTTTTTCTGGATTTTTTATGTTTTCTGCAGGAATACTTGCAGATTCTAAACCTAAAAAAGCATATAATGTTAAAGCAGCCACTAATGAAAATGTTGTAAAATCACTTTCATCTGTCATATTAAGTTTTGGAAAATTATCTATGCTAAAAAAGAAAAAACCAAAAATAATAATAAAAACCAATGGGAGTAATTTTAAAATAGTGGTGATGACTTGAATTTTTCCAGATGTGCTAACTCCTTTAGAATTAATCCAAGTAAAAAACCAAATCATAGACAATCCAATACTAACAGCTAATAATGAGTTTGTTTCTAAAATTGGAAAAAAGAAGCTTAAGGCTCCTATAATGGCAATGGCAATTGCTGCATTGCTAATCCAAATAGAAATCCAGTAACCCCATGCAACTAAAAAACCTATAAAATCTCCAAAACCTTCTTTTGAATAAATATAGGGTCCTCCACTTTTATTAACAATAATCTTACTTAAATCACTAAATATTTTAGCTAAAATAATGGCTCCTGAGGCTGTAAAAAGCCACCCTAATAAACTAATACTACCATAGGCTGATAATGAAGCTGGTAGAATAAATATTCCAGCACCTATCATATTCCCAACAACCAAAGACGTTGTGGTTATCAAACCAATTTTTTTGTTGCCAGAACTCATTTAATTTGTGTAATTTTAGAATCAAATTCTTGAAAGATACAATTTAATTTAACAACTAAAAATGAGCTTTAAGATCAATCCAGACATTACAAAAGCAGAAACGCTCCCTGCTACTTTTTACAAGGATCCTGTTGTTTTTGAAACAATAAAAGAAAAAGTTTTTTTAAATTCTTGGCAATGGATTGGTGATAAAAACCTTGTTAGTAAGCAACAATCTGTGTACCCCTTTGTATTATTAGATGGTTTTTTAACCGAGCCACTGCTTCTAACCAAAGACAAAGAAGGTCGCGTTAATTGCCTCACGAATGTTTGTACTCATAGAGGAAATTTACTAGCATTAGAATCTGGACACTCAAAAAAGCTTACGTGCTCTTATCATGGAAGAAGATTTAACTTACAAGGTAAGTTTGAGTTTATGCCAGAGTTTAACAATGCAGAAAACTTCCCGAGACCCTGTGATAATCTTCATACATTTCCCATTAAAAAATGGGGCCATTTTTTATTTGCAGGACTTAATCCTAGTTTTGATTTTCAAGAAGTAATTAATGTTATGAAAGAACGAATAGGCTTTTTACCTATTGATGAATTTAAGCTTGATAAAACATTGCAAAAAGATTTCTTAATTGATGCTAATTGGGCTCTTTATTGTGATAACTATTTAGAAGGTTTTCATGTGCCTTTTGTTCATGAAAGCTTAAATGAAGTTTTAGATTACGGTAGCTATGAAACAATTATTTATACGCATTGTAATTTGCAAATTGGCTATTCTGATGAAGCTACAGAAGTCTTTAAATTTCCTGAAAATCACATAGATTATGGGAAAAAAGTTGCTGCCTATTATTATTGGATTTTCCCAAACATGATGTTTAACTTTTATCCATGGGGGCTGTCTATTAATATTGTAAAACCCCAAGGTATCAGTAAAACTAAGGTTTCTTTTATTAGCTATGTCTTGGATTCTTCCAAGTTAGAGAAAGGTGCGGGTAGCAATCTTGAAAAAGTAGAAAAAGAAGACGAAATTGTGGTAGAAAATGTACAAAAAGGAGTTCGTTCTTCATTTTATAAAGCAGGACGTTTTTCACCTACACGAGAAAAAGGAGTACATCATTTTCATCTGTTACTTTCAAAATTTTTAAACCGTTAAAAATATATTTTAAAACCTGTCTAAATTAACATCTATTCTTTAAATTTGATGTCTGTAAACAAATCAAAAAACATGAAACCAGATTTATTTCAAGCGCCTGATTACTATCAAATAGATGATTTACTAACTGAAGAACATAAATTAGTTAGAGAAGCTGCTAGAGAGTGGGTAAAAAGAGATGTATCTCCAATTATTGAAGAATATGCTCAAAATGCTGAATTTCCAACACAAATTATTAAAGGCTTAGCAGATATAGGTGCTTTTGGCCCCTATATTCCAGAAGAATATGGAGGTGCAGGCTTAGATCAAATTTCTTATGGTTTAATCATGCAAGAGATAGAAAGAGGTGACTCTGGTGTTAGATCTACAGCATCTGTTCAATCATCTTTAGTGATGTATCCAATATGGAAATATGGAAATGAAGCACAACGACAAAAATATTTACCAAAATTAGCTTCTGGTGAATGGATGGGTTGTTTTGGATTAACAGAACCTGATCATGGATCAAACCCCGGAGGAATGACAACTAATTTTAAAGATATGGGAGATCATTATCTTTTAAATGGTGCAAAAATGTGGATTTCTAATGCACCCCTAGCACAAGTTGCTGTTGTATGGGCTAAAAGTGAAGAAGGAAGAATTCACGGACTTGTTGTAGAACGTGGTATGGAAGGCTTTTCTACTCCAGAAACCCACAACAAATGGTCTTTAAGAGCCTCGTCTACCGGAGAATTAATTTTTGACAATGTAAAAGTTCCAAAAGAAAATTTATTGCCAAATAAATCTGGACTTGGCGCTCCGTTAGGATGCCTAGATTCTGCTCGTTTTGGGATAGCATGGGGAGCTATAGGAGCTGCCATGGATTGTTATGATACTGCACTGCGTTATAGTAAAGAACGTTTACAGTTTGGCAAACCTATTGGTCAGTTTCAATTACAACAAAAGAAATTAGCTGAAATGATTACCGAAATTACCAAGGCACAATTATTAACTTGGCGTTTAGGTGTTTTGCGTAATGAAGGAAAAGCAACAACCGCTCAGATTTCTATGGCAAAAAGAAATAATGTAGACATGGCAATTAATATCGCCAGAGAAGCAAGGCAAATACTAGGTGGTATGGGAATTAGTGGTGAGTATTCTATTATGCGTCACTCCATGAATTTAGAAAGTGTTATCACCTACGAAGGAACTCATGATATTCATTTATTAATTACAGGATTAGATATTACTGGCTTAAATGCTTTTAAATAATAATTTTAGACCGCTTTTCACTTATCACTAATTAAAAATTAGGAAGCGTTCTGTAATAAAATATTAGGGCATCGCTTACAGTTGATGCCTTTTTTTTTGTACTTATTACAACATTTATTTTTAGGCCTCATGCAATTAGAACTGCAGATACTATCGCAACCAGATGTATTTGAAAGTGTTATTGTTGATTTTTTAGAAGTATAAAAAACAATCATTGATCTAAAATATGAAACAAATTTAATACTTATTTAGAATAAATAAAAATAATACTTCCATTATTTTTAAATTAAATTTTTACTTTTAAGGATTTACATTAAGTATCTTTATGGCATAAGAAAAACCTTTTGAATTGTAATCGTACATCAAAAAAAACTTTTGTTTACAATCATATAAACGAAATTCCAAAAACTATTTGGGGAGAACTAGCTTGTAGTAATCATCTATATTTTACTCCCAATTATTTGGAAGCAATAGAAAAAAATAATGATCACCTTACTTTTTTTTATATTGTTTTAACAGATACTAAACAAAAAGCCATTGCTTTTGCTAGTGTTCAAATCATAACATTTCATCTAGATACTATAGAAAATGATTTAAGTACTATTGTAAAAAGAGCAACTTATCTAGCAAGAAAATTTAAAATTATTCCTAGTGAAAAGCCATTGCAAATATTAAGTTGTGGAAATTCTTTTGTGAGTGGTGAGCATGGAATTTTCATTAAAAATGATCAAAACAAAAAAACTGTTTTAAGAAAATTAGCAAAAACTATTTTAAAACACACAGAAAAAAATTATAAAAAGAGGCCAATTGATATTTTTATCATGAAAGATTTTGTGTCTACATCCTTATCAATTAGCAACGAGTTAATTAGTTTGGGATATTATTCATTTAATGTAGAGCCAAATATGAAATTAACAATTCATGAAAATTGGCAAAATTTTGACCATTATTTAACCTCTTTGAAAACAAAATTTAGAGTTAAGGCAAAAAAAGCGCTAAAACTAAGCAGTAACTTGCTCGTAAAAGAAATTACTGTTGAAAACTTTGATGAACAAGTTAAAGAAATGACAGAATTATACAAAAGAGTGGCTTCAAAAGCAGATTTTAATTTGGGAGCGTTTAACCTGGCAACCTATAAAAGTTTAAAAGAAAAATTAGGAGATGTTTATCTTTTAAAATCATATTGGTTAGATCATAAAATGGTAGGTTTTATGTCTGGTATGTTGAATGAAAATAAATTAGATGCTCATTTTGTTGGAATAGATTATGAATTAAACAGATCCTATGCTATTTATCAAAGAATGCTATATGATTATATTGATATCGCAATCACAAAAAAAATAACTACGCTAAACTTTGGTAGAACAGCTAGTGAAATTAAAAGTTCTGTAGGGGCTACTCCAGAACATTTAACAGTGTATATTAGACATAAAAAATCTATCACAAATAAATTTTTAAAATTATTTTTGCTGAAGATTCAGCCTACAGAGTTTCATCAAAAATTTCCATTTAAAATTGAATCAAAAAATTCATGAAAACAATTGAAGACTTAATACATATTTTAACTTTAGACCAAAAAAATACTCTTACCTATTCTGGTATTAGTAAAACCATAGGAAATTCAAGAGTTTTTGGAGGGCAAGTATTAGCACAAGCACTACATGCAGCCTATAAAACAATTCCTGAAGATCGATTTGTTCACTCATTACATTCGTATTTTTTACTTCCTGGTGATTTAACAATTCCTATTACTTATAAAGTTACTGAGATGAGAAATGGCGGGAGTTTTTCTACCAGAAGAGTCACTGCCATCCAAAAAAATAATACTATTTTTATTTTAGCAGCTTCATTTCATAAAAAAGAAGAAGGACACGAACATCAAGAAGCTATAAAGACAGGTATAAAACAACCTGAACAACTTTTAAGCTGGAGTGAGCTACTAGCGCAGTATGGTAATTTTCTGCCTGCAAAAATGAAAGATTTTTTAAGTATTGAAAGGCCTATAGATTTTAAACCGGTTCATATAGCAAATCCATTAGAGAAAAAAGATTTACCTGCTGTAGAAGATATTTGGTTTAAATTAAAAGGAGATACTTCAAATTTAAAATTGGCATTAAAGCATCAAATATTAACCTATATCTCAGATTATAATATCTTAAACGCAGCATTAAAACCCAATGCTAGTAAAGCCAATATAGGAAATACTCAAATGGCAAGCCTAGACCACTCTATGTGGTTCTTTAGAGATTTTGATTTTGATGATTGGATGTTGTTTTCTGCAGTTTCGCCAAGTACTTCAGGAGCAAGAGGTTTGGCTACTGGAAATATCTTCACAAGAGATGGAAAACTAGTTGCTACAGTTGCTCAAGAAGGATTATTAAGACCAATAAAAAAGAACTAATATGGGTGCTTTTATATATGTCTTAAGTGTAAACGGATTGATTTTCTTTCTAAGTATTATTTTCTATTTTTTCCCTCCAAAAAAAATAAACAGCATTTATGGATACAGAACTCACAGAACTATGCAGAATAAAAATATTTGGAGTTTTGCAAATACATTATTTGGTATTACACTACTTAAATATACAGGGGTTGGTTTTATAGCTGCATTGTTATTGACCTTTGTTAATGAAGCTTTAATGAATTCTTGGTTTTCAATGGCTTTTATGATTTTTACATTACTTACTGCAATAATTAGTACAGAAAAAGAATTGAATAAAAACTTTGATGATGAAGGAAATAAAAAAACTAAAAAACAGTAATTAAGGAAAACGAGAAGTTTCTTCCAGGAGCAGATATTCCAGAGGCAAATTCTCTGAAATGTTGATCAAATAAATTACTAATAATTCCTTGTAGTTTCCAGTTTCTATTAAATGCAAAACTACTATTAAAGCCAAGTGTTACCCAACTTGGTGATCCATAATATTTATCTATGTCTTTTATTGCGTTTTCATTAACAATAGGTGTTAAATCATGATTATCTATTCCTTCTGTAAAATTAAAATCGGAGATATCTTTTTTGCTATTAAATCGAAAACTTGTTCCAAGTTGGAATTTTTTGTTGGTATAATTTAGATCAAACTGTCCAAAAAATGGAGGAATTGAAGATAAAGGTTCTTCTGTATCATAGGTTCTTCCTTTAGTATAGGTTACAAATCCGTTGGTTGAAATATACTCTGATAATTTTCCTTGATAACTTGCTGTATAACCATATATATAGGCATTCCCTCTATTCTGGTTAGCAACTATATTACCCATTTCATCATCAATTAATAACTGACCTTCATTTGTTGAAGCTCCATTCAAAGAAAAATTATCTCTTATAATATAATGCTCTAATAATGTATAATAGGTATTAATTCCAATTCTAAATTTTCTATTATTAAAATATTTTTGTGCACCAATTTCTGCACTGTAAGCAAACTCTGGTTTTAAATAAATATTTGGAACCGTTACATTTCCAGACTTCTCTCTAATTCTACCAATATCATCTATATTGGGAGATCTAAACCCTGAAGATAAAACAGTATTTAATTGTAAATTTTTAGTGGGTTTGTAAACATAGCCTACTGTTGCAGTAAAAGCAGAATTATCTAATCTAATGGATGTTTTAGGTAAAATAATAATTGTTTGATCTATCCAGGAGGCACTTAAATTAGTGCGCGTAAAACGAATACCTGTGTTAAGGGTAGATTTAGTATTTAAATCTTGCCTATACCCAAGGTATGCCGCTGAGCTTATATAACTACTTCCACCATCTGGATAACGAGATTGAACTGTTAGATTGTCTGAAAATCCAATAATATCATTTCCAGAAACAACTAAAGTTCTTCCAAAAGCATCTGAGGAAACATCATTGTATAAAAACTCAAAACCATAGGTAAAAGCTCTATCTTCATTTTTAGTTAGGGGAACCATAAAATCTCCATTAAAACTAAAAACATCCACATTTTCTTCTCTGTATGCTCTTTCTAAACTTTCTAATTTTCTTTGAATTCTAGATTCTTTGATATTTTGATATGCTAATGTAAATGTTCCTTTGTCTAACCAATATTTTTCTGGGTTAATATTTAATTGAGGAGAAATTAATAAGCGTTGCTGAGGGCCATAATACCATTCTGCAAATTTTAGCGTCTCTCCAAATTTCTCATCTAATCTGTCAAATCTTGGAATATCTGAAGACGTAGAGTATTGAAAATTAAGTTTTAAATCTGTTTTTTCAGATAAAGGTATAAAGAACTTCTGTAAAAGATCTGTTTGGTTGTAGCCTGTATTTCGTTGTATATTTTCATCTAGATTTACGGTTGCTGAAGCAGCATAAAAATTATTTGAATTTTCTGAATATTCAAAAACTTTCCCCCAATCATTGAATCCATGAGAACGATTTTTCCCCATTTTTAAATCTCCAAAATCACTGTAAGAAACACTTGTAAATGATGCCCATTTTTTAGTTCCAATTTCTACTGAAGCATTGTTTGTTATTTCACTATTAATAGAAGAATATCTGTTGAAAAAGCTGGAAGTAACTTTGGTGTTTTCCGATAGTTTTGGTGTTTTAGTGTAATAATGAATAACACCACCCAAAGCATCTGATCCATAAATAACTGATGATGGACCAAAAACAATTTCTGTTTTATCTAATTGATTTGGAGCAACAGTAATGGCGTTTTGCAAGTGTCCTTTTCTATAAATAGCATTGTTCATTCTAACTCCGTCTATCACTAACAAAACTCTATTTGATTCCATCCCCCTAATTACAGGACTTCCACCTCCCATTTGAGATTTCTGAACCTTAATGCCAGGAATAGCAGCTAATAAATCTGCCGATGTTTGTGGAGATAATTTTTCAATATCTTTAGAAGTTAAGACAGCAACTCTTTCAGCAACTCTATTTGTTTTTGCATCTCCTTTAAAGACAGACAAAACTACCTCATCTAATTGCTCAGATTGTTTGGTTAAGTAGACCGTAAATTTTTCATTTTTTATAGTTCCTTTTTCAATACCTTTTAAGGCGTAAGAAATGTGAGAAAAAATCAAAATATCTTGAGACTTTACAGGAGATATATCTACAATCCCTTTTGAATTGGTCGAAGAATTAAAATAAAGTTTTTCGGTAAAAACAGTAACATTATTAATGGGCTTTCCAGTTTCTTTATCCACTACCTTTACCTCTTGAGCAAAAGATAAAAATGGTATCAAAAAAAGTATAAAATATCCTATAGTTCTCATTTACTAAATACTGTTTCTAAAACCGCTAGAGATCTAGGGGTTCTAAATCCGCCCAAATGTAATTCAAAATATCGAATTAACGTCTGTAACAGCCTTTGTCTTTCGGTTTTTGAAAAATTTATATAATTTATTGTATCAAAATTTATGCCTAACAGCTTTCTAAACTGATTTATTTCAGTTCCTTTAATAACTTCTTTGTCTTGAAGGTCATCAGTGAAAAAGCCTTCTCTTAAATGAAAGCCATTTTTGTTAGATTGAGAAACATCTGGGTAAAACCCTAAAAACTTAGTTAGGTTTAATAAAAATAATAGGTGAAAGTTGGATATTTGTTCATGAGAATCAAACCAAATAAGAGAACGTTCTAGATACTCATATAACAACGTATTATTCTCTTCTTCTTGAATTGCACTAGTTAATATTTCTGATAAAAATAATACGATAGATTGTTTTACTACAGAAGTATGAATAGATTCATACACATAAATTACTTGTGCTTCTTTTAGTAATTGTAAGTTTCTTTTTTCTTGATGACTCGAAATAATTGAAAGCTGAGTTAAAGGCTGAAAGTAAGCAGTTCTTAGCTTCCCTTTTTTTGACTTTAAGATTCCTTTTAGCAAGTAAGAAACCAATCCAACTTCTTTGGTATACAGCCTAACAATTAAACTAGTATCACTGTATTTAATAGTACTAATAACAATTGCTTTCGTAGATATAATTGCCATTAATTAATGATTGCTATTTTTGTAGTAGATGTTTCGGTAGCATCCTCATTTGCTAAAAGAACTATATAGATTCCTGAAGCTACATAGTTTCCTGCCAGGTTTTTTTTATCCCAAATTACTTTTCCTCCCTGTAATTGTTCTCCTTCCACTACATTGGTCTCATACACTAAATTACCGGCAACATCCAAAATTTTTACATTGGTTCCTTTTGGTAAATTAGTGCCGTTTCTTCCATCTATAGTCACTGTATTGTGAAACTTTCTAACTGGATTTGGATATGCATACACTTCTCCTAAAGAATCTCCAAATGGAGCCACATTACTTTTGTAGGCAACAATTCCTTTGTCAGTAGCAAAAAAAACTTTCCCAGTTTCTTTGTCTACTGCAATTTTCACAATTCTATCTGATGGTATAGGAGAATTTAGCGTGCTAAAATTAGCAATAGTCGTTTGTCCGTTAGGATTGGTATAAGTAACACCTCCATTAGCTGTTCCAAACCATTTATTATTAGCCCCATCTACAGCGATTGTATTTACAATTTCATCTCCTAATAGTTTTCTAGGAGTTCCATCATCTAAAATAATAATAGGTTGCGCATCTAATACATCGGCATCAAAAACACCCGATGCGTTATTAAAAACTACCAAACCAGAAATAGTACCAATCCAAATTCTATTATCTGCATCTGGAGCAAGACTTAACACATTTAATTTAGGTAAACTACCCTGGGTTGCTGTAGTTGTTAATCCTCTAATTCTATTTCCATTTTCATTAAATGCTATAACTCCATCTCCCCGTGTACCAATCCAAATAGTATTATTTCTATCCGTTACTATTTCTGAAAGCCCAAATGATCCATTTGGTTTTCCTTCACTAATATCAAATTCTGACCAAGATCCATTTGAGAGTTTTTTCAATTCATTGGAGACTCCAATATTGGTAAGCCATAAATTACCTCGAGAATCAAATGTAGATCCAGAGATTCTTATGGTAACAATGTTAGGGTCTGTTGCTAGAATATCCTCTAAAGGACTATTTAAATTATTATAAAAATTAGTAACTTCATTATTTTCAACAACAAATAAGCCGCCCGTACTATAAGTATCTATTTGATTTGTACTACCAAAACTACTAATATATACTTTGTTTTCATTTGTTGGATCTAATGAAACATCAACAAATCCTGGAAAAGAATTTTCTGCTATATTTCCCTCTGTGTACCAATTTTCTCCATCATAAAAACTATACCCTAATTTTGGTTGAATAGGAGCCATATTTGGTGCGTATCCTCCATAAACTGCCCATAAATGATTGTTTTTTGCAGTTATAGAAAAAACGTCATTTGACACGGGGCCTTCTGGATGAATTTCTAAAAAAACAGCATCTTGTAAAAACATTGATGATAAAATCCCAAATTGTTTTGTGGCCAAAAGAAGCTGGTTGTTTTCTGCAAATGCAGTATTTAATGTATACTCAAAATCTGAATTAGCAGAAGCTTGAAAAATTTGAGTTAATTGAGTATCATATACAATTACAGAACTATCAAAAGCTACTGAAAGATTTGTTAAAGAACCCTTTAAGTCTGAAACTGTTAAAAAAAAATCTTTAATAAACTCAAGTTCATTCATTTCATTTACTTCATACAGTTGAGTATTTAATATGGTGTAAAGTTTATTATTAAAAACTGTAATATTTTTAAAATTATTATTTGCAGATGTAATTGTATTCCAGTTATTAAAATCAATTAAATTAGGATTAGCTAAATCTACATAAAAAATACCGTCTTCTGTAGCCGCAAAAATTCGATTGTTGAAAACTGTTATTTGATGAATATTAACATCTGTTGAGTTATTTCCAATAAAAAAAGTGTCTCCAAATTCTAATTCAGTAATGTCATATTCAACTATTGCAAAAGAAGTTGATAGATACAGCTTTCCTTGGTATTCAAAAATATCATTAATACTTTTTTCACCAGTTTGATTAAAGCTTACGATATCTGCAGAAATAGTGATACTACCATCAGAATCTACAACTTCAATTAACCCATTTTCATAGCCAATAACTAATCTATTAGTTTCAATACTATAATGAATTGCAGAAGTAGTTTCACCAGACAATCCTTGAACTGAAGATAGTTTTTCTATTTCTTGAGTTGTAACATCATATGTAAATATTGCATTATCGGATAAGGCATAAAGCATGTTGTCTACTTTCACAAAATCTTTCACATTATTGTATGAAAAAAAATCTTCCCAAGAATCACTATAATCTATTTGAGCAGACACAAATGAAGTTGAAAAAATAAAGAAGAATAAGAGTCTTTTTAACATGAAAGGAAATTGATATCAAATATATTTATTTCTTCTAACAATAACGATAAATCAAGTACATTAGTACAAACATTCAAAAATGAATCTAGAAATAGAAAGAAAATTTTTAATAAAAAATACGGAATTTAAAAAAGCCTGTTTTAAAAAAAAGCATATTATTCAAGGTTTTTTAAATTCCAATAAAAATAGGGTTGTTAGAGTTCGAATTATTGATGATAATGCATTCTTAACTATTAAAGGTATTTCTGATAATAGCGGAACAACCAGGTTTGAGTGGGAAAAAGAGATTGCACTTGAAGATGCCAAAGATTTAATGATTCTTTGTGAAAAAGATATTATTGAGAAAAATAGATATTATCATACATTAGGAAAACATATTATTGAAATAGATGAATTTTTAGGAAAAAACAAAGGGTTACTAATTGCAGAAATAGAATTAAAAAGCAAAAACGAAGCATTTTTAAAGCCTGATTATCTTGGAGTTGAAGTTACAAATGAAGAAAAGTACTATAATTCTAGTTTAAGTAAAAATCCGTTTAAAAATTGGTCATAAAAAAACCTCGAACTTTGCAGTTCGAGGAAATTTAATAAATCTACCCCCTAAAATAAGATTTATTTACTCAGAGTAATGTTTGTATTCAACAATCATAATCCTAAGACAATATAAAGATAGTTAATTTAATGGAGTTTCAAAATTAACTATCATGCTATTTAGGAAAAGAATAGTATTGTATAGTTAAAATATTTATTATTTTTTATATTTAAAAAGAGACCACCCTATTGGAATTAACAATATAAGTGCAAAAGAAATGAGAGAAATAGTACTTCCTGTTTGAATTACTTTCGGTTCAAATTTAAATTCTATATTATGATTTCCTGCTGGAATTTCAATTCCTCTTAAAACATAATTTACTCTTACATGGGGCTTTAATTCTCCGTCTATATAGGCATTCCAACCATCTTCATAATAAATTTCTGAAAATACTGCAAATTCATTTTGTTTTGAAAAGGAGTCATAGCTTAGAGCATTCAACGAATATTCTGTAAGTTTAATGGTAGCTAAAGTATCTACATTATATTTTAAAGAATCTTCAAATCCATATGAATTATGATCTCTAAGTATGGCAACTTCTTTTGTATTTAAGCTATCTAAAGCTATTATTTCTTCATCTGCAGTTTGCACATATCTAATCTCGTTAACAAACCAAGCGTTTCCATTTGCATCAGGGTTTTGCTGCGCTTGTTCTTTACCACCATCTCCAGGTAGAATAAAATACTTAACATTTAGCATATTATAAACCTGCATATTTTGTTTTGCTAACTGAAATTCAATTAAATCTTGATATCTACCCATTTTAGCAGCATGATATCCTCCAATAGATTTATGAAAATAAGAAGTTCGTCCGTCTTGAAAAGGGTCTCCTGTAAAATTAGCGACTCTATAATGGCTTTTATCTTTTAGTATTTGTAAATCTGCAGCAGTTGCAGTAAAAGGTTTGTCTATTTTTCTGGCCTGTCTAAAGTCATCTTTATTTACATATCTAAGATTCACTTGAACTAAATCAAATAAGATTAGCAATGCAAATCCAATAATTGCGTTAGTTTTATTTAGTTGTTTTTTTACAAATAACCAAAGGATTCCAAAACTTAGACTTATTAATACTAAAGATCTAAAACTATCTGAATATAACATAGATTGTCTATCTGCTTTTACAGCATCTAGCAACCCTTCATATTGAGCGTAATTAGCATCTCTTAATCCTTCAAAAGGCGAAAAAGCAACTGCATAAAGCAACCCTAGTACAACCAAGCCACAAGAAAGATAAAGTGCTTTTTTTAAGGCTTCTTGTTTTTGTGCTTTTAATATTCTTGAAGAGAAAAATTCTTTAGCAGCCAGAATTCCTAGAAGAGGAATACATAATTCTGCAATTACCTGAAAAGAAGAAACGGCCCTAAACTTGTCATATAAGGGAACATAATCAATAAATAGATTTGTTAAAAAATCAAAGTTTCTACCCCAACTCATTACTATTGCAAAAACTGTTGATACAACTAACCAATACTTAATTTTACCTTTTACTAAGAAAACCCCTAGAAAGAAAAGAAATAAAATAACGGCTCCAATATAAGCCGGTGCTTCAACAATTAATTGATCTCCCCAGTAAGTATAAACTTGTTTGGTAAAACCATCGGCCTGTTTTGGGCCAGCTATAGAAGAAACATGCTCATAAGTATTAGAGTCCTTACTTAATTTCTCTACAGTTCCTCCGCCCATGTATCTTGGAACTAATAAGTTAAAAGTTTCTGAGATTCCATAACTAAATTGTGTGATATAATCTTTAGACAAACCAGAAGTAACTTCTTTTTTTGTACCATCTGAATTAATAGTTAATGCTGCGTTTCCTCGTGTGCTTACATCTGAATATTCTTTAGTGGCCATTAATCTTGTAGAATTAACACCTACAGCTAACAACATAGCTATAATAATCATAGCAGTTTGGGTGGTAAACTGTCCTATTTTCTTTTTCTGAAGAGCTTCAATGAATTCAATAATTCCCAAAATTAAAATAGCAAACAGCAAATAGTAAGTCATTTGAGGATGATTTGCTTTAATTTCTAAAGCAGTTGCAAACGCTGTAACGGTAAACCCTAGCAGATAACGCTTCTTAAAAATCCATATAATACCTGCTAAAACCATAGGCATATAGGCAATTGCATGCGCTTTTGAATTATGTCCTGCACCAAAGATAATAATGAGATAGGTAGAAAAACCAAAAGCTAAAGAACCCACTATGGCTAATTTCCAATCTACCTTAAAAGCTAGCAGTAAAATATAGAATCCTAAGAAGTACAGAAATAAATAATCTGCTGGCCTAGGAAGAAAACGAATTAAACGATCTAAATCTGTAAGATAATCGTTGGGGAAATAAGTTCCTATTTGATAAGTGGGCATTCCACTAAAGGCACTTTCCGCCCAATAAGGTTCTTCACCGGTTGCTATTCTGTGATCATTCACCTCTTTTGCCATACCAATATGCTGTGTAATATCGGACTGAGATAATTTCTCTCCTTTTAAAACAGGGTGAAAGTAAAATAGTGCGGCAATTATAAAAACTAATATTGAAGCTAAATGAGGTAAAATTCTTTTTAAATTCATATTAGTCTATTTCTTCAAAATCTACATATTCTCCAACGGAATTATTTCCTTGAGTTTTAGAGTTTGGGTTTTTATCTATAATAGTCTCACCTTCTTTGGTAGATGAATTTTCTGATTGTTGATTTTTTTGTTGATGGTGCTTTTTGGCTTTTTCTTGCATATTTCCAACTACTTTCTTTAGTAAAAGGGGTGCAAATAATCTTGCTAAGAAACGAAAACTATAGTAAACAATTAATATGATAAGGAGTGTTCTTAAAAAGCCCATTAATTCTGCTTGTTGCATGATAAATTTAAATTAAATATCAAAAGTAACAATTTGATGATAATTGATACGTTAATAGAATACAAAAATTTAACAGTCTTAAAAAAGTATTTATTGCATTTGATGAGTCCTATTTTTACAGTATGTTTGTGTAAAACCCAAAAAATTGACAATTTTTAAAAGAAATTACTTCATATCTAAACTTCAAAGATTATGGTTTGTGTGTATGATCCTTTTTACTCAAGTTGTTTTAGCTCAGTATACAAATGTTATCAATTCTAATAGGCCAGGTTTTTCAGAAAGCCCTTACAGTGTTGGCACAGGTGTTTACCAATTAGAGACTAGTATTTTTTTAAGACAAACAAGTATTTACCCTACCTTTTCTAGACCAGAATCCTATGGTGTTGATTTTCTATTTAGAACAAGTTTCTTTAAAGAGAAGTTAGAACTTAATCTTAATTTCGCATACCAAAACGAACAAGTTAGTTTTCAAAATATTTTTAATTCTAGTTATAATAAAACCGGTTTTAGTAAACTAACAGTAGGTGCGAAATATTTAGTTTACGAACAAAAATATACAGACAAATCAAAAGAAATACGAAGTTGGGTTGCTAGAAATAAGTTTGATTTAAAAAGATTAATTCCTTCGGTTGCAGCCTACGCAGGTGTTAATACTGGTATTCCAGAAGACATATACAAAACAAATAGTTTTTCTCCCAAAGCAGGTATATTGCTTCAAAATGACCTTACAAATAACTTTAATATTATTACGAACATCTATTACGATAGAATTGGAACTGAACTTCCTGAGTTCTCATATATAATAACAGCTACCTTTAGTTACAACAATAGGTGGTCTATTTTTATAGAAAACCAAACCATGTTAGACAAAATTCAAGCTCAGTCTAACATAGGTTCTGGAATTGCATTTTTATATAATAGAAATATACAAATAAATAGTTCTTTGAGATTATTAACAGATGCAAAATCTTCTGGATTTTACAGCTCAATTGGAGCTTCCTATAGATTTGATAGACACATTGACAAAGTTACCGAACTTGATGAAAATGGAAAACCTGTGAAAAATGATAAAAGTTTTAATGTCAAAGAAAAAAAATTATTTGGCAGATTATTTGGTAAAGTTCGTAATGTTTTTAAAAAGAAAGGTAAAAAACAAGCTTCGGGAACATCTAAGTTAAGAAAGCAAACTATTAAATCTATTAATAAAAATTCAACTAATAGTAATAATGATGCAGAACTAAAACCCTTGAGAGTTAAGCCAAAAAGAACACGAGTTAGACCCACTAAAATAAAACCTGTAAAGGATGATACTAACAAAGGGTTTTTAGGTATCTTAAAAGGAAAGAAAGATAACAAAGATGATCTTAAAAAAGACACAGATAAAGGAGCAAAAGAACTAGAAAAAGAAATTAAAAAATTAGAAAAAGATTTACGTAAAGAAGACGCTAAGACAGATAAAAAAGAAAGAAAAAAACTAAAAAAAGAAAGAAAAAAAGAAGCCGCTAGAAAAAAGAAAAAAAAACAAGATAATGATGCAGATTAAAGCTAAATCTAAAATAATAAACAGCAACTAATTTAGTGCCATGATTACACTAAAAGAAATGATTACTAAAAAGGACATGAAGCAATTTGTTCTATTTCCTTTTTCAATTTATAAAAATAATCCTTATTGGGTTCCTCCTATTATTAGTGAAGAACTAGAAGTTCTTAACAAAGATAAAAATCCTGCTTTTGAAAATGCTGAAGCACGTTTTTTTGTAGCCATAAAAAACGATAAAATTGTAGGCCGTATTGCAGCCATTATTAATTGGTATGAAGTAAGAGAGCAGAACATTAAAAAAATGAGGTTTGGTTGGTATGATGTTATTGATGATCTTGAGGTTTCAAAAGCACTAATTGAAAAGGTTCAAGAAATTGGAAAAGAAAACAACCTAATTTATATGGAGGGTCCTGTTGGGTTTTCTAATCTAGACAAAGTTGGAGTATTAATTGAAGGTTTTAACCATATTGGAACAATGGTTACTTGGTATTCTCTTCCTCACTATAAAGAGCATTTAGAACAAATAGGCTTTGTAAAAGAGAAAGAATATTTAGAAAATAATTTTAAATTATCAAAAATAGATGCAAACTATTATGAAAGAATATCAAAATTAATCAAACGAAGATTTAAACTTAGGTCTTTAAATTTTTCAAAGACAAAAAACATCATGCCTTATGTTGGTGAAATGTTTGATCTTTTTAATAAAACATATGTAACCCTTTCATCTTATGTTCCTATTTCAAATAATCAAATTGAATATTTTAAAAAGAAATATATTAGTTTCATAAATCCAGATTTTATCAAATTTGTAATGAATGAAGATGGCAAGCTTATTGCATTTGGAATTATGATGCCTTCTTTCTCAAAGGCACTTCAAAAAGCGAACGGAAAATTATTCCCTTTTGGATTTTATCACCTCTTAAAAGCAAAAAGAAATGCAAAGACAGTAACATCATATTTAATTGGTGTAGATCCTGCATATCAAAACAAAGGAATAACAGCCATTATATTTAGTGATTTTACAACTAGCTTTAAAGCCATAGGAGTAGAAACAGTTATAAGAACTCCTGAACTAGAAGATAATAGTGCCATTCATCAGTTATGGAAAAATTTTGATCCAAAAACTCATAAAAGAAGAAGAACATACAAGAAAAACTTATGATTTGTAATTTTAACTAAATAAAGATATTAAAATTCTAAAAACCAACATGCAACTATTTTACAATCCAACAATAGATAAAGGCACACAGCAAATCACTTTTGATAAAGTTGAAAGTAGACACATTATAAAAGTACTCCGAAAAACAATGGGAGACCAAATAAAGATTACCAACGGAAAAGGAGAATTATTTAATTGTGTTATTAGCATTGCAAATGATAAAAGGTGTTTAGTTTCTATTGTAAGTAGAG
>MDTG01014424.1_pt1 | contig 33978 bp, 31 predicted proteins | sample 811421 | NCBI WGS metagenome assembly MDTG01 (sample SAMN05326645, study PRJNA326480) | marine metagenome | isolation source: seawater | place: Pacific Ocean: South East | collected 2011
AAGAAGAAAAAGCCGGTAGCTAAGAAGAAAAAGCCAGCGGCTAAGAAGAAAAAGCCAGCCGCTAAGAAGAAAACGCCAGCGGCTAAGAAGAAAAAGCCGGTAGTTAAGAAGAAAACGCCGGTAGTTAAGAAGAAAAAGCCAGCGGTTAAGAAGAAAAAAGCCAGCGGGTCCCCTGCAGTTAAAAAAGATTCTTCGTCTAACTCAACACCGGTATTTAGCTCATCTTCGTTAAGTAGCACATGGCCGTTCCCTTCAGATAGTAGGCCATAAACATATAAGTTTAGTGCATTTTAAGTCCCCCACCAAATGTGGGGGCTTTTTCTAATATTTATTTCTTGGAGATGTTATTTATCGTTTGCAGATATGAGGGAGTTGACTTCCTCAGCGGTTATTTCGTGATTTTGGGCTCCACTACTTTGGACTTTGATGTAACCCATTGCATTACCAAATTTCACTGATTCCAAAATATTTTTTCCAGTATTAAAACCATAGAGTAACCCGGCTCGGAATGCATCACCGCATCCGGTAGGGTCAACTTCCTGGGTTGTTTTTAATGCTTCGACAGAAAAGGTTTTTTCGCCCATGAATATCTTGACACCTTTGTTTCCCAATGTTTGTATGAGTGAGCTAGTTTGATGCCCGTTTAGTTTTTTTGAAATCGAACCTAAATCTTCACCTAGTAAGTCACAGAGTATTTCACTTTCATGTTCATTTACTGCTATCCAGGATGCCAATTTAGTAAACTCGGTAACATCAATTTTGGAAAACATAGGTAGTGCCTGTCCAGGATCAAAAATAAAGGGTATATTTTTATCACTGAATTCTTGTGCGTGCCGAACCATTGCTTCAAAACTATTAGGAGAAACAATGCCGAAACTTGTGCACAATTCGGCAATACCGTTTTTTCCTGCTAATTCCATGGCACCCGGATGGAAGCTCGTCAACTGGTTGCCATTTGTATCAGTAGTAATGATAGCTTGTGCGGTAAAGTGATCGTCATCAAGTATACAATTATCAGTATTTATCCCAGTTTCTTTCAATTTTTTTAAATATTCTTTCCCATCTCGACCGACAGACCCCAACAGAATACAATCTTGTCCTAGAAGCCGTAGGTTGTAGGCAATATTTGCAGCACACCCTCCAAACTCTCTCCTCATCCTCGGACAAAAGAAAGATAAACTTATCGGGCTATCCGCATCATAGGCTAGGTTGTCTTTAAAATTTCCTTGAAACTGCAATATTGTATCGAAAGCTATTGAGCCACTGATCTGTATTGGTTTACCCATAATTATTTTTTCACCTGTAAGAAATTCGAACGCACGCCCATTGCATCTGATGCATCTCTTCAAGTTTAACTAAATTTCGATCCGATTGTTCCTCAAATGCTAAAAGAAGCTCGTCAACTTGATCAATTAATATTCCACTTAGAAGAATCTGCCCATTTTTTTTTAGCTTAGATTTAATAGCTCTAGCCATTTTTTTTAGGGGATTGAGCAGTATGTTAGCAATAATAAAATCACCTTTTTTTGACGCTTTAGTTAAAGATGATACTAGTTTATAGTCGGTATTCTTACAACAATTCTTAATCAAATTCTCCCTGGTAACTCCTAAAGCAACGAAATCGTTATCAACGAATGTGATGTTCTGCGCGCCCATTTTTATACATGCAATTCCCAAAATACCACTACCACACCCCAGATCGATGACACTCTTATTCGATAATTGCAGAGAAGATATTGTACGCAGACACATTTGTGTCGTTGGATGTGACCCAGTACCGAAAGCCAGTCCTGGATTAATCCGAATTATAGAAAGGGCCTGAGTATTTTCTGGTACATCTATCCAGTCTGGAGCAATCACAAAGCTATTATTTATGATTACTGGTGCGACATTTTCTTTATACACCTCTACCCAGTTTGTTGAGTTAACCAATTCAAATTCATCTACATTTGAAATTTCTACAAACTCTTCTAGACATTTTTTTAATTGGATATATGCTGTCCGATCGTCAATTATAACCTCGATGTTTTTTAAAGGATCATTCATCTGATCTTCAGTACAAATATTTGATACTGACAAACATCCGATCGTAATAAGGTTATCGGAGATGAGTGAGAAAAGTATCTCTTGCTCTACATTGTTATTGTCTTTTGAGTCAATTTGGAAGATGTATTTTTTCAGCACATTATTTGGCAATTTATAAAAATTTACTTTCAAGGTAGTTAATATTGAAATCCCCCGAAATGAAGTTTTCATCGCTCAGTAACTGCCTATGAAGAGTTATGTTAGTACTGATACCTTCCACTATTGTTTCAGAGAGCGCTACTTGCATTTTCGAGATTGCCTGTTCTCTATCTTTTCCATAAACAATAATTTTCCCTATTAAGGAGTCGTAGTTAGGCGGAACTGTGTAATTAACATATACATGTGAGTCCACCCTAACTCCAAATCCACCAGGGGCATGCCAGTTTGTGATTTTCCCAGGTGAGGGAATGAACGATTTAGGATCTTCCGCATTAATACGGCATTCGATAGCGTGGCCCCTTAAATGAATATCTTTTTGAGTGAAATTAAGCCTATTACCTGACGCTATAAGAATTTGTTCCCTTACCAAATCTAAACCTGTAACAGCTTCCGTAACACCATGCTCTACCTGGATTCTCGTATTCATTTCTATAAAGTAAAATTTTCCGGCCTCAAAAAGAAATTCGATCGTCCCAGCTCCAACGTACCCGAGTTGTTTGCAAGCCTTTGTACAAATATTACCTATAATTTCTCTCTCGTTAGCTTCAATAACACACGCTGGTGTCTCTTCGATTATTTTTTGGTGCCGCCTCTGGAGTGAGCAGTCCCTCTCCCCCAAATGAATACAGTTACCATACATGTCAGCTAAAACTTGAATTTCAATATGCCGAGGGTTTTCAAGGAACTTTTCAAGATATACGTCCGCATTACCAAATGCCAATTTCGCTTCGCTTCTGGTGATTTGAAGAAAACTCACTAAATCTTCTTCTTTAGTAACGACTTTCATTCCTCTTCCACCGCCTCCTCCTGCTGCCTTAAGCATTATAGGAAACCCGATATCCCTAGCGATTTTTAATAATTCACGCTCATTATCCGGTAAGTTAATTGGATAGCCTGGCACACACGGTACCCCTTTGTTGGTCATTTCAGCTTTTGCTGTTATTTTGTCTCCCATTAATCTAATAACTCCGGGAGGAGGACCTATAAATGAAAAACCACTTTTTAAAACTTGTTCCGCGAAATCTGCATTCTCTGACAAAAAGCCATAACCAGGATGAATTGCTTCTGCACCCGTAACCTCAGCGGCCGCTATTATAGCGGGTATATTCAGATAGCTCTCCCTTGGAGAGGGTGGGCCGATACAAACGGCTTCGTCAGCTAATTTTACATATTTAGCGTCAACGTCTGCTGTTGAGTAAACAGCTACGGTTTTTATCCCTAACTCCCTGCATGCTCTTTGAATTCTTAAAGCAATTTCGCCCCGGTTTGCAATTAAAACTTTGTTGAAATGCGGCATCCCTAGCCAATTCGGAAGAGTAATTGCCCGTATTCGACAGGCTGTCCATTTTCAACTAGAATTTCGCGAATTGTCCCACTTTTATCTGACGGAATTTCGTTCATTAATTTCATTGCTTCTACGACACAAAGAGTATGACCTTCTTCAATATAATCACCAACTTCTACAAACGGTTTTGAATTAGGTGACGGAGCCCTGTAAAATGTCCCGACCATGGGAGACCTAATGACAGAATCATCTTTACCAATTTCCTCATTCGCATGATCATCTTCTTTATGTGAATCCTGATGCCTCGTCCTAATCGCGGGCTGCTCAGAAGCGTCTTTGTCACTACCTTTAACAAAGGGGATTTCATTTGTTCCTTTCGGTGATTTTACAATTTTTACCTTATCTGGTCCTTCAGAGATTTCTAATTCTGAAATATCTGACTCTGACACCAGATCAATAAGACTTTTAACTTTTCTAAGATCCATTTATCTTTCGCAACAAAAATTGAAATCCATAAATATAGCCGTGATATCCGCAGCCACTAATAATTGAGTCAGCAATGCTTGCAATAAACGAAGAATGCCTTACAGTTTCTCTTTTGAAAATATTACTTAAATGAACCTCTACGATGGGCACATTGTCATGTATTAATAAGGCGTCCCTGATCGCAATACTGGTATGTGTGTACCCCCCTGCATTAATAATTATGCCTTTTAAATCGCGTTCTCCCGATACACTATGAATTTTGTCAATTATCTCTCCCTCATGGTTTGACTGAAAACAATCAACCCGTATATTATTCTGATTTGCTAGGTTTTCTAATGATTTATTAATTTCATCTAACGTCGTAGACCCGTAAATACTAGGCTCTCTTCTTCCTAACATGTTTAAGTTTGGGCCATGTATAACTAATATGAAATTCACTTTTTTCGTCAAAATCTATCTTTCTGCACTATTTACCCAATATAATAGCTCATCTGACGTTAATTTTCCTAATTTAATTTTTACGACATTATAAGTTTTGTCAATCATTATCGTGAATGGTAGCGCATTAGATTGATTGAGACCAATCTTTTCCATAATTTCTGTACCTTCGGCCCCAGTAACAAAAATATGATGATTGACAGGGGAGTTCCGTAAAAATTCATTGACCCGATTCTCATTGTCAATTGCCAACCCGATAACCGAAATTCCTTCAATCTTTTTTAATTCATAAAATTTAGACAGCATTGGCATTTCTTCAACACATGGTGCACACCACGTTGCCCAAAAATTAATTATCGTCAATTTTTCTCCAATAAAATCACTGACCTTCCGTTTTTCGCCTGTAACATCTGGTAATTTTTCAGCACTAATCCAAGAAATATTTTTAATAATCTGGGGAGCAATGAAAGTATACATCGACACAAATATGCATAGAGAAACAAAGCTGATTGCACTAATCAGTAGAATTTTTTTTTCCTTTACCATTAGTTACCTTTGACTCTATTTTGAATTTTTTTTCGGATTGCGTTGAGAGACACACCTCCAGAACATAAGTTTTTATCCTTATTTTTTAAGCAATAGATTATTGCATCATGCTCTTCCCACTCACAAGCTAATGCCTCTACTGAACCCTTGCAAAGTGGGTGCTTGAGTTGTAGGATTTCCGTACTGTGATTCATATCTAAAAAGTGCATTAAAATATCCTTAGAGGAATCGGAAAAAACACAAAGTTGCACGATTGTGTATTCGGTTGCGATATCTTTGCTCAATTCTCCAATTAGGATGGGTGCAAAGTCCTCTAATTCGATCATAAGATTTTTTGCTTTTTCCTGCAATATGTCAATCCTTAAATTTAAATCTTCCCAATAAAACATTTCTAAATAATTTTTCACAGATTTTTCTATTTCTAGATTTGTTGGGAAACTATTAAACTTCGTCTTACGTCGTTTATTCGGGGCAAGCATGCTTCCGGCCTTTTGTTTCGCATGAGCATAATCAAACCCTTCTTCGACTATCAATCTTGTTGTGATTTGTAAAATATCTTCTTTAAAATTTGCCATCATTACCCCTACTTAACAGTAGAATACTTGTATGCATATACATATTATCGGAATTTGCGGAACTTTTATGGCAGGAATTGCTGTTTTAGCAAAAGAATTGGGTTACAAAGTGTCTGGTTGTGATGCTAAATATTATCCTCCCATGAGCGATCAACTAAAAGCTAAGGAGATAGATTGCATCCAGGGATTCGATGTAGATAACGTGAAAACCAATCCAGACTTATGGGTGATAGGTAACGTCGCTACGCGTGGCATGCCCATTATTGAGAAAATAATTTCAGAGAAAATGAAATTCATGTCGGGACCAGAGTTTTTGTCAAAAGAGATACTGAAAGACAGAACTGTCATTGCGATAGCGGGGACTCACGGAAAGACTACGGTGACATCGATAATTGCATGGCTTCTCGAGTGTGCCGGGTTGAAACCAGGGTTTTTGATAGGCGGAATCCCCATAAATTTTGGAATTTCGGCAAAAATTGGGAAACTTGAGTCTCCTTTTGTTTTGGAAGCTGATGAATACGATACTGCTTTTTTTGATAAGCGATCAAAGTTGTTACATTACAGAGCTGATTTTGCGGTGTTAAACAATCTTGAATTCGACCATGCGGATATATTTAACGATTTAAATGAAATTAAAAAGCAATTTCATCACTGGATACGAACTCTCAGTGAAACGGCTATTATTTATTCTAACTACGATAGCGATGCTCTTAATGATGTTTTGTCGCTCGGAGTTTGGAGTAATGTTAAATACTTTAATAGTGTTGAACAGCTTCACTTAAATTTGTCTCCAAATGACAGAGAAGGTTTTCAGATATTTAATGGGCCACAAAATTTTGGACGTGTCGATAGCCCTATCCCAGGTGAACATAACGCAAGCAACTTTTTGGCTTCATTCGGCATAGCTTCTGAGTTGGGCATAGGATTTGGAGATTCCGTCCGATATCTTCAGGACTTTAAAGGGGTGAGGCGCAGATTAGAATTAATAGCATGCATCTCTGGTATAAAGATTTATGATGACTTTGCGCATCATCCTACCGCCATAAGAAAAACGATAGATGGGGTCAGAGAAGCGTCCCGAAAAGAATTATCTGCGGATCAACCTGGACGATTGATTGTAGTTTTTGAACCGAGATCAAATAGTTTGAAACGCGGAGTGGGGAAACAACAACTAGCTGATTGTTTTAAACAAGCAGATATGGTCCATGTTTATAGCGGCTCTGTAAGTTGGGATGTAAAGATGGCGTTATCTAAGCTCGGTGAGAAAGTTTATGTTGAGCGGGACATCCAAAATATTCTGCGAAAATTATTATCGCAAGTAGAAAAAGGAGATTCGGTAGTGTTTATGTCAAATGGGGATTTCCACGGTATCATATCGACTTTTGTGGAGATGTTGGATTCGGTATCAATATAGTACTGAACTTTGTAATAATGACCACTAATAAAAAATTTGCTGTTATCGGAGACCCGATTTCTCATTCGAAATCTCCAAAGCTGCATGAGCAATTCGGGGACGAATTTGAACTAACGTTATCTTACGAAAAATTTCAAACCCATGTCACTGAGCTGGAAAATCGAGTTAACACATTGATAAATTCTGGTTACCGAGGATTTAATATCACGCTACCTCTTAAAGAGGAAATGTTTAGAATTGGTATGTTAAGAAGATATAGTTTTTCTGAAAAGGCCATTCGCGCACAAAGTGTTAATACAGTTTCCATCGAAAAAAGTAATATTTTCCTTGATAACACTGACGGAATTGGTCTGATGAATTCTTTGAAGAAACGTTACGGGTATGACATTCTTAAAAAAAATATCCTTATTATAGGTGCCGGAGGTGCAACCAGGGGGATACTAGGCCCAATGTTAGATGCAGATCCAGCTACCATTACGGTATCAAACAGATCAATTGAAAAACTTATTTTGCTAAAAAATCAGTTTGATAGTCCTTTATTGAAATTTTGCCCGTTGAATGATCTAGAAAGTGATAGCCGGTTTGATCGTAATGGGAGAAAAGCTCCATATGACATCATTATTAATGCAACTTCGTCAAGTGTTTTGAGTGGAACCGCTTTAATAAATCCAGAGTATTTCAGCGGAACTGATCTTGTTGTCGATCTATTTTATTCAAATGATCTTACGGGTTTTCTTAAAACTGCGAGGCAGTATGGGTGTAAACATGTAATTGACGGCTTTCCAATGTTAGTTGAACAGGCCGCAGAGAGCTTTTACATATGGACAGGTTTGTATCCCGATACAGATAGGATACTCTCGAAAAGAGATACTTTTTTCGTATAAAAAATAGTGGTGTGGCAGCATAAAGCCTATGAATAATGAGTGAGTTTTAAAAGGGAAAAAATACTGCTGGACCAAATCAAAAAAATTATAGTGGAAATTCTGGGTGGACTTAGGAAATAAAAATTTACTGTTAGTGGTTATAAAGTTTGCGTTTTCTCCCATTTTCCTGATTTTCCTCCTTCTTTCAAAATCAGGCTTATTTCACCTATCTGCATGCCTTTTTCTATTGACTTTGCCATATCGTATATCGTTAGCAATCCAATAGATGTCGCCGTAAGAGCCTCCATCTCAACTCCCGTTTTTCCCTCCGATATGCATGTAACAATTAATTCGATTGAAAGTGTAGAAGAGCAGGTTATAAATTCAGTGTCTATGTGGGTAATTGAAATTGGATGGCAAAGAGGAATTAAATAACTTGTTTGCTTCGACCCCTGGATTGCAGCAAGCCTTGCTATGGATAGCACATCGCCTTTATTCATCTTTCCTGCTAAAATAGCATCAAAAGCTGTTTTGCTCATGAATATTTTACCTGAGGCAACAGCCTTACGCATGGTTATAGGTTTAGACCCTATATCAACCATGTGTGCTTCTCCATTATCGTTAAAATGACTAAATTTTTTTCTATCCATTTTTTGTTCGCTCACAGTCTTATTGATGTCACATGTTTAAAACTACTTCAACTTTAGCGACAGTTATAATATTGACGGTACCCTTTTTTCTTAATACCTCAATGGCTGACCCTTTGCCTTCTCTAGGAACTGATGCAGGCGATATATCATTATACGATGAGTATGTAATTGGAAGAAAAGTTTTCGCACGTATCAAGGAATCTCAATTATATTTTGATTATCCGGAATTGGAGGATTTTATCATGGATCGGATCAATCCGATCCTAAACAATGAAGAGTTTATTGAAGAGCAAAAATATTCAGATTTTCAGGCAGCTAATAAAATCAAGCTTTTTTTTATTGATGATTCTAATTTAAATGCCTTTGCGTTACCTGGAAATTTTATTGGGATAAACGTTGGACTCATTTTGAAAGTTGATGATCATCGTGAGATTTTATCAGTATTCTGCCATGAGCTAGCTCATCTAACACAGAGACACGTATCGCGCATGTATGCAAGAAAAAAAGATTCCTCAGATATCATGCTCTTGACAGCCCTGTTGTCAGCATTGATAGTAGGATCAAATCAGCCAGATGCGGCTGTGGGAGCTTTGTCGTTAGGTCAGACACTGGCTATGAAAAGACAGATGAGTTTTTCGAGACATGCTGAAAACGAAGCTGATCAAAAAGGTCTTAATTACTTAGAAAAAATCTCAGTTAATCCTAAGTATATGATCGATGTATTAAATAGAATGCAACAACATAGTTATTTAGAGGGTCGAGATTCTAGTGCTTCATGGTTGAGCACCCATCCCTTAACTGTAGATCGGCTAGCTGGGTTAAATGCTCGAATCAAAAATAGATCGTATGAGTTTTCGCCTCAGAAAAATGAAGTAAATGAACAAAGTTTTGATTATTTATTAGCTACTTTTTCCGGAAAGCAAGGCACTTGGAAAAAACAAGAATTCGATTCAGATTTCGAAAAAAACTACTATGAATTTTGGAATGCTTTCAATCGTGACGAAATAAAAAAAGCTCAACGCTTACTTAAAAAATTAAAAAATGACGAGGGAGGAGATAAAACAGAAGCTTTACAAAATATTATTTTTCTAAGTGAAGTCAAATTTCACTTGAAAACTGGCGAGTTTGATAAGGCTGAATCTTTAATTGAAAATATTAATCAAGAAAAGATTCAAAGGTGGTTACTGAGAGCTCTTTATAGGTTAAGACTAGAGGTATATTTTTCAGCAGAAAGAGAAAAAGATTTTGATTTACTGGGTCGACAAGTAGCTAAGCTTTATCCAAAGGATGACTGGTTTTGGAGAAAAAGAGCTTCCATGGAGTTTAAAAAAGGAAATTTAGCAAAAGCCCACTTTTTTGTTGCAAAAGGATTTTTAGCTATCGGTAATGTAGCAGGCGCTTTTGAGCAGTTGACGCTTGCAAGTGCAACAAAAAGTAAGAATCAAAAGATTCTGCGTTTAAAAATAGAGGCAGAACTCGACAGGCTAAAGAAATTTATTCGCCGTGATCATTCGCCACTCGGATGAATGATGTGCCACAGTATGGACATTTGACCTCATTATCAAAGCTTAAATTTAAAAATACTTTTGGGTGATGATTCCATTTGGAGTCGCTTTCGTCTGGACATGATGCAACAGATAACGTTTTTTTTTTGGTATTGGTGTTGCATTCTTTGACATTTGTCTTACTTGACATGAGTCAGCCAATTTTCGTGTGATTTATTGTTACCATTCACAATATCGAAAAATAAATCCTGAAGTTTTTTAGTAATGGTTCCTCTCCTGCCAGCTCCTATTTTTCGATCATCGAGAGAAACTATAGGGGTAATTTCAGCGGCTGTTCCCGTAAAGAACGCCTCTTCAGCGCTGTAAATTTCGTCACGAGTGATCCTCTTTTCCACAAGATGAAAACCAAGTTCCCTAGCAAGAGAAATTACCGTATCTCTGGTTATACCTTCCAGGCACGTCGATAAATCGGTGGTCAGCAAAGTTCCGTTTCGCACAATAAAAATATTTTCTCCTGCCCCCTCAGAGACATAACCATCGGTATCCAGAATTAGCGCCTCATCGTAACCATGACGTGCAACTTCCTGATGGGCAAGTATAGAATTAATATAATAGCCGCAGGCCTTTGCTCGGACGAGTGCCGAATTGACGTGATGTCGGCTAAACGAGGAAGTTTTTACCTTTATGCCGTTATTTAGTCCGTCATCTCCTAAATAGGTCCCCCAGGCCCACGCAGCTATACTGACATTGACTGAGCAGCCCTCGGTACTCAGTCCCATTTTTTCAGAACCATAAAATACCAGTGGTCTGATATAACAAGATTTTAATGAATTTTTTTCAATTAATTCTAGAATTGCATACTTAATTTTATTCACATCGTACGGAATCTTTATTTCGAAAATTTTAGCAGAATTAAATAGGCGTCTTATGTGATCATCTAGCCTGAACACTGCCCCTCCATTTTTAATTTGATAGCACCGTATTCCCTCAAAAACCCCCATTCCGTAATGTAAAGTGTGGGTAAGAATGTGGACGGAGGCATCTCTCCAGGGGACAAATGTTCCATTCATCCAAATAAACCCGTCGCGATCGGCCATAGAGTCTGTCATATTATGATTTGAAGAGTATAAAACCTTGATTTTACTTTATCTTGGAATGAATTTGACTGAGAGGTCTTATTTTTTTTGGAGAATTTTTAAATGTAATTTTCCATAGTTCATTTACTTTTTCTCGTTCAGTTATAACAATTTCTGATTTTACTAGGCTTTCAAAATTATTTAGCCTGTTAGCATGAACTAATTCGCGATACTTTACAAAAATTTCAGAAACCGTTCTGGTTAACAAGGGAGGGAGTAATTTTAGTTCCGAAATTGCTTTCAAGAGGGAAAAGTTGCCAACATTATTACATAGGTAGGGAAACTTTGAAGCACTTGATAGAATGACGTATTGAACTATAAACTCAATATCTATCAATCCCCCTTTGTCATGCTTAATATCAATATACGTGGACCCTTGCTTTTTTTTTCTTTTTTCCATCATAAGTAAACGCATTGATAATATTTCTTCTTGCAAGGACTCGGCTATTCTGTTTTTCATTAAAACTTCTGTGCGCAATTTATCGAACTTTTCTTTTATTACAGTACTGCCAATTAAAAACCTTGCTTTCGTCAGCGCCTGGTGTTCCCATGACCATGCTTTATTATTTTGGTAATCAATAAATGAGTTGATGGAAGAGACCAATAAGCCAGTTGTTCCGTTAGGGCGTAGGGCAGTGTCTATCTTAAACAAACTACCTGAAAAAGTGCGTAGCTCAATCCAGGAAATGAACCTTTTAATCAATCTGTAGGTATCTTCTTGATGAACTGTTTTCAAATTATTAGTAAGAAAGATCAAATCTAGGTCCGAGCCAACATCCATTTCTCTGGTTCCGAGCTTTCCATATGAAATTATTGCTAGATCATCCTTCAGCCATTCCATCTTAGAGAATCGCAGAGAAAAGTCAAAAGTAATATTTACGATTACTTCTGTTAATATCGCCAACCTGTCTGAAATATTGACGATTGACATACCCGTATTCAAACCTCCAACAAGTATTTTGAGTAGATTAATGTGATATACATCTCTTATAATATTTAAGCTTTGCTCTACATCCGAAGGACTGGCTTGACGAATTCTTTCCATCTCGTCCCTAGTTTGAGCGATAAGTTCAGAAGGATTTACCTCAAATTTATAAAAACTGTCGTTGAGAAGTTGTTCAATTAATTTTGGATGCTGAATGATAAAACTTCCGATCCATGGTGACCGTTTGTTTAACCTTATAAGCTCCTGTTCAATTTCTGGTTTTTCGTGTAATAGCGATAAATACGATTTTCTTCCTTTTATTTTTTCATGCAACTTTAATAAATATAAATCTTTATCTTTTTCTATTTTCGATTTATTTTCTTGTTCGCCTGTAGCTTTTTTTCTAACAGTCTTTCCTCTGCTTTCACTTAAGTTAGGATTATCAGAAAAAATTTTTTCATAAATAAGTTTTACATTTGAAATATGACCAACTAGATGTTTTTTTAGCGTATCGAAATCTTCAAAGTTTAAAATGTCCAGGAAGGCATTTAAACATGGCAAATGTTCATTAAAGACATGGGTTTGTCTATCCTCCTGATACTGAATCAAATTTTCGAGTCTACGGAGAAAAGAATATGCTTTTACAAGGTCATTGCACAGTGTGGGCTCAAGAAGCTTATTTTTGTCTATTTCTACCAAAGCAGTTTTTAAAGAGGGCGTTTGTAAGTTTCTATGGTAGCCACCTTTTAACAATTGAAAGTATTGAACTATAAACTCAATGGTGCGGATGCCTCCAAAATCTTTTTTTAGATCAAATGAAAAGTCTTTATTTTTACGTTTTTTTTGGTTACTGTCGATTATTCGCCTATTTATTTTTCTAAGGGCGTTTGCGATTCGAAAATCTGCAAAAGGACGAAATAGGAATTCCTTAATGACCCTTTCTAAATTATATTTTTGCACTCGAAAATCTTCCTTATCAAGGAAGATTTGTGTTGTACAAATTCTGGCTTTTAACCATGCGTACCTTTCCCAATCCGATGCAGTATTTATAAAGTATGAGTTTAGAGAGCTTTCAGAAACCACTTGCGGCCCAGCATTTCCGTAGGGACGCAGACGTGTATCAACTCTGTAAACAAAGCCGAATTCTGTGGATGCTGAGAGATTATTGATGAATCTGGAAATCACCCTGTTCCAAAATTTCTCAAATTTTTCCAAATTTTCGGGGGGTTTTTTTAGAGTATCTTTGTAAGGAGAATAAAAAATAATGTCTATGTCAGATGAAGCGTTGAGTTCTTCACCGCCTAATTTTCCCATGGCAATAATCATTAGTTCGCTTTTTTGTTTAAGTTCATCAGATTCAATCTTTAAAGTATTCAAGTAATATTTCATTGATTCAACCAGTGCAGCTTGAATACAAATTTCAGCTAAGGAAGTTAAACTACTTAGAATTTCTTCTAGCGTTGATTTAGAGTCAATATCTCTCTTAATAATGTTAATGAGACTAGTTTTTTTAAATAAGCGAAGGCTTCTTGTAATGCAGTGGTCGTCGTTGTTAATGGTCTTAGGAATAAATTTTTTACTGTGTTTAAATAGTTCGGCAAAAGTTATTTCATTGGATTCATTTATCAAAAGGCCAGCTTTTCTAAACAATAGATAGTCTCTTTCAAACCATGACGAACCATGAAGAAGATTACCACCGTCATTTTGGGCCACAGGTTTTGCCATAATTTAAATCATATAAAATATTACGAAAATTCGGTAAAATAAAGGTCGTTTCTATAATATACACGCTATGCAAAAGAATATAGATGGTATTCTTCTCCGCTTATCAAAACTAGCGTTAAGCGCCGTTGTTTTGTTTTTTTTCACAACAGCGCTGATACTGGCGTCAGTTAGACTTTGGTTGGGGCCAGAATTAATAAAAACTCTTAATAATCCACAGAAATTAGAAACACTCCTATCTCGTTTCGACTTATCCAAAGAAATTGATTTGACCGTTGTTGGGGCTGATTTGGCATGGGAAAAGTGGCTAATTCCTGAGCTGAAGCTGTCAATGGTGACAGTTTCTGATAAGGAGGAAAAGTTTAATCTCGCTGTTTTTGAAAACCTGAAAATTGGTTTGGGAATTACAAGCTTGGCAACCCTTCTTGAGGGGGAGATCGTATTTGATCGAGTAAGTTTAGAGTCATTAAAAATATATTTAGCAAGTAATCAGCATGAAAAACCGACAAATTTCAAAATCGATAATCCAGAGGGTACACAAAAATTTCTTCTAGGGTTATTTAAACTCACGAGACAGGCATATATCGAAGAAACGCAGATATTTGAGGTATCTAAAACCAAATTCTGGAGGCAAAAACTTTTGCTGAGAATTGGTCGTACAGATCTTCAATATCTTGATAATGGAACATCTTTGTCGTTACAAAAAATAGATAGCTCTGAATTGTTCGGCGTGTTGAATTTTTTGAATTTGCCATTAAAAGATATATATGGATACACGATTAACGGGACTTTTGACAAAATTAATGTCTCCTTTGGCGGGAAAGATTTAAGTAGTTACGAAGATTTTAATACTGAGATTTTTCTAAATGGATTGGGGATCGAGGGGAAATTCTCTAGTCTAACTATTAAGAGTCATGAAAAAAATTTCTATTTAGATAATATCTCCGGTGACTTTAATGTTGAAGAAGGTCTAATCAATCTCAAGGTTGTTGGGAGTGAGACCAATTTAGAAATTCCGAATTTGTTCCCAACTGGAAAATTTTATTTCTCAGGATTTAGTGGAGAAATAAAAAACTCAGATTTTTCATTCTATAAACTTGATAAATGGAGAAGTAGTGAACCAGTTTTCAAGATAAAAAATTTAGAATTTGATAACCCAGATCTTACCTTAATGGCTAATGGTAACGTTACGTTATTGAAAACTGATATATTTACCAAAGTTAGTGGTGATCTTTTGTTTAAAGATCCTCAAGTGGTAAGTCGTTATCTACCCAAGAAAGTGGGTCCGAAGACACGTGATTGGATAAGCAAAGCGTTTATTTCTGGAGAGGAAATAAATGGATCCTTTATTTACCATGGAATAATTGGAAAGCCTGAATTAAAAAAAAACCGGAGGGTAAAGTTTAATTTTTCCCCAACTGATCTTGATCTTCTTTTTTCAAAGAGGTGGCCTGCTATTTTTAATCTGAGTGGAGAGGTTGAAATTGAGGGAAGAGCCTTGTTAGTGAGGAATGCTTCTGGAGTTATTGGTGGAAGTAGGTTCAAAAACGTGAGCGGTCAAATTCTCAACATGAAAAGCGACAATCCAGTTCTTAAATTAACGGGTGTTTTGAAAGGTGATCTACAGGGGATAATCGATAGCGCAAATAAAAGCCCAGTAAAAAGATGGTTAAAAAACTTTACTGACGATATGACGGGTAAAGGCTCAGCAGATCTCGACTTATTTTTGACTATTGACCTTAAAAATTTTAAAAAGTCTGATGTTTTCGGAAAAATGAGTTTTGAAAATAATGAGGTATCGGTTAAGGATTTTCTTCCTAATCTATCTATACGGGAGGGAGAGATAATCTTTAGTAAGAACAAACTGGTAAATTTAGAGATAGAGGGAACCAGCCTTGGGCAGGGCTTCAACATAATTAAGAGAGACAATAATGGAGCTAGTGATATAAACCTAACGATGACAGGCGCTTTCGATGCGAATGAACTTGTTAAGTGGTTATTTAAAATAAAAGAACCTTATGAAACTAATCCCCTTAAAGGATTCCTAGACTACAAAGTTGACATTGATTTCACAAATGATACTGTGAATGTCCTCGGCTTTTCTGACCTTTCAAGGTTGGAAGTAGAAGTGCCGAATATGTACCTTAAAAAAACCGGGGAAAAAAGTGACCTTTTTTTTAAATATGAACTTAAGCAACAGGATAGAAATAAAAAAAGTGATTGGATCTTTAGCCTCGAATCTCCTCAAGAAAAGGTTGAACTCCTTATCCAAAAGAAACGACCAAACATCACTAACGGGTCTCATGGAGCTGATCTAGCGCCCATTTATAAACTAAATATTGGCGAGCAGAAAAAGAATGAGTTTGATTTAAATAATCGGTTTAAACAGGCGAATACGAAGATGCTCACCAATGTAGTGACTATTTCAAGTGATAAACTCGCATTGGATAAGTTGTATGATTTTTTAGGCACCCAAAAGGAAATCTTCAATTTCAGCGATAGGGGACGGTTATTTGAAAGCACGACAGTTGTCGATATTGCTAGTAAAGAATTAATTTGGCGCGATAATAAATTTAGCGACTTTGATGGAATATTCGTCGTTGGCCTCGATGGTGTATCTGGAGATATAAAATCCGAGCAGGCTGCTGGAAAAATAGATTGGTACCGGGACACCAACACTGTTGACATAGACTTGTCAAAACTAGAACTGCGAAGGATGCTTTTCGCGGAAAATTCCCCAAGTGCAAAGCTTGACGGAAATGATCTATCCGAGACTTTTACGTTTAATCTTAAAGCAGACGAGTTTACCAATAAATTTGGTCTGTTAGGTAATTTAAAACTGAGTGTTAGTTTTGAGCCGAAATTAAAAACTTGGCATGTAAGAGATCTTTCAATATTTTCAGATGACTTTCAGCTTTACGCGAGCGGCTTTTGGAAGATAGTGAGGGATATTCACAGTTACCCCATGTTGTACGGTTCGAGAAATGTTAAAGATAAGAGCTCTAAACTTACCGAAATAAATTTTCGACTAGAAACAGACAATATACAAAGGCTGATGGACAAGGTTGGGTACACAGGCCTGTTCGGTCAGGCAGGTGGGATGATTTCAGGACAATTGGCATGGATGGGAAGCCCCCTAAATTTCAAGATCGAGGATATTTATGGAGACCTTTACGTCGACATTTTGGATGGTAAATTCATTCGCGCTGAGCCAGGTCTAGGGCGATTAATTGGTCTCTTTAACCTTCAATCACTATCTAAAAGATTAAAATTAGATTTTGGAGACGTTCTCAGTGAAGGTTTTTCTTTTGATAGGATGAGGGGAGACGTGAAGCTAGTTGGTGGAGTTGCACAAACTAGTAATCTGAGAGTACTCGGCACTCAAGCAACCGTTTTTTTAGACGGATTTGTTGATCTAGGAGAAAAAAAACAGGTCCTAAGGGTCTTAGTTCTTCCTAATTTGAACGCGGGCTTAGCATCGTTAGGTTATGTACTCGTTAATCCAGCGGTAGGGTTAGGAAGTTTCTTGGCTCAATATATTTTACGTGACCCTCTTCAAAAAATATTAGCGTTTGAGTATAAAATCTCTGGAAATCTTTATAATCCCGAAGTTGAGAAAAATTCACTAAGAAGTTTTAACCAAACTAAACAACATGGAAACAATGGTCTGAGGAATTCAATTGAGTAAAGAGTCACATATATGTAATGTAGCAGCGGTACAGATGGTCTCTTCTGATTCTGTGGAATCAAATCTAGAAATTATGTCTGAGCAAGTAAAATTGGCTGCGAGTAAGGGAGCTAAGCTTGTTGTATTACCTGAATATTTTGCATTTATGGGAACGTCCGAAACTGAAAAACTCAGATGGGCGGAGTTAGATCATCGTGATTCAAGAGATAATGCACAGGAGATACAATCTGCGCTCAGTCAAGTTGCAAAAAAAAATGATGTTTGGCTAATAGGTGGGACCTGTTCAATCTTTGCAAAAGCAAGGAATAAAGTTTTTAATGCAATGTTTGTATTTGATCAAGAGGGTAACAGGCGAGCTCGGTACGATAAAGTTCATTTGTTCAAATTTACAAATGGAGCTGAGAGTTACGATGAAAGCGCCGTTTGCGAAGCTGGAAAAAGACCGATAATAATTGATTCGCCGGCGGGGAAAACTTTTTTGTCAGTTTGTTATGATGTTAGATTTCCCGAATTTTTCAGAAGAAGAAACTGTGAGGACGCCTCGGCAGACGTTATAATAGTATCGGCCGCATTCACAAGAACTACGGGAAAGGCCCATTGGGAAATTTTATTAAGAGCTCGGGCAATTGAAAATCAGGCTTATGTTGTGGCGAGTGCTCAAGGTGGCAAACATAATTGTGGCAGGAAAACTTGGGGTCATAGTATGATTATCGACCCGTGGGGCGATATAATAGCAAAATGTAATTTTGGTAACAATATCGTTTTAGGAAAAGTTGATTTTAAAAAATTACAGGCTGTTAGAAAGAACCTTCCTGCCCTAAAACATCAAGAATTTAATTTGAGAGAGAGATTATCATGTTAGACACAGTTGAAGCCGATCCTTTTAATATCGCCAAAGAAAACCTAATTGAACCGTATGAACTCTCTGAACCTATGTTATTTAGTTTACATGATAAGCTCGGGGTTAAAGGGGTAGATTTTGCTGATATTTATTTGCAGTCAACTATTTCGGAATCGTGGAGTCTTGAAGAGGGTATTGTAAAAGGAGGAGCTTTTTCTATCGATCAAGGTTTCGGTGTCCGGGCTGTTTCTGGTGAAAAAACCTCTTTCGCTTTTTCAGATACGATTAGCAAAAAAACGTTGGAAGAAGCGGTCGTAAATACGCTTGCAATTTCTAGAACATCTAACGACGTACGAAAAGGTGGATATGTAAATCGGAAAACAAAGCACACAAAATTAATACAGATAGAGTCGCTTTATAATTATGGAAATCCAGTTCATACGATGTCCTCTAGCGAAAAAGTCGAGCTTTTACAAAATATTGAGACTTTAGCGAAAAAGAGGGACGCCCGAATCTCTCAGGTTATGGCTTCTATTTCAGGAAGTTTCAGCGTTGTTTTGATTATGACTGACAAAGGTCTGCTTGCAGATTTAAGACCTTTAGTGAGACTCTCAGTTACTGCAGTCGCTGAGAAAAAGGGAAGAAAAGAATTTGGAGTGAGCGGGGGTGGTGGTAGATATTCTATGAATAATTTTTCCGAGTCAAGTATAGAGGGGTATGTGAATGAGGCTACCAGACAGGCTTTGATTAACTTAGAGTCAAGGCCGGCACCAGCCGGGGTCATGTCTGTGGTATTGGGGCCAGGTTGGCCTGGGATTTTATTGCACGAGGCAGTTGGCCATGGTTTGGAAGGTGACTTCAATAGGAAGAAATCATCTGTTTTTTCTGAGAGAGTTGGCCAAAGAGTAGCAGCTCCCGGGGTTACTGTTGTAGACAACGGTACGATTTCTGACAGAAGAGGTTCATTAAATTTTGATGATGAGGGCAATTCTACACAAAATAACACCCTTATCGAAGATGGTATTTTAAAAGGGTACATGCAAGATCGGTTAAATTCTAGATTAATGAAAAAAAGTGTAACTGGGAATGGTCGAAGAGAATCATTCGCTCATTTGCCGATGCCAAGAATGACAAACACCTACATGCTGGCAGGTGAACATGAGCCTGGAGAAGTGTTAGAGAATCTGGGAAGGGGAATTTATGCTGTAAACTTTGGTGGAGGACAGGTAGACATTACAAACGGAAAATTTGTTTTTTCTGCCTCCGAAGCTTATTGGGTTGAGAATGGAAAAATTAAGTATCCTGTCAAAGGTGCCACTTTAATTGGAAACGGGCCTGATGCATTAACGAGGATCAGAATGATTGGCTCGGACCTTAAGCTCGATTCAGGTGTGGGTACTTGTGGTAAGGAAGGCCAACGGGTTCCTGTCGGGGTCGGCCAACCTACTATCTTCATAGAAGGTTTAACAATTGGTGGAACTGCGGAGTAGCTTTATGAATGATTATTTAACGGACGATGTAAGAATTAAAGAAATAGAAGAAGTCGTTTCGCCTAAAAATGTGATTGATGAGATTCCAATCTCCGCAGTAGTCTCTAAACTAGTAGTGAACACCAGAGAAAATATTAGAAAGATAATGCATGGGCAAGATGATCGTCTTCTTTTGATCGTTGGTCCATGTTCTATTCATGATCCCATGGCAGCCATGGATTATGCAAATAGGCTGTTGGAAGAAAGAAATAAATTTCAAGATGACCTCGAAATAATCATGCGAGTTTATTTTGAAAAACCGCGGACAACTGTTGGTTGGAAAGGGTTGATAAACGATCCTGACCTGAATAACTCGTACAATATTAATAAAGGACTAAAATTAGGTAGGAAATTACTTTACGATATAAACAGCATAGCTATGCCTGCGGGAGTTGAGTTTCTTGACGTGATTTCACCTCAATATGTTGCGGATCTCGTATCGTGGGGAGCTATAGGAGCGCGAACAACAGAGTCTCAGGTGCATAGGGAACTGGCTTCGGGTCTCTCCTGTCCGGTAGGTTTTAAAAATGGGACATCTGGGAACGTGGGTGTTGCTGTAGATGCAGTAAAAGCCTCGGGTCAACCTCATCATTTTTTATCAGTAACTAAGACAGGCCAATCTGCCATTGTCAAAACGACTGGCAATGACGATTGTCACGTTATTTTAAGAGGGGGGAAAAACCCAAACTACGACGTTGATACCGTCCATGGGCTCGCAAATCAATTAGATCAAAAAAATCTACCAGCAAAAGTTATGATTGATGCCAGTCATGGTAACTCAAACAAACAACCAGAAAATCAACATTTAGTATGTAATAGCTTATGTGAGCGGATTTCTAGTGGAGACGAAAGCGTCTTGGGTGTGATGATAGAGAGTAATATTATTGGGGGAAGACAAGATCTTGGCAACATCACTGATATGTCGAAACTAGAATATGGCAAAAGTATTACCGACGCGTGTATTTCGTGGGATGAAACCGAGAAAATTTTACATAATTTGTCGAAGTCAGTCAAAGACAGACGGCTAGGGCTTTAAAGTAATTATTCAAAATTCGCCCACAGTGTTATTTATTTTTTTTTACTAGCTTTCCACATTTGCTCGTCGGATTGATTTATTTGGTCTAATCTCCTGCTTAAAACAAATAAAAAATCAGATAAACGATTGAGGTAAGGCAGTGTGGCTTTCTTTAAAATTTTTTCGTATAAAGGCGAATTTTCGACCAAGTTTATCAGTGACCGTTCGGTCCTTCTGCAGACGGTCCTTGCAACGTGGGCTTTCGCTCCTAAAGGACTGCCGCCGGGCAGGACAAATTCTCTGAGGGGAGGTAATTGCTCATTGATCTTTTTAATGACGCTTTCTAGAAAAGAAACTTCATCCTCGTCAAAAGCATCAATTTTTTCCGAGCAAACTGTTCCACCGATATCGAATAACCTATGTTGAATTCGGATTATCCAACTCAAGATATCTTCCATTGGATTTTCGGTTGAAGTTTTTATGAGCAAATCCGCCTTTAAGGAACCTATGTGTGCATTAAGCTCATCTAAATTGCCCAGAAAATGAATAACATCAGAATTTTTTGAAATTCTTTTGTTTGGATTTATACTGGTCAAGCCAGAGTCTCCACTCTTTGTAACTATACGATCTAGTCTGTTTTTCATAACCTAGCCAAATTAAGATGATTTTTATGGACAGTAATCCATAGGGGAAACTTCACAAACTTTGTAAGCCGATGAAATTATAACAGATAAGTAAAGCAGCCAAAGATTACCAGAGAGATGATTTATCGCTTTGCTTTCACATCCTTAAGACAATATTGCGGGCTGGTTGTGGAATGAAAATCCTATTGTACTGCTAGGTGGTAACTAACGGCAGTCCCTCTCGTAACCCGAAATGCTGAAACTGGTGTGCGTGTTGGTCTTTATCTACTTATGGACTGATATCTCTAAGGTATAAGTGGAGGTCATCAAACGTGCGTTTAGATGAGATGAAAGTGTTTTAGAACTTAAAAAGTTTTAGTTAGAATCAGTTTTTACACTTTGGTATCGAACATTCAGTTTAAGTATGCAAGAAAAATCCGACGATAGGTCTTGTAAGTCAACCCGATCAATATTCTTGTTTCAAAATATGAAATTTCTTTCGAAATTTGATGGGTTTAGCGACTCAACGGGTCACAATTCAATAGCCTGAGTCACATACTAAAGCCTCGGATAGACTATGTCCGAAGTTAATCTTGGACAAAGTGATTGCGCAAAAATTTCATGATTAATTAACGCAGATACCAGGATTATTTGTTTTAACAAATATTAGAATCAGGAAAAGTGTAGAAAGTTCCGAAAACCAGAAACTTGCCGTCAATGAAAAAAAGATGGTCAAATAATCTGAGAAACAAGCCCTAACAACCGTTACTTAAAAAACTTCTAAAAATTAAGAATATTGACTTTTTGGATTAGGAGATAGTAAAAGTTTTGGAAAGGAAAAAATCAAAATTTACAAATTTCCGAAAAAACTACGAGGATTACTGATTCTTCAGGTCGTTATTGGCAGTGATCGAAATGGATGTGGATTCAATTTTTTCTAATGAAATTATTCTTCAGTTGGTGGTTTCGCCAGGTTGGGTTGAACCAAGATAAATTTTCTCGTGTTTAAAGAAAAAGTATTGGAGGTTCGGAGCATTACGATTTCATTGCCATGGAAACAGAATTTAAGGATAAATATGAGCCTTTTACTTATCCATTAGCTACAGTCACACACTACATTGGTTTTAAGAATCTATAAAACCTGAAAGTTTTTTAACAAGGCACGCTTATATTCTTTTGTATAAAATTAATCATGCTGTTATCGCACCTGTAACCCCTGAATGCCTAGCGCCAGTTATTCTTCTTAGGTCGATATCTTTTCCTAGGAAGGTTTGTAGAGCTAACCAGCCGAAACAGCATGCCTCAATGCACAAAGGATCCCATCCAATCAATTGGGTTGAAGTAATAGGTTTTTTGGTATTATTTTTTAACCTTTCTATCAAGAAGTTATTTTTATACCCGCCTCCACAAACATAAACGTGTTGACTTGATTGAGGTATAGAATTGGCGATGGTTATCGCCGTTAACTCAGTAAGTGTCGTTTGTATGTCTTGATTAGAGATCTTTATTTTATGTTTTCTTAGTTTTTCTTCTAGCCAGACAGCGCTGAAATACTGAGTGCTAGTCGATTTAGGAAACTTTTTCTTAAAAAAAATATCGTTTTTAAGATGTTTTAATAGCTGAGAATTAACTTTTCCTTTTCTAGCCCAATTTCCGTCTTTATCAAATGCTCGGTTTCTTATCTTCTTACTCCATAGGTCAAGTAAACAGTTACCAGGGCCAATATCAAAGCCGTAGGTTGAGTTTTTTCCGACAATAGAAATGTTCGCGATTCCACCAATATTTACGAACGCTGTCTCAATATTTTTTGGTGCTATGCGATAGTGAAATAAAGGTGCAAGCGGGGCCCCTTGCCCCCCTCTTGCTATATCTCTACTTCTAAAATCAAAAGCAATTTTTAGCCCAGTTAACTCTGCTATGAGATGAGGGTTGCAAATCTGAAAACTGAAGCCCTTATCAGGACTGTGGGCAATGGTTTGTCCATGGACTCCGCAAACGATAATTTTAAGTTCACGACTATGTTTTTCCAGTAAAGCATTTATATTAAACGCTATCTCTGATGAAAATTTGTTTGTAATTTTAGCTAGAGTCTGAATGTTTGTTATATTAGTAGTAGTTAATGATTTAATATCTGCTTTTAGTCTCCCAGGGATCTTACGGCTGTAAAAGTCGATAAGCTTAAATGGTAGGTTTTTTTTTATTTGAATAAGTGCTATGTCTATTGCGTCTATGCTAGTTCCGGTCATCACACCGATTACAAGTCCGTTCATAATAAGGTCCTAATTTATGTCAGGTAATTCTAGAGAAAAGGATAACCCAGATACAGAGTATACTGATGCTGATTACGTAAAAGAAGTCTTTGAGACTTTTCAAAGAGGATCGGAAGAAATTCTCGTTGAGGAAGAATTAAAAAATAAGATCGTCCTGTCTGTACAGAATCAAAAACCTTTGAACGTCAAGCTAGGGCTTGATCCTACGTCCCCAGACTTACACTTAGGTCATACCGTAGTATTAATGAAACTGCGAGAACTACAAAAATTAGGTCATCAAGTTACGCTCTTAATCGGAGATTTTACAGCGGCTATTGGGGACCCTAGCGGGCGAAATAGTACTCGCCCAATTTTAACCAATGATGAAATAGAGCAAAATTCTCGAACCTATTTTGAACAAGTTGGTCTCATCTTGGATATGGGTAATGTACAAATAAGAAAAAACTCCGAATGGTCGGATAAACTTTCCTCATCGGACATGATTAAATTGGCGAGTGTCACTACAGTGGCACGAATGCTGGAGAGAGATGATTTTACGAGGCGTTACCAATCAGGTAAATCTATCGCGCTCCACGAGTTTATTTATCCTTTGATGCAGGGGTATGATTCTGTTGTTCTAAATTCAGACCTTGAACTGGGCGGAACCGATCAAAAATTTAATTTGCTCATGGGGAGGGATGTGCAAAGGTTTTTTGGTCAAAATTGTCAATGTATCCTGACTATGCCCATTTTGGAAGGTTTAGACGGGGTCGATAAAATGAGCAAGTCAAAAAATAACTATATTGGACTGAAAGACAAACCCGAGGATATGTTTGGCAAATTAATGTCTGTTTCAGATGAGTTGATGTGGAGATATATAGACCTTTTGACTTTTAAAAGTGAGGATGAAAAAACCAAACTGAAGCAAAGTGTTTCGGATGGGTTTAATCCCAAAAACATAAAAATTGAATTGGCAACCGAGATAGTAACAAGGTTTTATAATAGAGAAACTGCGCAAAAGGCAGCGAGAGATTTTGAAGATAGGTTTAAAAACAATAAAATACCCAACTCAATCATCGAAAAGGTCTTCATTGGCGAACAGTTTGATATTATTTTTCTTTTAAAAAATACTGGACTGGCTAGTTCAACTTCAAGTGCTATTCGATCCATTAAACAAGGTTCGGTTCGTATTGACGGCCAAAAAGTACTGGAGGGTGCACATAGCCTTAAGAAGGGAAGTTACGTTCTACAGGTTGGCAAACGAAGTTTTATTAGGGTAAAAGTTCAATAACAGATGAGTAAGACAAGTACTAAAATTTCTGGTTTGTTTTTATTGTGCCTGGTGTTGGTTTACGTCGTAATTCTTGCCGGCGGCACTGTCAGAGCAACAGGTGCGGGGATGGGTTGCCCAGACTGGCCGTTATGCTTTGGAAAGTTAATTCCTCCCATGAGTGAGGCTGATCTTCCCGAAAACTGGAGGAGTTACATACACGGCTCGGGGGCTGAGGACCCCACCTTCGATCCTGTTCACACATGGACGGAGTACTTGAACAGGCTAGCTGGTGCAACCTTGGGTCTTTTTACGCTCATTCTTTTCTTCTCTTGCTGGGCGAGTAAGAAAGTTTCAAACAAAACACTACTCTTTTCTTTGGGAGCTTTGGCATCAGTGATTTTTAACGGTTGGTTAGGTTCACAAGTAGTTGCTAGCGACCTTAAACCCTTACTTGTCTCACTTCACATGATGGGAGCTTTTTTGGTCCAAATGTTTTTAGTCCTTGGTTTCATCAACTCACGCAAGTTTAGTGTATTACCAACAGTTACCAAAAGCTACTATAGAATGGGAAATATATGCATTTGCATCTGTATGTTGTTTTTGCTTATACAGATCGGTATGGGAATACAGATAAGGGAAAGCGTTGATTGGATATTTAAACTAGACCATTTGATTGAGAGAGATGGTCTCATCGAGATCATACCATGGATATTTTATGTACACCGATCATTTTCATGGTTACTCCTATTTTTTGCTGGTTTGACCGTGTATTTTACCGTAAAGAGTAAGATGAGCTTCGATGATAGTATTGGCGAGATGGCGACATGGAAGTTTCTTTTAAGCGATCCAAAGATTCGTTGGAGTAGCTTTTATGTCATTTTAGTTTTGGCTCAAATGTTGATCGGAGGTGCGCTAAATCATTTCGGTTTTCCCATGTTTATGCAACCATTGCACCTTCTTACAGCAAACTTAATGTTTGGTTCACTTTGTTTCTTGTTTTTTTGTGAGGCTGGACCTATTCTTAACGAAAAGAAGCGGTTAGTGCAGACAAGGGAAATATTTACTTAGTTATTTGAAGAGAAGATATGAGATGTCCAATATGTAGCTCACAGGACACCCAAGTAACAGACACCCGGCTAGCTGAAAGTGGGCTGGAAATACTTCGTCGGAGAAAATGTTTAGCGTGTGAAAAAAGGTTCAAGACTTTAGAAGTGATCCAAGTTTCTCTTCCAGTTGTTGTTAAACGAAACGGTGCTAGGTCGGAATACAATTCGACAAAATTGAAGTCAAGCATGAGTTTGGCCTTGAGGAAGAGACCGGTACCTGCCGACGCAGTTGACACAGCGGTCATGCAAATAGAGGATAAGTTGGCAACTCTAGGGGAGAAAGAAATTAGTACGCAGCTTATTGGAGAGCTTGTGATGAGGCAATTGCGTAGGATCGATAATGTTGCCTATGTGAGATTTGCCTCGGTATACAGGAGTTTTGAAGACGTATCCGATTTTCAAGACTTATTAAACGAGGTCAAATCAAAGAAAAAAATTAACAGGATGTAACGCTTACAGATAATGGGTAGTCTAAATTGTACTTTTATGGACCGGGCTTTTGAACTTGCAGAAAGAGGGCTCAATACGACCATGCCAAACCCACGAGTGGGTTGTGTAATAGTGAATGGTGGGAAGATTGTCGGAGAGGGCTATCACAGGAGAAGTGGCGAAGATCATGCAGAAGTCGTAGCAATTAAATCAGCGGGAGAAAAGGCACGTAATGGCTCAATGTATGTAACCTTGGAACCCTGTTGCTTTAAAGGCAAAACTGGAGCATGCACGGACGAAATTATTAGGTCAGGAATTAGTGAAGTTATAGTAGCCAGCCGGGATCCGAATCCTAGGGTAGCCGGCAAAGGTTTATTAAGGTTGGAGGAGAAAGGAATTAGTGTCTCAACAAGAAAAGATCTGGAAAAAGCAATTGAACTCAACCCTGGCTTTTTTAAAAGGATGACTAAAGGTCTTCCGTGGGTTAGGGTAAAAATCGCAAAATCATTAGACGGTTACATCGCTATGGATTCTGGTGAAAGTAAATGGATCACGGGGCCAAAAGCGCGAGAAGATGGACATCGATGGAGAGCGAGATCTTGTTGTATACTTACCGGTAGTCAGACGGTCCGACAGGATAATCCTCGCTTGACCGCGCGGGATGGAGAAAGGATTTTAAGTAACCCCATCAAAGTTATAGTTGATCCGAACTTAATTTGCGAGATAACTTCAAATGTTTTTGCTGAAGGTAATACTATGTTGGCAACCGTGAAGACCGAGGAGTCAAATAAAACTAAAAAGATCGAGGCAATGAGGGATAGAAACATTAATGTTATAGAGTTCCCAACCGCTGAATCAAAGTCAAACCGATTTAGCTTAAAATCACTACTTGCGGAATTGGCTAAACAAGAATGTAATGAAGTTCAAGTGGAGGCGGGCCCAGGTCTAATAACTTCGCTATTTAACGAAAAGGTAATAGATGAGTTTCTGGTTTACCAGTCACCAAAAATCTTAGGGTCGGGATTATCATTGATCGATAAAATTGGAGAAAAGAACGTGCTTAAGAAGAAAGGGGATTGGTGCTACAAAAGTACTTGTATGATTGGAGAGGACATTCGTATGATTCTGAGGCGAAGTGAGTGTGGCGATTGCAGTTTTGAATAATGTTTAGTGGCATAATTACCGAAATAGGTTTCTTAAAACCAATTAATTTTTTTACCGAACGGTCTTCAGGTGGGAAAAAACAAGTTCGCATTAAAGTCTTTTGGAGTATCAAAAATTTTTTCAAGTGCTCAATAGGTGACAGCGTATCTGTCAATGGCGTTTGTCTAACAATCGTATCAAAGGGATTAAACTATTTTGAGGCTGACGTTTCCAATGAGACACTTGATGTGACTGTGGGATTAGATAAGCCTGGTAGTGTTAATCTTGAGTTTCCGCTTCGTGTTGGCGGTAGTTTGGGAGGACATATGGTAAGTGGTCACGTCGATGGAATTGCGAAATTAAGCGAGATAATGAAATCAAGGGATTCGAGAGAGCTTTCATTTATAACAGATGAGATTTTTTACCCAATGGTGACAAAAAAAGGTTCGATAGCAATTAATGGTGTTAGCTTGACCGTTAACGAGGTCGATCTGACAAATCATAACTGCCGGTTTTTAGTCAATTTAATTCCGCACACCTTAATGCGAACCACCTTGTCAAATTTAACTACTGATTCCATCGTCAATATCGAACTTGATCCTATAGCAAAAATGGTCGACCAATTTTTGTCTGTTCGCAGAGAGCAAGAAAACCATCGGGGGTAATTTGAAACGCGATTTTGGTATTTCTCCGATTTCCGAGATAATCGAATCCCTGAAACATGGGAAGATGGTTATTTTAATTGATGACCAGGACAGAGAAAACGAGGGAGACCTGTTAATATGTGCGGAGCACGTGTCCGCAGAAACCATTAATTTCATGGCAAAATATGGGCGAGGTCTTATCTGCTTAACATTGACAAAAGATCATTGTGAAAAATTGAAATTACCTTTGATGGTTGCAGACAGCTCGCAAGGCACGGCATTTACGGTATCTATTGAGGCTGCCAGTGGAGTGACAACAGGTATAAGCGCTGCAGACAGAGCCTACACAATTTTAAAGGCGGTTAACGGTAACGCCAAACCTGCAGATTTGAAGCAACCAGGCCATGTATTTCCTTTAATGGCTCAGGATGGAGGTGTTCTCTCTAGGGCAGGGCATACAGAAGCTGGATGTGATTTGGCAAAACTTGCAGGTCTTAACCCGTTTTCCGTAATTTGTGAAATTATGAATGACGATGGAACAATGGCGAGGTTGCCCGATTTAAAAAAATTTGCGAGAGAACATAATCTAAAGATTGGGACAATTGCAGATTTAATCGAATACAGGAGTCAAACAGAAAGTTTGCTTGAATTGATGAAAAGTTTTGCCATTGATACTGCTTGGGGAAATTTTGAGGTTCGTCTTTATCAGGATCTAATCGAAAAACAACCGCATGTAGCCCTCATTAAAGGTAGAGAGTTAGGTCAAAAGGTCGCCCTTGTAAGGGTTCATGAGCCATTTACGGTTCTTGACGCCTTGCCCCTAGGGGGAAAGAAAAATAAAATTTGGACATTTGAGTCCTCCATGAAAAAAATTGCTAGTAATGATTGTGGCGCTTTTGTAATGTTAAACTGCGCTAAGTCTTCTAATGTATTCTTCGCCTCATTGAAAAAGTTTCAAGATAACCCTGAAAACACCGATGGAAAATCTAGCAAAACCTTGAGAAATTACGGACTAGGCGCCGCAATATTACGAGATATTGGTATTAAGAAGATGATTATTTTGTCAAAAAAATTAAAAATGCCAAGCATGACTGGCTATGGACTAGAAGTTGTTGAATATCTTCCGCCGGAGGGAAGCTTTAATGGGGCAGAATAGTGACGGGTTGGAGATCCTAAATATTGATAGGTCCTCTTACCGATTGCGAATTATTCACTCAATATTTAACAGGAATTACACTGATAAATTATTAGAGGATTCATGCGCGGAATTAAATCTTAACGGAATTAACAATTCTCAAATAACAATAACGGCGGTACCAGGGGCCTTGGAAATACCGTTTCTTATTCGCACCATCTTGAAAATTGAAGATTGTGATGGAATTCTTGCCCTGGGGTGTGTTATTCGCGGGGAAACTTATCACTTTGAGATAGTTGCAACTGAATCGGCTAAAGGAATACGTGAAGCCTCATGCGAAAAAAATATTCCTTGTATCAACGGAGTTCTGACTGTGGAGAATAAGAGTCAGGCCTATGAAAGGTCGTTGACTAAAGGGCGAGGTTTTGCTCAGGCGCTTATCTATATGGTTGACTTATCAAAAAGCCTTGAAAAATGACAGCGAAAAATGAGTTAGGTTAGGACATGGCTAGAGCGATTAAGGAAAATGTTTTAGGTAAGGGGATAAGTGCCAGAAGGGTTTCTAGGATACTTGCCATACAGGGCGTTTACAGCTATCTCCATGCTGAAGAAAAAAATTCCGAAATAATTGAGTATCTGTCAGAGCAAGATCTTTACACTCACGCAGATTTAATTTTTTTTGAAGATATTTTTAACAATACATTGAAAAACATTGTAGCGTTACGGAAGTTGATGATGCCATTTTTGGATATTTCGATAGATAGACTTTCAAAAGTTGAAGAGGCTGTGATACTTGTAGCGACATATGAATTAAAGGAGCGAATTGATGTACCATTTAAAACAATCATTAACGAGGCTGTAGAGGTGGACAAGTGTTTAGGCAGTAATGAAGGTCATAAGATTGTAAATGGAGTTTTGGATAAATTAGCAAAGAAAATTAGATGTAAGAGTTATTGATGGATGAGTTTCAATGTATTGAGAAGTTTTTTAACAAAAATGGATCGCCTATAAATCCGCTACTTTCTAATGGTTTTTTCGTGGGAATCGGAGATGATGCTTCAGTCTTTAAATTAGAGAACAATCCTCCCATCGTCGTCACAAGCGATATTTTGGTAGAGGGAGTCCATTTTTCGTCAAACATAAAGCCTGCCTCTTTAGGAAATAGAGTTCTGGCCGTAAATTTATCTGATTTGGCTGCAATGGGCGCTAACCCGTTAGGTTTTACATTGGGTTTGGGCTTAAATAAACTTAATTATGCCTGGCTAAATGATTTCTCGGAGGGGTTGTTTGGGGCAAGCCGGTTGTATGGGTGTGATCTGTTGGGAGGGGACACAATAAAACATAATTCTGCTTTTAATTTTTTTTCGGTTACAGCGATTGGTTATATTGATGGGGGAAATGCGCTGAGAAGAAACGGTATGAAGCTTGATGATGATATTTGGGTCTCCGGAGACTTAGGGGAACCTATATCTGCTCTCCAATTACAAAAAGAGTCTAAAAAGCTTATTCAACCAATACCCAAAATTGCTTTGGGTAGACAGCTTAAAAACGTTGCGACGAGTAGTATCGATCTATCCGACGGTTTATCAAGTGATTTACGCCACTTGATGAGAGCTAGTTTTCCGAAAAATTTAGAAGATATATTCGTAGAATTGTATTTTGAGAGCTTAGTAAAATGTTTAAACCGAAACATGATTAAGTGGTTCGCCGGAAAAAAAAATAATCTCGAATTAGTTTTTTTAGCGTTACAGGGTGGAGATGAATATGAACTATGTTTTTCAGCCCCGAGTGAAGCGAGAAGTGAAATAAGGGCAATCAGCGAAAAGTTAGATATCCCACTCACCCTTATTGGTTCCGTTAGAAAAAGAGTTGTCGAACAAAATAGAAATGACGAAAAAAATAAGAATGATGGTCATTTATGGTTAAAAAGTTTAACTAACTCTTTTGATGACAAATATATTGAAAAGTCTGGTTATGCCCATTTTTGACTTTTCTAGGGTAAAAACGGTTGTTTCATATTCCATTGCCACCGGTTTTGGTGCAGGCTTCTCCAGGTACATACCTGGGACCGTGGGGACTATTTGGGCGTGGATAACATTTTTAATCTTAGATTATATATTAACGGATGTTTTCCTAATATTTACTATTTTGAGCACATTTATTATTGGAATATTGGTTTCGAACTTTGTCGAGGAAGACCTTAAAAAAAAAGACGCTTCTGAAATAGTGATAGATGAAATAGTTGCTTTTTGGGTAGTATTATTCTTTTTACCACGTGGAGATGACTTACTTGTCTTGTCGCATGGACCTGGTAATGACTTTCCATTAATTCAAATACAGGCATTTTTTTTATTCAGATTCTTCGATATTTTCAAACCGTGGCCAACAAACTGGGTGGATAAAAAAGTTCATGGCGGACTTGGTGTGATGTTGGATGACATTGTCGCAGCCTTCCAGACGCTTTTGATTCTTTCCGTTTTGCATCGGCTTGAATTAACCTAGATTCAGTCATTGTAAAAGAATGTTCATGAAACGAAACAATGTATTGATAAGGGTTTTGAGTTTAGCTTTTTTTGCGAGAAAAAAGGGTTTGAAAATAGCAGTTGCAGAATCGTGCACTAGTGGTTTGTTGGCAGACCTTCTGAGCTCCATAGCGGGAAGCAGCGCATGGTTCGATTTTGGGGTAGTGTGTTATTCAAATATTTCGAAAGAAACTTTGCTTTGTGTAAATCCGACTAGTATTCAAAAGCATGGCTCAGTCAGTAAAATAGTGGCTTCTGAAATGTTGAGTGGGTTAGAGAAGATAACGCTAAATGAAAAGCATAAGCTTTTTATGTTCCTTTCAATAACTGGGGTAGCAGGGCCTACAGGATCCACCAAAAATAAACCGCGGGGTCTAGTCTGGTTTGGGTTACAAGCTTACGGGAAGAAAATTTTCAAAAAAGAGATTCTTGTTGGCAGTAGAACACAAATCAGAACGAAGGCCTCCTTGAAGGCTCTTGAAAGGCTTATTTCGGAAAGCGCAAGAAAAACTAAAGGAATAATTGAATAATTTCAAAATATTAGTATACTGAAGATATATACAGTATTTTAACGGAGCCTTTACAAATGAAACAAACAAAAAAACAAAGCGCAATGTCAGAAAAGCTTAAGGCATTGACAACAACTCTCGCTCAAATAGATAAGCAATTCGGAAAAGGCTCAGTAATGAGATTGGGCGAAACGGAAGCTGTAGAAAATATACCAGCAGTATCAACCGGTTCTCTAAGTTTAGACGTAGCATTAGGAGTCGGCGGTCTTCCGAGGGGTAGAGTGGTTGAGATTTTTGGACCCGAATCATCTGGAAAAACGACATTAACGCTTCAAGTTATAAGCGAGATGCAGAAAATAGGTGGAATCTGCGCTTTTGTGGATGCTGAACATGCATTAGATACCCAATATGCAAAAAAACTCGGTGTAGATTTAAATGATCTTCTGGTATCTCAACCTGACACTGGCGAACAGGCGCTAGAGATTGTTGATGCATTAGTAAAGTCCGGTTCAGTAGACCTCGTTGTAGTAGATTCTGTTGCTGCTTTAACTCCTCGCGCTGAGATTGATGGGGATATGGGAGACTCATTACCCGGTCTGCACGCTCGTCTTATGTCCCAGGCACTAAGAAAACTAACTGGAACAATAAGTAGGACAAATACACTTGTTGTTTTTATTAATCAAATTCGTATGAAAATAGGGGTGATGTTTGGTAGTCCTGAAACTACCACGGGAGGAAATGCTTTGAAATTTTACAGCTCAGTCAGAATGGATATAAGGAGGGTAGGCTCTTTGAAAAAGGGTGATGAGGTTGTTGGGTCGGAGACAAAAGTAAAAGTAGTAAAAAATAAAGTTGCCCCTCCATTCAAGCAGGCATTTTTCGATATTCTATATGGTGAAGGTATTTCCAGGCAGGGAGAGATAATTGATTTAGGAGTTGAAAAAGGAGTAATTCAAAAGTCTGGTTCTTGGTATAGTTACAATGATATTCGTATTGGACAAGGAAAAGAAAATGTTCGAGAGTTTTTGAGAGAGAATAAAAAACTCGGTATAGAAATAGAAAATAGAATACGTCTAAGTTATGGTATTTCCGAAATTGAGGACACGGAAAAACATGATGAAGAATCAATGCAATAAAGATTCAACTAAGAAGCTTGGTAGATAAAAAACAAATATATAAGAAAGCTTATTCCCTTTTATCGAGAAGAGATTATAGTGTTGTAATGATGCGTAATAAGCTTCGGGAATTCGCTCTTGGTGATTCCGGTGATAGCCATTTTGAAACATTTTTAGAAGATGTTATCGAAGATTTAAAGGAGAAGAAATGGTTATCAGATGAGCGCTTAGTCTCCTCATTCTTAAATTCAAAAGGACAGCTTTATGGTGAGAAAAGGATATGGCTCGAATTAAAAAAGCTGGGTATTGGTGAAAGTTTAATTGAAAAAATGCTTGAAACTACAGAAGGTCGCGATGCTGACAAAGCG
>MDTG01198114.1_pt1 | contig 33978 bp, 32 predicted proteins | sample 811421 | NCBI WGS metagenome assembly MDTG01 (sample SAMN05326645, study PRJNA326480) | marine metagenome | isolation source: seawater | place: Pacific Ocean: South East | collected 2011
AAAATATTGATTATTTCATTTAAAATAGCTGCATCGCCCAGTTTAGAACTTTTAATAATTCTAGGCATATAATAAAAACCTTTGAAATCAAGCCTTAATTTGGAAAATTTAGGTTTATTAACTTTGCCTGCGAAAAGCACCTTTTTACATTTATTTTCTTTTAATAGATTTATGATTTTTCCAAATTGACCTATAGGTATTCGATTAGAATTTTTATCTTTTTTGAAAAAATTATTTTTACTTAAATCTACAATAAGATATTTAAATTTTTTTCTTTTAATTTTTTTTAATATTTCTTTAGGAAAGTCAGTATCTCCAAATATTAATCCAATCATTATTTAGCTAATGGCGTGCAAATAGGTCTTTTTTTATCTTTTGCTATAAAATCTACTACTTCTTTAACTAAATCATTATCATTAAATTCACCGTTAACTTTAGCTAAATTTTCATGAAGCTTCTCAGAAGAGAATATTTTTTTATAAGCAGTATCTAATTCTAAAATTTTCTTATTTTCATATTTTTTTCTTCTTAATCCAATTAAATTGATACCTTGTAAGTAATTTCTGTTACCAAATGATAGGCCAAATGGAATAACATCTTTAAGCACTCCTGTCATGCCTCCAATCATTGCCAATCTTCCTATTCTTGTAAATTGTTGTACCGCTGAATTTCCACCGATAACTACTGAGTCTTCAAGTGTAACATGGCCTCCTAAAGGGACATTGTTTGCTATTACAACGTTATTGCCAACTTTACAATCATGAGCGATGTGAGATGAAATCATAAATAGACAATTATTACCTATTATTGTTTTACCTCCTCCACCTTCTGTTCCTGGGTTTATGGTAACATATTCCCTTATCATATTGTTTTCGCCAATTATTAAACTATTTGACTCTCCCTTGTATTTTAAATCTTGAGGAATAGTTCCTATGCTTGCAAAGGGAAAAATTTTGGTTCCTTTACCTATTATTGTATTTCCTTCTATGTGAACATTTGAAATCAATTCAACACTTTCAGACAATTCAACATTAGGACCTACATAACAAAAAGGTCCAATTTTTACTTTTTTTCCAATTGTCGCATTTTTATCGACAACACTTGAATCATGTATCATTTATTTCCTATCGACTATAGTTGCAGACCATTGAGCGTCAGCCATTTTTTTTTCTCCAACCTTTGCTATTCCTTTATATTTCCAAACTCTACCATGTGATCTAACTGCCTCAATTTCTAAGTGAAGTTCACAGTCAGGTATTACTGGATTTCTAAATTTTGCTTTTTCTACACTCATTAAATAAACCAATTTATTTTCATATTCTTTTGGATCAATTCCGTGTGCAGTTAAAGCTGCAGCTGCTTGCCCAAAAGCTTCAACTATAAGAACGCCAGGCATAACAGGCTGCCCAGGAAAATGGCCTTGTACAAAAAAAGCGTCTTTATTTACATTTACGATCGCTGTTGCAGATTTTAAAGGAACAATGTTTATTAATTTATCAATTAATAACATAGGTTCTCTATGTGGTAACAAATTCTCGATTTCTTTTTTATTTATAGAATCTTTGCCCATTATTTATTTTTTTAAAAAATCTTTAAGTGGGACTGCCGGATAACCCATAACTACTACATTGTCCTCTATATTTTTAACAACTCCACTCCCGCCTCCAATTTTAACATTATTTCCTATTTTAAGATGTCCAGAAACACCAGCTTGACCACCAATAGAAACGTTGTCACCTATGGTTGAGCTTCCTGCAAAACCAACTTGGCCTGCAATCATACAATTTTTTCCTAATTTTACGTTGTGAGCAACATGAACTTGGTTATCCAAAAAAGTATTTTCTCCTATCACTGTATCATCAACTGAACCTCTATCTATCGTACAAGAAGAGCCTATTTCCACATAATTTTTTAATATTACTCTACCGATGTGTGGAAATCTAAAATTTTTCCCCTTGATTGGAATAAAACCAAAACCTTTTAAGCCTATTTTCGAGCCGTCCTGAATTACAACTTCGTCTCCAACGATAGTATTTTTAATCATAACTTGAGATCCTATTACACAATTTTTTCCTATAGAAACTTTACTTTCAATTATTGTATTGCTTCCAATAATGGTGTTTTTACCAATTTTAACTTTTTTTCCAATTAAAACATTGTTACCAAATTTTACTTTAGGATATTTAGATTTTGTTGGTTTAGATAGACTTTTGTCTGGATAGTCAATATCTGAATTAGGGTAAAACTTTTTTGTAACTTTCGCAAGTTCAAATAAAACATTTTTTACTAAAATAACAACACAATTATTTGGCAAATATCCTTTTAATTTTTCAGTTGTAATGCAACAACCTGCTTTTGTTTTTTCAGCAAATTCTTTATAATTTATAGTATCAAAAAAAGTAAGATCTGATTTTTTAGCATTATTAAGTGTTTTTATATTTGAAATTTTAATTTTTTTTTCTCTATAAATCTTACCAAATAGGTCTGACAGCAGGAAAGGTCCTTTTTTCTCAAAGAAATTATTTTCTAACATTTAGTTTAATTGAGTTTTAAAGACTTTAATTCTTTGTTTAAAATTTCAATTATTTGAGGAGTAATATCTAATTTTACATCTCCTAATAAAATGCTTTTTCTATCTAAAACAATTCTTATTTTATTCTCTTCCATATATTTCTTTATTATAGGATTTAATGTTTTTAATAAGTCGGTCCTAGCCTTGGCTCTAAGATTTGCGATATTTTTTATAAGATCTTGCTTTCTTTTTTGTAAGCTAGCTACTTTTTTTCTTAAAGCTTCGACTTTTTTTTGATATTCTTCGTTTGTTATAAGTTTCTTTTGAGAAATAATTTCTGTCTCTTCTTTCTTTAAAGCTTCTTCTTCTTTTACAAATTTTTTATTCTCATTTTCAAATTTTTTTTTTAAAAAATCTTGCGCTCCTTTTCCTGCCTTACTTTCATTTAAAACTTTACTAAAATCAATATAATAAGGTGTGTCTGCAAAAGCAAAAGCGGTTGTTAATAACGGTAGAATAACAATGATTAAAAATATTTTTTTAAATTTTTTCACAAATTAAAATGATGTTCCAAGGTTAAAAGTAAATGACTGCGTCTGATCAGTATCAGCTTTAGATAAATCTTGAGACAAAATAAATGACATAGGTCCTATTGGGGAAAGCCAACTTGTGTTAATACCAACTGAAGATCTTATTTTGTTAGAATCATCTATAGTGCTATCATAGTCAACGCCCCATACATTACCTATATCTAAAAAAAGACCAACATCTGTCTTTGTGCTCTCTGGAAATAAATTAGGTAGGTTTGTTTCAATATTTATTGCTGCTGCATAATTTCCTCCAACATAATCAGTTCCATCCAATGGACCAACTTTGTTAGGTTTAAATCCTCTGAGCCTTGTACTTGGTAATTTCGCTCTTTTGCTTAGTCTAACGTCCTCTCCTTGAAGGCCATGTATACTTGATCCAAAAAATTTAAACGAACCAACTATGTCTTCGCCAAAAGAATTATATTTACTAGATGTGAACCTATTACGTAAGTAAGGAGAGTCAGCATAAACTGGAAGAGTTTGACCAAAGGAAACAATGCTACCACTCGTTGGCATATATGCTCTATCTCTAGTATCAAGTCTTACTGCATAGTCAAAAGCTAGATCTGTAAAAGTTCCTGCTTGCTTTTTTAATGAGTCTGATGCTGTACTATCTACTTCCAAATCGTCATAGTTTAAATTCACTGCCGTGCTTAAATAAACATCTTTATACTGTTCAAATGTTGTATTTATACCCATAGATGCTAAGTTATTTTTATATCCAGCATCAGGTTTATCATTTGTAGTATTACTAACAATCCATCCAACTGAATTGCCTGAAAAATTATAATTAGGATCTATTACTTTTACTTGACCTTTTAAACTTTCTTCATCAGCTTCAACAGAGGTAGATAGCTCAATCCCTCGACCTAAATAATTATTTTCTTTAATGGTAAAAGCAATAGAACCACCATTTGTACCTACGCCTGCTCCTGCACTAATTTCTCCAGTAGGTTGTTCTTCAACAAATATATCTATTACTTTGGAATTCTTTATTGAGCCATCTGTCACGTTTCTTTCAACTTCTGAAAAAATACCTCTTGCTTTAATTTTCGCTATAGATTGTTTTAGCTTAAGCAAACTAAAAGGATCCCCTTCGTCAAGTAGAAGTTCAGACCTTATAACTGACTCATTAGTCACTGTGTTCCCTTTAATATTAATTTTTTCAACAACTTTCTTTTCTCCTTCAAAAATATTAATTTGAACCTCTATATTGTCTTTAACTATTATTTCACTTACAGAATGTTCAACGAATTGAACATCTTTTTTTGCAATTAGTAAGTCAACTTCGTCTAATAGTTTTTTTACTGTAAAAGGTGAATAATAATTGCCCACAACTTTTTTAAATTTTTTATTAAGAGGCATAAAAATTGATTTATCAATAGCTGAGTCTACATTCGTACTAATTTTTTGAATTCTATATCTTGTACCTGCATCGATATTATATGTTAAAGTTGTTGAACTATCAGTTTCAATTTCTGCATTACTAGACAGAACTTGGACATCATAGTATCCGAGTGATTTATAATAATTGCTTAAAAGTCTTTTATCGAGTTCAATATTTTGACTATTTAAGTAAACATTTTTTGTTAACACTTTCCAAAATTTATGTTCTTGAGAAACGATTATGTCTCTTAATCTTCTGTCTCTAATTTTTTTATCTCCAATGAAATAAATTTTCGAAATTTTTGTTTTTTCACCTCTGTTAATAAAGAAAAAAAGGTTAATTCTATTTTCAGAAATTTCCTCAATTTTGGAATCAATTTTTGTAAAATTAAAACCCATTGATAAATACAATTTTTTTATTAGATCTATATCTTCTTTTATAATATTTTTTATATACGGGCTGTTTTTTTTTGTTTGTATTCTATCTTTTAGTTCCCTTATTCTTTCCTCTTTTAGTTCACCTTCTACAGTAATAGAATTTATAATCGGGTATTCTTTAACAATAATTTCTAAAACACCATTATTAATAGATGCTTTTATGTCATCAAAAAAATTTGTTGAGTATAAATTTTTTATAATTTTATTAAGATCCTTTTTTTCATAGTTTGAAGGAACGGATATTTCTCCATAAACGAGTATAGTTTCTTTGCTAATTCTTTCATTACCTTGCACATTAACTTTATTTACTATTTCTGAAAAAGAATTAGTTGAAAAAAAAAGTAAAAATATGACTATATATTTTTTCATTTAATATTTGTTTTTATTTATAATTTTTAAAGTTGTTAATCTTGACCATTGATCTATTAAATAAATATTACCTAATTTAGTTGGATTGTATATAGCATATTTTTTGTAGTTTTTGTCTTTTAAAAGTGAAAATAGATGCTTTAAAATTGAAGTGAACCTTATTTTTTTTTTTAAGAAATGATCAACTAATATTTCATTAGCTGCATTGATAATTATTGGTGTCGAAATGTAGTTGTTCAATTTGGGTATAAGTTTTAATGCTGGAAATTTTCTTTCATCGGGCTCAAAAAATTCAAGGTTCTTAATTTTATTTTTTTTCTTAATAAAATTATTTATATCAAACTTTGAGTCAAAAATAGCATTGGATATTGGTACCGTCATATCAGGCTCATGATATAAAAATTTTGTAATACCGCTTTTGAATCTTATTATTGCATGTACCAATGACTGAGGATGAATAATTATTTGATATTTTTTTAGTTCAAATGGAAATATTTTTAGTGCTTCTATTAATTCTAATATCTTATTCATTAAAGTTGAAGAATCTACTGAAATTTTCTTTCCCATAGACCATTTAGGGTGCTTAATAGCATCTTTAGGTTTAATATTTTTAAATTTATTTTTTGGTAAATTAAGAAAAGGGCCACCAGAGGCAGTTATATAAATTTTTTCTATCTCATTTTTGTTATGATTTTCTAAAAGTTTCATTATAGAGAAATGTTCTGAATCTATTGGCACAATTTTAGTTTTATATTTTTTTGCGAGATTATTAATTATCTGCCAACCACATATAACTGACTCTTTATTAGCTAGGAGAATTTTTTTACTTTTTTTAACGAGACTAATCGTGGGTTTTAATCCAGCTATACCAGGTATTGACGTAATAGTTATATCAATTTTCTTTAATAAAGATAAATTATCATAACTATTAAGAATTTTAGTTTTTTTATTTTTAAATTTTTTTTTAATTTTGAAAAAAATAAAGTTATTTGTCACTACAAAATATTTGGGTTTAAATTTTATAATTTGATCACAAATACTTTTGTAATTCTTGTTTGCTGACAAAAGTTGAACATCAAATAAATTGTTTTTCTTTTTTATTATATTTAAAGATGTAGTTCCAATAGAACCTGTGGATCCTAAAATTGCAATTTTTTTTTTCATGTAACAAATGAATATAATAGATAAGATAAAATAGAAATAAACATTAAGCCATCTATGCGGTCAAAAACACCTCCATGGCCAGGCAAGATTTTGCCAGTATCTTTTATTTTATCCATTCTTTTAAAATAAGAAATTGTTAAATCTCCAGCTTGAGCTACCGTGGAAAGTATAAAAGTAATAAAAATTTCATTAATACCAAACAAAAAACTAACAGTAAATTTTGAGTTAATTGGTTGAAGAATATATTCATTAAAAGCAAACAAACATACTAAAGATAAAAAATAAGATCCGAACACTCCAGATATTGTTTTCTTTGGACTTATATTTGTTAGTTTTTTCCATTTAAATATTTTTCCAAAAATGTATCCGCCGATATCAGAACTTACACAAACAGCAATTGAATAAAATAAAATATATTTTGAATATAGATTTTCATTTGCTAAATAATAAATAGAGTAAAGTGATAAAATTAATACAAAAAATAAGAATATCTTTGTGAAGTTTTTTTTAAAAGTATTTAATAATTCATGTAATCCAGCAAAAAGAACGAATAACAAATAAAATGTTAACGGAACCCCTCCAATTATGAGGAGATAAATAGATATAGGTAAAGCTATTAATGAAGTTAAAATCCTTTTTTGAAAGTTGGTCATATTTTACCAAAGTTTCTTTTTATAGATCTAAAATGTTTAATAATTCTTCTTAAATCACTAGAATTAAAATCAGGCCATAGTTTATCAAGAAAGTAAAGTTCTGAATAAGCTAGTTGCCATAACATAAAATTACTTAAGCGTTTTTGCCCCCCGGTTCTGATTAAAATGTCTGGGTCTGGTAGTTTTCCTGTGTATAAATGTTTGCTAATTTTAGACTCATTAATTGACGATCGATTTCCTTTTAGCTTAATAAATGCATTTTTTATTTCACTCTTAGAACCATAGTTTAAGGCTAAATTTACTATTAGTTTTTTATTTTTTTTAGTTTTTTTAATTGTGTCTTTTAATATTTTTTTTAATGGATGTGAAAAAGAGGAAATGCTTCCTAAAATATTTATTTTAATGCCATTTTTAATTACATTTTTAATTTCTTTTTTAAAATAAGATCCAATTAGATTGAATAAGAAATTAATTTCGGTTTTAGGTCTTTTCCAGTTTTCAGTAGAAAAAACATAAAAAGTAATAATAGGAATTTTTAATCTTAAGGATGACTGTACTACCTTTTCAACAGTCTTGACTCCCTGAAGGTGCCCGAAGTTTCTTCCTTTTTTTTTCTTTTTACCCCACCTACCATTACCATCCATAATAAAGGCAACGTGGTTGAGATTATTCATATTTGAGATATTTCTTTTTCTTTTTCAGCTGAGATTTTTTCTATATTTGCAATATTGTCATCGGTAAACTTCTGAATATTTTTTTCTAATGACTTACTAACATCTTCACTTATTTTTTTTGCATTTAAGAGTTTCTTGAGTTCCTCGTTGGCTTCTCTTCTAATATTTCTAATTGATACTTTACTTTTTTCCCCCATTCCTTTTAATACTTTTATTAATTCTTTCCTTCTTTCTTCAGTAAGATCTGGAATTCGAATTCTAATAATCTGTCCATCTACTTGGGGGTTTACTCCTAAATCAGATTCTTTAATCGCTTTGTCTACAAGAACAGCGTTTCCCTGATCCCAAACCTGGACAGATATCATTCTCGCTTCTGGGACGTTTACTGTAGCAATTTGATTTATTGGCATTTGTTGTCCGTATACATCTACTTTAATTGTATCAAGCATAGAAGCATTGGCTCTTCCAGTCCTCAAGGTTCCAATATCCTTTCTAAAAGACTGAATAGTTTTATCCATCTTAGCAGAATAATTTTTCTCATTAAACTCCGAACTCATTTGTTAAACTCCTTCGCCTACCTTGTATCTTACGAACTCTAGAACTTTTATATCTTTTAGTATATCAGAAACTTTCATTTTGGGATCCATTATCCATATTTGATTTAACAGTGTATTATCAGAAATAAATTTATTTAATTTTCCTTGAGAGATTTTATCTATCATTTCAGGTTTTTTTCCTGAATTTACCAATTCAGCTTTTATAATTTCTAGTTCTTTGTCTATTATTTCTTTTTTTAAGTCATTCTTGTCTATTGCTATAGGACTACTTGCAGCTACATGCATCGCCAATTTTGTTCCTAATTCATTATTTTCTTCTTTAATATTTTGAAGCTTTACGACAGAAATTATTTTTCCAATATTTTTTTCAATAGATCCATGAACATAGTAATAGTTTTTACCATCAGATTTATTAAAAAATCTTGCTCTTCTTAGTGTAATTTTTTCTCCTATTTTTGAGATTAAATCAATCAAGTTGTCTTTAACTGAAACTTTATTCTTCATATTGGCAGAATTTATTTTTTCTAAATCACCTTCTTTATTGAAGCAAATTTCCGAGATTTCCTTACAAAAATTTATAAAATCTTTATTTTTAGCAACAAAATCTGTTTCACTATTTATTTCTACAATAGAAATTTCACCTGCTTTTTCGTTAACTAATGATAGCCCCTCTGATGCAGTTCTCGACATTTTTTTAGATGCCTTTGCTATTCCTTTTTTTCTTAGATATTCAATGGATTTTTCTATATCCCCTCCATTTTCATCGATTGCATTCTTGCAGTCTTTAAAACCTACACCAGTTAGTTCTCTGAGTTTCTTGATGTTTTCTAAAAGATCTTTATTTGGCATTTTAAAAGGAAGTAATATTTTATTTTTTCTTTTTTGATTTTGAATCGCTTTTTTTAATTGATTTCTTTTCAATTTCTTTTTTTTCATCTATCTTTTCAATAGATTTTGAAGCATCCACGATTGTATTTTTAATAAGATCACAATATAGATTTATTGATCTTCTAGCGTCGTCATTTCCTGGAATAGGAAATTGAATATCTGTAGGATCTGAATTCGTGTCTAATATTGCTACTATAGGAATTTTTAACTTAATCGCCTCTTTTACAGCTAAAGACTCTACGTTTGTATCAATTATAAAAATCATATCAGGAATTTTTTTCATATTTTCTATTCCGCCAAGTGATCGTTGCAACTTATCTCTTTCTTTCCCTAATTTTAATATTTCTTTTTTTGTAAAACCAATGTCGTCTTTAGATAATTGCTCGTTTAAAAGCTTCATTCTTTTTATAGAGTTTTGTATTGTATTCCAATTTGTTAACATTCCACCTAACCATCTGTAATTCACAAAAAATTGTTCTGTTTCTTTCGCAAGATCACTTATTTGTTCAGAGGCTTGTTTTTTTGTAGATACAAGTAAAATTTTTCCACCTTTAGCGATACATTTATGAATTTCTGATAAAGCGTTCTTTAAAAAAACAACGGTTTGAGTTAAATCAATAATGTGGATAGAATTCTTGTCTCCAAAAATATAATCTTTCATTTTTGGATTCCATCTTAAAGTTTTATGACCGAGATGAACTCCGGCTTCCAATAATTGTTTTATATTTACTTCAGGTATTCTCATATTTTCCGGTTAAATCCCCCACAGCTATTCCAAAATTGGACCGGTAGGGCAATTACCCTTAATTGCTGTGTGCGAAATTATGTTTTAATATATTTAAAAATAGAAAAAATCAAGTGACTAAAAGCTTATTTTTTTAACGTATTGCTTGTTTTTAACATTATTGAAGGTATTTAAATCGAATTTTCTTGTCTTTTCAAGTTCAAAAGCAAAACTTTTATTTTTATCATTGATGATGAAGTTTATTTTTGTACTACCAGTCTCTTTTAAAACTTCTTTTAATTCCTCAATATCGTAATCATGGCTTAATTCAATGGATACATTTTTATATGGTTTTCTTATCATCTCACTTAAATCTAAAATTTTTCTTATGTTTATTCTTTGTTGAGTGCTTTCTCCAAGAATTTTGTCTTTCTGTAAGGTTAAAATAAATGATCCGGACTCTTTTAATTTATCCCTATTGGCTGTTAAGAGTTCAGAAAAAAGAAATAATTCAAACTCACTGCTATTATCGCTAAATTTTACTATTGCAAAAGGAGTACCTTTTGAACTCTTTTTTTCTTGAATAGACATAATAGTTCCAGCAACAAGAGCTTCCTTTGAGTCTTTTGTTAAAAATTCTTTATATGATTTAATTTGTAATTGTGAAAATAATTCTTTGTATTCATTTAATGGATGGTCTGAAATATAAAATCCTAATGAATTAAATTCTTCAGCTAACAACTCTTTTTTTGTCCAAGGTTTTTCTGTTTTAAAATCAAATAAATCTTTTTCTGATTCATTTGTTAAATCAAAAAGATTACTCTGTTTGCTTTTTTTATCATCATTAATACTTTTTATAGTTAATATAATTTTTGGTATTGAAGAAAATATTTTTTTTCTATTTTTTTCTATATCGTCAAACGCTCCTGCTTTTACTAATCCTTCAAGTTGAAGTTTGTTAACATCTTTAGGATCTACGCGTCTAATAAAATCCGTAAAAGATTTATATTTACCGTTTTTTTCTCTTTCAGTTACAATATTTGAAATAGCTTCAAAACCAACATTTTTAATTGCCCCCAAACCATAATAAATTTTATTTTTTCCAGCTTTAAATTCAGCATAACAATTATTTATGCTGGGTCTTATTACTTCAACCCCTAATCTCTTTAACTCTTCAACAAATTCTCTTAATTTGCCTGTGCTTGTCAATTCAGTGGACATTGTTGCAGCGATAAAATCTTCCTTGTGATATGTTTTTAAATAAGCAGTTTGGTACGCTATAAGCGCATAAGCTGCCGCATGACTTTTATTAAATCCGTATTCAGCAAAAGGTTCTATTTTTGTAAATATAAAATTTGCTAATTCTTTGTCTATCCCATTTTTAATTGCTCCATTAACGAATCTCTCTTTTTGTCTTTCAAGCTCTGCTCTCTTTTTTTTTCCCATTGCTCTTCTCAAAATATCCGCTTCTCCTGCTGTAAAACCTGCTAAAGTTTGTGCTATTTGCATTACTTGTTCTTGATAAATAATTATTCCATAAGTTGGTTTTAATATTTTTTCTAACTTAGGGTGGATGTAATCTGGAGTTTTCAAACCATTTTTACAATCATTATAAATTGGAATGTTGTTCATTGGTCCAGGTCTATAAAGTGCTACCAAAGCAATTATGTCTTCAAATTTATTTGGTTTCATTTGACGAAGCGACTCTCTTACTCCAGTACTTTCAAGCTGAAATAAACCGGTTGTTTCTCCTGTAGATAAAAGTTTGAATATATTGTCGTCTTTAAGGTTAATTTTGCTTATGTCCACTTTAATATTCTTTTTTGCTAACATTTTTAAAGTTTTATCAATAACTGTTAACGTCTTTAATCCAAGGATATCAAATTTTACTAAACCCGCATTTTCTGATGAATGCATATCAAATTGAGTTGAAGGCAAAAATAAATTAGAAGAGTGATCTTTGTAAAGAGGAACTTGTTCTGATAATTTTTCCCCTGCAATAACTACTCCAGCTGCGTGCGTAGCCATATTTCTATTAAGACCTTCTAGTTTAAGGGATAGTTCTATTAATTTTTCAACTTTTTTGTTGTTTTTTATTTCTTCTTTAAATCTAGGCTCTCTATCAATAGACTCCTTTAAAGATAGTGGGCGAGATGGATCAAAAGGAATCATTTTACAAATTTTGTCTACGTGGCCATATGGTAAACCTAAAACTCTACCAACATCTCTTAAAGCCATCCTAGCTTTTAATTTTCCAAAAGTGATAATATGTGCGACACCACCTTTATATTTTGATTTTAAATATTGAAATATTAAATCTCTCTTTTCCTCACAAAAATCTATATCAAAATCTGGCATGGAAATTCTATCAGGGTTTAAAAATCTTTCAAAAATAAGATCAAATTCAATAGGATCTAAATCAGTAATATCTAGAGAGTATGCTACCAGTGAACCAGCGCCCGAACCTCTTCCTGGTCCAACTGGAATATTGTTATTTTTAGCCCATTTTATATAATCTGAAACTATTAAAAAATAACCAGAATAATTCATTTTTGTAATTATATTTAATTCGTGTAAAAGCCTATCTTCATAAATTTTAATAATTTTTTCTTTATTAATAATTTTATTTTTTTTTAATATAAAATTTTCTAATCTATTATTTAAACCATTTTTAGCTTGAGAATTGAGTTCCTCTTCAACGGTAAGATTTCTTTTAATCTCTAGTGACGGGAGAATTGGATTTGATTTTTTAGGTTTAAAGTTAAATCTATAAGGAAAATTATAATTATTTTCTAGAGCTTCAGGTATATCTTTAAATATTTTTTTTAAATCGTCATTACTTTTTAAATAATGTTGATCGTTATACCTTTTTCTTTTTGAGTCATTAATAAAATTCTTTTCGCCAATACAAATAAGTGCGTCATGAGCCTCAAAAAGATTTTTTTCTAAATAAAAAACTTCTTGAGTAGCAATCAATGGAATATCTAATTTTTTAGATAAATTAATTAGAAATTTTTCGTAAGAATTTTCTCCAGCCTCTTCATGTCTTTGTATCTCAATATATATTCTGTCTTTCAACGAAATTTTTAGTCTTTTTATATTCTCTTCAATTTTTTTTAATTTGTTTTTTTTAAATAATTCACCGAATAAATCAAATTGGTTTCCAGTTAATATAATTAAATCTTGGTTTAAATTAACTAATTCATCAAAATTACAATGAGGATCATTTTCTACGTTAGAGTCTAAGTAGCTTTTAGAAGATAATTTTATAAGATTTTTATAACCAAGTTCTGTTTTTGCAAAAATGGGAATTTTTCCAATTGTTCCCTCTAGTAAAAAATTTATCTGGGTTCCAACAATTGGTTGGGTGCCGACTTTACTAATCTTTTCAGAAAATTCCAAAGCTCCACATAAATTATAGCTATCGCATATGCCAATTGCTTTTATTTGTTTTTCCTTACAAGCTAAAACTAAATCATCTATTCTTATTGCACCTTCGCAAATAGAATATTGAGTATGAATTTTAAAATTATTAAATTTTTGGTTAACTTCGACCATTAACTCTTTTTATATGACCGTTAGAAATACTCAACTTGTAATCTGCTTTGTTAGCAAGCTCTCTATTGTGGGTTGCAAACAATACCGCTTTCTTCAATTTTTTAAGTTTAATAAAATATGAGAATATATCTTGTGAAGTTTTAAAATCTAAATTACCAGTGGGTTCATCAGCTAGCACTAAGTCTGTTTCAGCTATAATTGATCTTGCAATTGCAACTCTTTGTTGTTCCCCTCCGGATAGTTCGCTTGGAAAATGACTCGCTCTCTCCAAAAGATTGACTTGTCTTAAAATATTTTTTGCTTTCCTTAATGAACTTACATAATTTTCACCTCTAATAATAAGTGGCATCAAAACATTTTCAATAGTAGTAAAATCGGAAAGCAAATTGTTGTCTTGAAATATTATTGATATTTTTTTTTTCCTTATTTGATCTTTTTCGCTTTCTCCAAAATTTTTTGAATCTTTTCCTAGAAAAAATATTTTACCAGAAGAAGGCTTGTCTAATAATGAAAGCAAGTGTAAGAATGACGATTTCCCAGATCCTGAAGGTCCTACAAGTGCTACTAGTTCTCCAGGTTTTATACCTAAACTTACGTCTTGAAAAACTTTAATTTGACCGTTTTTATGATCAAAAGTTTTTTTTAGTTTTTTTACTTCTATCAAGTACTTATTCATATTTTAAAGCCTTAATTGTATCCATTTTTGATACAGCTTTTGCCGGAAAAAAAGATGCAACTGCGGTAACAATAATTGAAAAAAGAAATATAATTAAAATTGATATTGGATTTATTTCACTTGGTAATTTGTCTAGATAATAAATATCTTCAGGAAAAATTTCTAAATTAAAAGTTGAAGATATAAAAAACCTGATATCTTCAATATAAAATGAGAAAATAACTCCAAATATTACACCGGCTATTGAAGCTAAAAAACCAATTGTAAAACCCGTCAAGAAAAAAGACTTTGTTATTGACTGATTGCTTAAACCTAAGGTTTTAAATATAGCAATTTCTTTAGTTTTATTTTTTATCAGTATTGTTAATCCTGAAATTATATTAAAGGCAGCTACTATAATTATTAATGTGAGTATTATAAACATTATGTTTCTCTCTAGCTTGAGGGCTGCAAAAAAGGACTTATTTAAATCCGTCCAAGAATAAACATAATAATTTTCATTAATCATTTCTATTTTTTTTTTATAAAAATCTGCTTTAAGAGGATCATCTAATTTAATTTCCAAGTTCAAATCTTTCTCTGTTTTATCAAAAAATGATAAAGAATCATTTAAATTTAAAAATACTACACCTTGATCAAATTCATAAAACCCACTACTAAAAACTGCTACTATTTCAAAACTTTCTTGCATTGGTAATCCACCCATAGGTGTGGATATAAAGGCAGATGACATTAGATTAATACTATCTCCAACTACCACTCCTAAATTTATAGCTAATTGTTTGCCTAAAATAATTTTACCAGCTTTAAATTCTTGAAGATTTCCGTCTATCAAATTATTTTCTATTGATTTGATATTTTCACTCTTTTTGTTTATTCCTTTTACAAAAACTCCTTTTACTAAATTGTTGTTTACAACGACTGCTTCTCCACCAAAAGTCTCTGTAATTTTAAAGTATTGATATTCTCTTTTTAATTTGAGTTTAAAAGATTGATCTATATCTGAACTGTAAGGCTTGATTACTATGTGAGGATTAAATCCTATAATTTTATTGGTGAGATCGTTTCTAAAACCATTCATCACTGACATTACTATAATTAAAATAGCTACTCCCAGCATTATTCCTAGGAAAGAAAATATAGAAATGACTTTTAAAAATCCCTCTTTTTTTTTGGGCTTAAGATTTCTTGATGAAATTAATCTTTCAACTTTATTAAACAATTTAATTCTTAATTTTATCTTTTATTTCTTTAAGACTTAATATTTTCGTTTCACCATTAATTTCCTTGAATTCAAATTTATCTCCTTGTGATTTGGATCCAATAATTATTTGGTAGGGAACTCCTATTAGGTCATGTTTTTTAAATTTTGCTGACATATTTTCATCAACATCATCCAACAATGCGTCAACATTTTGTTGCTTTAAATCTTGGTAAATTTTATTAGCTTTTGCTAAGTTTTCCCTATTATTTTTACTTATGCTTGGAATGATAACAATATCAAATGGAGAAATTAGCTTCGGCCACTTCATTATATCGTTGTTGTATTTGGCTTCTATTATTGCTCCAACCAATCTGGATACCCCAATTCCGTATGAACCCATTTTAACAGAATTTTTGTTTCCATCTTGGGAATCAACAAAACAATTAAGCGGTTTAGAATACTTGTCACTGAAATAGAATATGTGACCAACCTCAATTCCTTTTGTAATTATTTGATTTGATTTATCAACCAGCTTATCAAATTCTCCTTTGTTAAACTTCTCATCTGTAACAGCATAAAAAGAAGTAAATTCTTTTCTCATATTTTCTAGCGAGGTATCATTAAATTGAAATTTATTTAAATTAATTTCAAAAATTTTTTTATCAGTATATATTTTGCTTTCTCCAGTTTCTGCCAAAATTACAAATTCATGTGAAAGATCTCCACCTATAGGTCCAGTATCTGCTGCCATTGGAATTGCCTCTAAACCTAATCTTTTAAATGTTTTTAAATAAGCATAAAACATTTTATTGTATGATTTTTTAGCAGATTCTTCGTCGATATCGAAAGAGTACGCGTCTTTCATAAAAAATTCTCTACATCTCATTACACCAAATCTTGGTCGAACTTCATCTCTAAATTTCCATTGAATATGGTAAAGCATTTGAGGTAGAGATTTATAAGACTTAATACTAGAACGAAAAATCTCAGTTATAAGTTCTTCGTTAGTTGGTCCATATAACATCTCTCTGCCTTGGCGATCTTTTATTCTAAGCATCTCTTCTCCATAATCATCATATCTTCCACTCTCTTTCCAAATATCTGCAGATTGAATGGTAGGCATTAACATTTCTTGAGCTCCAATGTTATTTTGTTCTTCTCTTACGATTAATTCAATTTTTTTCATTATCTTAAAACCTAAAGGCAACCAAGAGTAAATCCCTGCAGCTGACTGTCTAATCATTCCAGTTCTTAACATAAGTTGATGAGACTTAATTTTGGCATCTGAGGGCAAATCTTTTGTTATTGGTATAAAAAGTTTTGAGAGTAGCACTATCCTATAATCTCCTTAAATTTATAAATATAACAAATTACCATATATTATTTTTTCTCTAAATTCTTGCTATATTGATATTTGTAAAGGGTTTTTTACCTGTTTTAGCTTTTACTATTCTTCTACAATTCTGCTTCAACATTTCAATTAAGTTTTTTTCTTGATTTTTATTAGTTAAGGAAAATGTTCTACATATATTAGAAATCTCATCTTCCATATCAAAAATAAAAGTTTCAGCCACTTCATCTTCTGGAATGCCTCTAAATGAGATTACTGGTTTTTTAATTCTTCCGTTATTAGAAACAATCAATGTTACTTCCAAATATCCATTTAGGGATAGATTTTTTCTTTCTTTAACAGATAGAGAATCTTCATTTACTCCTATAGACCCATCTAAATAAATTTTCCCTGTTGGAGCCTTATCAATAATTTGAGGTTTATTCCCTGGGCTAAGTTGGATTAAATCTCCATTTTCAACTTGCAATGTTTGAGGTATCTGCATTTCTTTAGCAAAATTAATATGTTCCATCATATGTCTGTGCTCTCCATGAACAGGTATTACACATTTTGGTTTAACCCACTTATACATATCTTTAAGGTCATCTCTGTTTGGATGGCCTGATACATGAACAAATGCATTTTCTTCAGTTATTATTTCAATATTTTTTTTTACGATTTCATTATGTAATTGATATAATTTTTTTTCATTGCCTGGAATTATTTTTGAAGAAAAAATGATTGTATCACCTGACTCTAGAAATACATCAGGATGAGTACCATTTATTATTCTTTTTGTTGCTCCCATAGGTTCTCCTTGGCTTCCAGTGCACAGATATATAATTTTATTTCTTGAAATCTTTTTTGCTTCTTTAGGATCTAGAGGTTGAATTACGTCTTTTAAATAACCACATTGTCTGGCTGCATTATATATTCTATTCATTGAGCGACCTACTAGTGAAATTTTTCTATTAGTTTTTTTGGCACAATAAAAAATTGACTCCATTCGTGCTACATTAGAAGCAAAGGAAGTTACAGCTATTTTTTTAGTTTTTGTCTCTATGATCTTTAATAAGCTCTCTCTCACATCTGATTCAGATCCCGCTCTTCCAGGGCTAAAAACATTAGTCGAGTCACAAATCATTGCCATTACATTATTATTACCAATTTCTTTCAATTTTTTTTCATCGATATTTTTTCCAATTAATGGATTTGGATCAATTTTCCAATCGCCAGTATGAAGAATTTGTCCAGCTGGAGTTTTTATACTAAGCCCATTCGGTTCTAAAATGGAATGAGTTAAAGTTACAAAATCTATTTCGAATGGACCCAAATTTATTTTTCCGTTTAATTGAACAATTTCTAAATGTTTAGATATATCAATTTTTTTTTCTTTAAATTTTTCTTTAATTAGTGTAGCCGTGAATGGTGTTGCATAAATCTTACATTTAAGCTGTGGCCAGATATGAGATACCGAACCAATGTGATCTTCGTGAGCATGTGTCAAAACTATTCCTAGTAGATCATCTTTTTTATCCAAAATGAATCCAGGATCTGGATAAATAAGGTCTATTCCAGGTATTGAATCATCTGCAAAGGTAACACCCATGTCAACTATTATCCATTTCTGATCTTCTTCCTTGCCATAAGCATAAAGATTCATGTTTGCACCTATTTCTCCCGAACCTCCGAGAGGACAAAAAATAAATTTTTCTTTAGTCATATTATCAAATGTTTATAAACTTTAATTATTCCTTTCATAGTAATGTTATTATTTATTGTAGATTTTTTGTTAATATGTTTTTTAAATAATTTCGAATAACCGCCTGTTAATATTACTTTATATTTTATTTTACTAGTAGAAGTAATCTTTTTTATTATATTATTTATCAAACCTTTATAACCCCATAAAAAGCCGGCATTGAGCGCTTCTTTAGTATTTTTTCCATAACTTTTAGCCTTTGATTTAAGTTTTAGCATTGGTAGAAGAGCTGCTGAATGATTCAAACTAATGATAGATAGTTTTACTCCTGGTGCAATGACACCTCCATCATAAATTCCAGGTTTTTTTACTACATCAAATGTTGTTGCTGTGCCAAAATCAATTACTAAACAATTTGTTTTATAGGTATTATAAGATCCAATAGCATTTACAATACGATCTGAGCCAACCTGTTTAAAGCTTTTAACATTTAACTTAATTATTTTATTTATTTTTAATTCTTTAATCTCATAAGACTTGAGACCTTTCTTTCTTAGAGAATATTTAAGTTTTTTATAAATTTGAGGAACAACACTTGAAAATAAAATTTTATTATTTAAATTCTTAACAAGAATTTTATTAAAAATAGATTTTATATTTTTATTTTTATAGAGTTTTTTACTATCAATATTAAATGAATTTATAATGTTAAAATTTTTATTTAGTATTGATATTTTTGTAGAGGTATTTCCTATATCGCCAACTAAGTATTTAATATTTTTTTTGGGCAAATTTTACCTTTTATTTTAAATATTGATTTTTATTAAAGTTAGAGAAAGTTTTTTCGTACGCTAGTTTTATTTTCATTAGAATTTCTTCATTTTTAAAATTACGATTAGAGCATTCTAAAAGTGAAATAGATTTAAATTTTTTATTTTTTGGAGATGTTATTGTATTAATGCCTATTCCAATAATTAAAAATTTCTTTTTTTTATACTCAATTACTTCTTGTAATATTCCACATATTTTTCTTCTCATTATTAACAAGTCATTTGGCCATTTAATAGTTATATGTCGCACAGAATATTCGGAAAGCACTTTTTTTACAATGCGGGGGTTTAAAATTGAAAATTTATTAGCTTTTAACTTAATTGATTTTATTTCAAAAAATAAAGATAAAAACAAATTTCCTTTTTTCGATATCCAGCTTTTGCCCATGGTACCTTTGCCTTTTTTTTGTATATTAGTGGTAATTATACCGGGTGTTATCTTGTTTTTTCTTATAAGTTTGATGGCTTCGTCGTTAGTGCTATTTACACTATTAAATTTTATTAACTTAAGTTTCATTAAGAAGTGAATACCAAACTTACTATATTGTTTAAAGTTGAAGGATATAAAAAGAAAGTTGCTAATAGTATACAACTTAAAAATATTGTTCCAGTAATGCTGAAATTTCTAATTCTGTCAAAGGAGCCTGCAAATTCATCAAAATATATAATCTTTATTATTCTTAAATAATAAAAAGCTGATATTACAGTAGTTAATAATCCTACAATAGCTAAAAAATACATACCGTTTTCAATAACGGTCATAAATACATAAAATTTCGCAAAAAAACCTCCTAGAGGAGGTATTCCTGCTAATGAAAATAAGATAATTAAAAATGAAATAGCTACCAAAGGATGTTTTTTGGATATTCCAGATAAATCATAAATTTTTTCTGTATATTTCCCATTCTTTTTCATTAAAAAAATACAAGCAAACATTCCTATGCTCATTACAATATAAATTGTTATGTAAACAATTGAACTCATATAACCTGAGTCTGTTCCCGTAGCTACTCCAGCGAGAGCATAACCTATGTGACCTATGGAGCTATATGCCATTAATCTTTTTATATTATTTTGCCCTATTGCAGCCACGGCTCCTAATATCATTGAAGCAATTGAGATAAAAATGATTATAGTTTGCCACTCAACGAGTATGTTCTCAAATGGAGTTTGCATAAATCTTATCAATACAGCCAATCCGGCAACTTTTGGAGCTGCAGAAAAAAAGTTTGTTATTGAGGTTGGGGATCCTTCATATACATCAGGTGTCCACATATGAAAAGGCACTGCAGAAACTTTAAAGGCTAAGCCTACAAGTATAAATACCATTGCAAATATTGAGCCAACACTACTTGTATTTAATGAATTACTTATAATATCAAAATTAGTAGAGCCAGTAAAACCATAGAGCAAAGAACAGCCATAGAGAAGTAGTCCAGAGGATAAAGCGCTTAATACAAAATACTTAACTCCAGACTCTGTAGACCTAGTATTATCTCTGTCTATTGCAGCCAAAACATAAAGTGATAATGACTGAAGTTCTAGTCCTAGATAAAAAAGGATTAAATCATTCGAACTAACCATAAAAAACATACCTAAAATGGATAAAAGTATTATTATTGGGTATTCAAATTTGGCTATATTGTTGTCTTTAATAAATACTTGGGATGATAGCAGAATGAATATGGTCGAAATAATGATTAAAATTTTTATAAATTTTGCATATCCATCTCTAATAAAGCTATCTGTAAATATTTTCACTGAAGTACTCTCGGTATTTAAAATTATTACAATTAAAATTACTAATGCTATAAGAGATAAGTTAGTGACTAAGTTATAGCTTTTCTTAAAAAAAACTCCTACCATTAAAATTAAAAAAATTGAAATTGATAAAAAAATTTCAGGTAATAAGATGTTTAAATTGTAAGTCATTTGCTTGCTGATAAATGATAAATTAAATCTTTTTCATAATTATCTATTAAACCATTAACGGAAACGTTCATAGTATTTAATAATGGATCTGGATAAAAACCAAAAAAAATTACGATAGTTGCTAAAATAAATAATATTGTTCCCTCGGAAAAATTAATATCTTTTAAGGTTTTTATTTCTGGGTTTTTTATTTGACCAAAAATAACTCTTTTGGATAACCAAAGCATATAAGCAGCACAAAGTACAACTCCAATTGTCGCCACTAAACCTATCAAATAGTTTTTTTGAAAAATACCTATCAAAACCAAAAATTCTCCCAAAAATCCTGTGGTGCCTGGCAAACCTAGAGCTGCTAAAGCAAAAATAATAAAAACTAGTGAATACTTTGGAATAGAGTTAACTACACCACCATACGTTTCTATAAGTCTTGAATGAGATCTATCATACAAAACACCTACACATAAAAACAGTGCAGCCGAAATTAATCCGTGACTTAACATTTGAAACATACCTCCATCTATTCCTTGTTTGGTAAGTGTAAATATTCCAAGAGTGACATAACCCATGTGAGCTACCGAAGAATATGCTATCAATTTCTTCATATCTTCTTGCATCAGAGCTACTAATGAGGTGTAAATAATTGCAATTAAACTTAAAAAATAAATCATTGGTGTAAAATATTCTGTAGCAATTGGAAATAAAGGAATAGAAAATCTTAAAAAACCATATCCTCCCATCTTTAAAAGTATCGCTGCAAGTATAACTGAACCCGCTGTTGGAGCCTCTACGTGAGCGTCTGGTAACCAAGTATGAACAGGCCACATTGGCATTTTTACAGCGAATGAGCTAAAAAATGCTAGCCATAATAAATGTTGGAATTCACTTGGAATTTTAATTTCATGAATACTGGTTATATCAGTCGTGCCTGTTATCCAATAAATTGAAATAATAGCTACCAACATTAAAACTGAACCAAGAAGAGTATAAAGAAAAAATTTAAATGCAGAATATACTCTTCGTTCACCACCCCAAATACCAATAATTAAAAACATTGGTATTAGACCAGCTTCAAAAAATAAATAAAAGATAACAAGATCTAATGAACAAAAAACTCCTATCATGAAAGTTTCAAGTACTAAAATTGCAATTAAAAATTCTTTAACTCTTTCCTTTACGCTGTTGATACAAGAAAAAATACAAATTGGAGTGATAAAGGCTGTTAAAAGTATAAACAATATAGATATACCATCTATTCCTAATTTAAACTTTATTAACCCGCTTATCCAATTTTTTTCTTCAATAAATTGAAATCCAGAGTAATTATAATCAAATGAAAACCATAGAAATAAAGACAAAAGAAGATTGGCTAGACTTGTGAAAATAGAAACATAGATCGCACTTTTATTATTGTCCTTTTGATATCTAAATAAAAAAATAAAAGTGGCGCCCAATAAAGGTAAAAAGATAATTAAAGATAAAATAGGAAAATCCATTTAGTATATAATCAAATAAGTTATTAAAGCTGATAAACCTATAAGCATAATAAAAGCATAATCATAAATATATCCGCTTTGAAATTGAACTGCTTTGTCTGAAATAAGCTTTATAATTTTTGAAATTCCATTAGGACCAAATCGATCTATTGTTCCTTCATCTCCTTTTTTCCAAAATATGTAACCAATTTTTTTAATTGGGTTGACTAAAATTATCTCATAAAACTCGTCAATATACCATTTGTTTAATAGAAAAGTATAAAGTGTTTTATATTTTTCTATAAATCCATCCAATATTTTTTTATCTTTAACAAATAAAAAATAAGACACTGGAATAGAAATTATTACGAGCAGAGGTGTTAGAACCAAAAACCAAAAAGGAATATGATCGTGAGAAATATTTTCAATAAAAAAAATTGAATTTAGCCAAAAACTTTCACTATTTTCTCCAATAAATAATTCTTTAAAAAAATAACCTGAAAATATTGCACCAAAAGCTAAAAAAATTAATGGTAACAGCATAATCAAAGGAGATTCATGGGTTTCTTTAATAGGAATTTTTTTATTCATATATTTACCGTGAAAAGTTTTAAATATTAATCTCCACGAATAAATTGAAGTTAAAAAAGCTGTAATAATTCCCACAGTTGCTGCTGAATTTCCTATAAAAGTATTTTTTAAAAATGCAAATTCAATTATTGCGTCTTTTGAATAAAAGCCTGATAATAATGGGAATCCAGTTAAAGCTAAAGTTCCAATTAACATAAGTATCCAAGTATATGGAAGTTGTTTCCACACCCCTCCCATATTTCTTATATCTTGATCATCTTTAAATGCGTGTATTACAGATCCAGATCCTAAAAATAACAATGCTTTAAAAAAGGCATGTGTAAATAAATGGAACATTGCTACATGATACGCTCCTACCCCTGTAGCAAAAAACATATATCCTAATTGACTGCACGTAGAATAAGCAATAATTCTCTTTATATCATTTTGTACTAATGCAACTGAAGCCGCAAATATAGCAGTAATCATACCTATTACTGCAACTACATTTAAAGCCACTGATGAGTACTCAAATATAGGAGAACATCTAACAACTAAAAAAACTCCTGCTGTTACCATTGTGGCAGCATGAATTAATGCAGAAACAGGTGTCGGTCCTTCCATTGCGTCTGGTAACCAAGTATGAAGTAAAAATTGAGCAGATTTACCCATGGCACCTATGAAAAGTGAAAGACAGATTATCGTGATTAAATTATATTCAAAACCTAAAAAATTTATTTCTTTATTTGCTAAAGTAGGAATTAATCTAAAAACCTCATCATAATTAATAGTGCCTAAATGGTAAAATATTAGAAAAATTCCAACCGCTAGTCCAAAATCTCCTACTCTATTTACTATAAATGCTTTTATAGCAGCATTATTGGCAGAATTTCTTTTATACCAAAAGCCTATTAGTAAATAAGAGCACAAACCAACTCCTTCCCATCCAAAGAATAATTGTAAGAAATTATCAGAAACTACAAGAGCTAACATTGAAAAAGTAAATAGCGAAAGATAAGACATAAATCTTGGTTTATATGGATCGTGACTCATGTATCCTATTGAATAAATATGAACAATTGATGAAATAAGCGTTACTACGACTAACATGATAGAGCTAAGAGGATCTATATTAATTGACCAATTCGCTACGAAATTTCCTGAACTGATCCATTCAAATATCTTAAAATTTCCGTAAGATCCTGCGGTTATGCCATTATAAAAAATTACAATTGATAAAATTGCTGAAGCTGAAACAAAAAAACTTGTTGCTATTTCTGAAAAAAAATTTCCTAATGATTTTCCAAAATAACCTAATATTGATCCTAATAAAGGCAGAAATAATACAGCGTATTCCATTTATCCTTTCATTTCGTGAATATCTTCAACTCTTATTGAACCTTTGTTTCTATAGAAAACAACTATAATGGCTAAGCCAATGGCAGCTTCTGCAGCGGCGACCGTTAATATTAACATAGTAAATATTTGTCCTAAAATATCTCCTGAAAAAATAGAAAATGAAATCAAATTTATATTTACTGCTAATAATATTAATTCTACCGACATTAAAATTACTATAATATTTTTTCTATTTAAAAAGATCCCTATAATCCCAAGTGAAAAAATTATTGCTCCTAATGTTAGATAATGTCCTAATCCTATATCAATCATCAATCTTAACTCCTTTTTCAAATTCTACTTTTTTTAATTCAATAGAAGTTACTTTTTCTCTAGAAATTTGATTAATATAACTTTGTTTTTTTATATTATCTTTCTTTTGGTAAGTTAATACTATCGCTCCAATCATAGACAAAAGTAATATTATTCCTGAAATTTGAAAGTATAAAATGTAATCTGTATACATTACTGTTCCTATAAGATGAGTGTTGGATATATTTTCATTTATAAACAAATTGCTGCTACTCATAATATTCTCTTTGTATTTCCATCCCCCTAAAACTACTAATAATTCTAAGAAAATTATTACGCTAACAACTAAACCAAATGGAATATGACTAGATTTTTTTCCTATAAACCAGGATTGTTTTTGTTGTGCTACATTCAACATCATCACTACAAATAAAAATAAAACTGCTACTGCACCTACATAGACAATCAAAATTATGATTCCTAAAAATTCTGCTCCAACCATAATAAATAAACAACCAATTGATATAAAATCTAGAATTAAGAAAAAAACTGAATTTACTGTGCTTCTAGATGTTATAACCATTAAGGCTGAAAAAATGGCTATAATAGAAAAAAAATAAAAGAAAATTGAATGAAATAACATCTTATCTGTAGATTTTGTCTAACTTAATATTTTTTGATAGTACTGACTCCCACCTGTCTCCGTTATCTAACAGCTTCTCTTTATTATAATAAAGTTCTTCTCTTGTTTCTGTAGCAAATTCAAAATTCGGACCTTGAACTATGGCGTCTACGGGACAAGACTCTTGACAAAGTCCACAATATATACACTTTAACATATCAATATCATACCTTGTAGTCTTTCTGCTCCCATCCTCGCGCTCCGTTGACTCTATTGTAATAGCTTGAGCAGGACAAACAGCTTCACAAAGTTTACAAGCGATGCACCTTTCCTCTCCATTAGGATACCTTCTTAGTGCATGTTCTCCTCTAAATCGTGGACTTATCTTCCCTTTTTCATATGGATAATTAATTGTTTTTTTCGGTCTAAATATCTCTTTAATTGCAATAATAAAACCTGAAATGAACTCTGCTAAAAATATTGTTTTTAAAAATCTATTCAGTTTCATTTAAAATTCTTTGGTTGGAAGCATATCAAAATAAAATAAAAAACTTGCCGTTAAAACTACATATAACAAAGAAAAAGGAAGAAAAATTTTCCATCCTAGTCTCATCAGTTGGTCATATCTATACCTTGGGACTATCGCCTTCACTATTGAAAATAAAAAAAACAAAAATAATATTTTAAAAATTATCCAAATCGGTGAAGGAATTATATTAAAAGGATAAACATCTATTGGTGGTAACCATCCACCTAAAAATAATATTGAACCCATTGCGCACATTAATAAAATATTAGCGTATTCACCTAACCAAAACATCGCATACATCATTCCAGAATATTCAGTTTGATAACCAGCAACTAATTCTGCCTCGGCTTCTGGTAGATCAAAGGGTGGTCTATTTGTTTCAGCCAGCGCAGATATAAAAAATATTACAAACATTGGAAACAAAGGAATTACGAACCAAATATTTTTTTGAGCTAATACTATATCGGTAAGATTTAATGAGCCTACGCATAAAAGAACGTTTATAATTATAATTCCAATCGAAACCTCATAAGAAACCATTTGAGCTGCAGATCTTATTGCCCCTAAAAAGGGATATTTTGAATTTGAGGCCCAACCTCCCATTATTATTCCGTAAACCCCAAGAGACGAAATTGCGAATAAGTAAAGAATTCCTATATTAATATCAGATAGAACTAAATTTTCTCCAAAAGGTATAACTGCCCACGCGACTAATGCTAATGTCATTGTTACTATAGGAGCTAAAATAAATATTATTTTGTTTGCACTTGCAGGAATTATAATTTCTTTAAAAATATACTTTAAAGCATCTGCTAAAGTTTGAAAAAGACCAAAAGGACCAACCACGTTTGGACCCCTTCGTTTTTGAACTAAACCCCAAACTCTTCTATCTAACCAAACAATTAGGGCAACTGAAACTAGTATTGGCACTACAAGAAAAAATATTTTGTAAATCTCGTTAAAAAATATATCTAAATATTCCATTTTAATTATTAGTTCCTTCTTTTGGACTCTTAATTTTAACATTTCTACAGTCACTCATAGTTTTTGATGCTCTAGCTATTGAATTAGTAAAATAGTAATCAATTTCATTAATTAAAATTTTTTCATTAAAAAATTCTGAATTCAGTTTTTTGTTATTTTCAAATATTTTATTAGGTAAGCTATCAATTCCGGAGAAGTTTTTTATTTGACCAAGCGTTAATTTTTTAAGGTCTTCGTAGTTATTGAAAAGTTTTTCATTCTTTAATTTTTTAATTATTAAATTAAAAATTTTCCAGTCTTCTTTAGCTTGACCTGTAGGATAAGAAGCTTTTCTACATTCTTGTAACCTTCCCTCTAAGTTTATATACATGCCATCCTGCTCAGTGTATGCAGGACTAGGTAATATTATGTCCGCAATTTCTGCACCCCTATCTCCATGGCTACCTTGGTAAATAATAAATTCATTCTTTTTTACCAACTCGAAATTGTCTGAGCCTAGAAGATATATTAGTTCAAAATTATTATTCTTGATTTTTTTAAAGAATGTTCCCCCATCATCTTTTTTTTCATTAAAAAATTGTAAGTCAATACATCCAACTGTTGATGCATTTTGAGACAAAATATTTAAAGCATTCCAATTTTTATTTATAAAATTATTTTTAAATAAAAATTCTTTTATTTCCTCGAAAATAAATTTCCCGCTTTTCAGCTCTAAAGCGGACTCGCCAATAATAACGATCGGTTTTTTAGAAGATAAAAACTTCCTGCTAAATTCATTTTTTCCCCCAATTATTTCTTTAAAAGTCTCAGTTGTATCGCCGATAATATTATATTTGTAAGTAAGATCACCTACATCCCCCAAAGAGTAAATAGGTGTCTTATTTTTTACAAAAGCTTTTCTTATTCTAGCATTAACCATTGTTGCCTCGTGTCTAGGATTACAACCAATCAGTAAAATCAAATCTGATTTCTCTATGCCACTAATTGAGGAATTAAATAAATAATTAATTTTGTCAGATGAATTAAAGTAAAAATTTCTTTCTCTAAAATCGTAGTTAGTACAGTTAATAGTATTTAAAAACTTTTTAAAAGAAAAAATATTTTCTAAACTTACCATATCACCAACATGTGCTCCTATAAGTTTGGGATCAGTGGCATTTATTTTATTACATATTAGTTCGATAGCTTCTTCCCAAGTTGTTTTAGCCAGTTTACCATTCTTTTTGATGTAAGGAGTATCTAAACGTTGCTTTAATAATCCATCGCATGCATATCTTGTTTTATCAGAAATCCATTCTTCATTAATTTCATTATTAATTCTTGGTAAAATCCTTTTTACTTCCCAGCCATAAGTATCAACTCTAATATTTGATCCAACGGCATCCATTACATCAATACTTTCAGTTTTTTTAAGCTCCCATGGTCTTGCTTCAAAAGCATAAGGTTTAGAAGTAAGTGCTCCTACAGGACATAGGTCAATAACATTAGCAGATAATTCTGACTCCATTGATTTCTCTAAGTAAGTAGTGATTTCCATATCTTCACCCCGACCAATAGCTCCTAATTCAGAGACACCTGCAACTTCAGTAGCAAATCTTATACATCTGGTGCAATGAATGCACCTTGTCATCTGAGTTTTTATTAAAGGGCCCATGTATTTCTCTTTTACAAACCTTTTATTTTCTGAAAATCTAGATTTATCTACTCCATAGTATAGAGATTGGTCTTGTAAATCACATTCGCCTCCCTGATCACAAACTGGACAATCTAAAGGATGGTTGGCTAGTAAAAATTCCATAACACCTTTTCTAGCTTTTTCGACAAATTCAGTATTAGTTTTAATATTCATTCCTTCAGCTGCTGGCATCGCACAAGATGCTATAGGTTTTGCAGATTTTTCCATTTCTACAAGACACATTCTACAGTTTCCAGCTATAGAAAGTTTTTCATGATAACAAAATCTTGGTATTTCAACATTGGCAAGTTCACATGCCTGTAACACAGTCATGCCTTTATCGAATTCTATTTCTTTGCCGTTAATAGTAATTTTAGGCATTTTCTTTCTCCAATAAATGTTGATCAATTAAATAAGGGACATTTCTTTTCTTTTTAACTATTGGGGTTCCAGTACACTTTTTTTCTATTTCTTTTCTGAAATGTCTCAATAAACCTTGAACTGGCCAAGATGCTCCCTCACCAAAAGCACAAATAGTGTGTCCTTCAATCTGTTTTGTAACATCAGATAATAAATCTATATCTCTATATGTGGACTCTCCCTTAGCTGTCCTTTCAAGTATTCTCCACATCCATCCAACACCCTCTCTACAAGGTGTACATTGACCACAACTTTCATGTTTATAAAATTTAGCTATTCTTGCCATACATTTAATAATGTCTTGCTCTTTGTTAATAACAACTATGCCAGCGGTTCCTAGTCCACTCTTAGCTTTAACTAAAGAGTCAAAATCCATAGTAATAGTTTCACATATATTTTTTGGTAGTAAAGGCATTGATGAACCGCCTGGAATGACTGCTTGTAAATTATCCCATCCTCCAACGACACCTCCTGCATATTTTTCTATTAAATCTTTCAAAGGTATGCCCATCTCTTCCTCAACATTACAAGGGTTGTTTACGTTACCTGATATGCAAAAGATTTTTGTGCCTGTATTTTTAGGTTTACCTATAGACGAAAACCATTTTGCACCTTTTCTTAAAATAGTAGGGACAACTGCAACAGTTTCTACATTATTTACAATTGTGGGACATCCATATAAACCTACTAAAGCTGGGAAAGGAGGTTTTAATCTTGGTAACCCTTTGTTACCTTCTAAACTTTCGAGTAGCGCTGTCTCTTCTCCACAAATATATGCTCCTGCACCATAATGAATATATACTTCGAAATCCCATCCTGAACCGCATGCATTTTTACCTAGAAAATTTTTCTTATAAGCTTGATCAATAGCCTCTTGAAGTCTCTTGCCCTCATTATAATACTCGCCTCTAACATAAATGTAACAAGTGTGTGCATTGACAGCAAAGCCTGCAATTAAACATCCCTCCAACAATTTTTGTGGTTCAAATCTTAAAATGTCTCTATCCTTACAAGTCCCTGGTTCAGACTCATCAGCGTTTATAACCAAATAATGTGGTCTTGAGCCTGCTTCTTTCGGCGCAAAAGACCACTTTAATCCTGTTGGAAAACCTGCTCCTCCTCTACCTCTAAGTTCTGAAGATTTTACCTCATTAATTATCCATTCCCTACCCTTTGATATGATTTCCTTGGTGTTATTCCAATCATTACGTTTAATAGAATTTTCTATTTCCCAACCAAAATCATTGTAAAGATTTTTAAAAATTTTATTCTCTTCTTTGATCATTTTGAACTATTACCATTTAAATTTTTATCTTTCTCAGGCGAAGTATTTCTTCTTCCTCTGTAAGAACCAGGTTTTAAAGGCTTATCATTTAATAATGATTCTAAAATTTTATTAGCATTATTTTCATTCAAATCTTCATAATAATCATTATTAACCTGCATCATCGGAGCGTTTACACATGCGCCTAAACACTCAACTTCCATCCAAGAACATCTTTTATTTTCAGAAAGTTTTCTTTCTTTTGAAGAAATTTTTTCTTTACATACTTTGACTAATTTATCTGCGCCTCTTATTAAGCATGGGCTTGTAGTACATACCTGAATGAAATATTTTCCAACAGGAGAGAGATTATACATAGAATAGAAGGTAGCTATCTCATAAACATTTATATAGGGAATAGATAAAAATTTTGCAATATATTTCATTGCTGCTAAAGGTATCCAATTATCATTTTGTTTTTGAGCTAAATACAGTAATGGCATAACTGCGCTTTTCTTATTGTTATTAGGATATTTTTTCAAAATTTCATCTACAATTTTCTGATTTTTATCAGAAAATTTAAAAATATTTGGTTGTTCGTTATAAACTTCTTTTAAACTCATCGATCGACCTCACCAAAAACAATGTCTAATGAACCTAGAACAGCAGGAACATCTGCTAACATATGACCACGTATTAAATAATCCATTGCTTGCAAATGAGAAAACCCTGGGGCTCTTATTTTGCATCTGTATGGTTTATTGCTTCCATCAGAAATTAAATATACTCCAAATTCACCTTTTGGAGCTTCTACTGCTGTGTAAACATCTCCAGCTGGTACCCTAAATCCCTCAGTAAAGAGTTTGAAATGGTGAATGAGAGCTTCCATGGAATCTTTTAATTCATCTCTACTAGGAGGTGAAATTTTCCCATCTATTGATTTAACGGGCCCTTTTGGTAGATTTTTTAAACATTGTTTTATTATTTTTACACTTTCTCTCATTTCTTCAACTCTGCAGAGATAGCGGTCATAACAATCTCCATTTTTTCCAATTGGGATTTTAAATTCTAAATCTTTATAACATTCATAAGGTTGAGATTTTCTTAAATCCCACGGTACTCCTGATCCTCTTAACATGACACCAGAGAAGCTGTGACTTAATGCTTCCTGCTTTGTTACGATTCCAATTTCAACATTCCTTTGTTTAAATATTCTATTATCAGTTAATAAACTTTCTAAATCATCTATAGTCTTAGGAAATTTGTCACAAAATTTATCTATATCTTCGTATAATTTAGTTGGAAGATCTTGATGAACTCCGCCTGTTCTAAAAAAATTTGCGTGCAGTCTTGATCCTGAAGCCCTCTCATAAAATGTCATAAGTGTTTCTCTTTCTTCAAATCCCCACAAAGAGGGTGTTAAAGCACCAACATCTAATGCTTGAGTAGTTATATTTAATATATGGCTTAATATTCGACCAATTTCGCAAAAAATTACTCTAATGTATTTTGCCCTAATTGGAATTTCTAAATTTAATAATTTTTCCGTTGCTAGTGCGAAAGCATGTTCTTGGTTCATCGGAGCCACATAATCTAATCTATCGAAATACGGTAATGCTTGAGAGTAGGTTTTGTGTTCAATTAATTTTTCTGTTCCTCTATGCAGTAAACCTATGTGTGGATCTGCTTTTTCAACAATCTCTCCATCTAATTCTAATATAAGTCTAAGAACCCCATGGGCTGCAGGATGTTGTGGACCAAAATTAAGATTTAATGTTTTATTCTTTTTTTTCATTATTAGATTTTTTTTTTATTTCTTTTAAATACTTTGTTCCTTCCCAAGGACTTTCAAAATCGAAATTTCTGTAGTTTTGTTCAAGTTTAACAGGCTCGTAAATTACTTTTTTTTCCTTTTCGCTATATCTTACCTCGTTAAATCCTGTTAGAGGAAAATCTTTTCTTAATGGATGACCTTTAAAACCATAATCTGTTAAAATTCTTCTAAGGTCTGGGTGATTTGTAAATTTTATTCCATACATATCAAACACTTCCCTTTCCATCCAATTGGCAGATGGAAAAATTTTAACAATTGATGGAATGCTTTTGCTTGATTCAAAGTCTATGCAAAGTTTAATTCTTAAATTTTTTTCATGTGAGAGTAATAAATAAATTAGTCTAAATCTTTTATCCCTCTCAGGAAAATCAACTCCAGCTATATCTATTAGTTGCCTAAATTTACAATTATCATTTGATTTTAGAAATTGTACAATCGAAAACAAATTTTCTACATCTAATTCCAACATTATTTCGTTAAAACTTATAGTAGACTTTTTTATTTTGCTTGCTAACTCTGAGTTAACTGCTTTTTCAAGTTCTTGAATATCATTTATGAACATAAATTATCTTTTAACACTACCTTCTCTTCTAATTTTTTTTTGAAGTTGAAGTACTCCATATAACAAAGCTTCTGCCGATGGTGGACAACCTGGAACATAAATATCTACTGGCACAATTTTATCACATCCTCTTACAACTGAATAAGAGTAGTGATAATAACCTCCTCCATTAGCGCAACTTCCCATGGATATTACGTATCTTGGTTCTGGCATTTGATCATAAACTTTTCTTAAAGCTGGAGCCATTTTATTTGTTAACGTGCCTGCAACTATCATAACATCGGATTGTCTTGGCGAAGCTCTTGGGGCTGCTCCGAATCTTTCAAGATCATACCTTGGCATTGAAGTCTGCATCATTTCTACAGCACAACAAGCCAGCCCAAAAGTCATCCAGTGAAGTGAGCCGGTTCTAGCCCAATTTATTAAATTATCTGTAGAAGTTGTGATAAAACCTTTTTCACTAAAATCTTTAGCGATTTGTTTAAAGTTTTCTGGAATTTGATCTTCTTTATTTTTAAAAAAATTTGAATTTATTCCCATTCCAAAGCTCCTTTTTTCCATTCATAGATAAACCCAATAGTTAATACACCTAAAAAAATCATCATTGACCAAAAACCTAGTGTTCCTATATTGCCGAGTGAGATAGCCCAAGGAAAAAGGAAAGCTATTTCTAAATCAAAAATTATAAAGAGTATTGCGACTAGATAAAACCTCACGTCAAATTCTAATCTCGAATCTTCAAAGGCTTCAAAACCACATTCATAAGCTGAGAGTTTTTCTGGATCAGGGTTACTTGGAGAGGCTAAATAATTAGCTAATAAAAAACCAATGCTTAATAATAAAGCAATAAATAAAAATAATATTATTGATAAGTATTCTGTTAAAAAATTATAAATCATTTTTTTAATATCTACCCTAATACCATTTGGCTTAGGGATTCTTATATTAAGTTATGATGTATATATAACATCTCAGTCACTTGTGTACAGGTAACAGAAGATCGCATTATCGTAACTTTAACTGAAAATGATTATCAACTAGTGGCGGGAGTGACGGGACTCGAACCCGCGACCTCCTGCGTGACAGGCAGGCGCTCTAACCAACTGAGCTACACCCCCAATTCAGCTTAATTTGGTGGGCGGTAAAGGACTCGAACCTATGACCCTCTCGGTGTAAACGAGATGCTCTACCAACTGAGCTAACCGCCCT
>MDTG01311413.1_pt1 | contig 33974 bp, 30 predicted proteins | sample 811421 | NCBI WGS metagenome assembly MDTG01 (sample SAMN05326645, study PRJNA326480) | marine metagenome | isolation source: seawater | place: Pacific Ocean: South East | collected 2011
CGACCAGGGAACATCCGCGTCGTCCTGCTTGATGCGGGCGAGCATCTCCTCGTAGAGCACCTCCTGGAACGCCTCGGTGTGGGCGAGGCGGGCCTTCGCATACTCGTTCTCACGTTCGAGATACTCGATGACCTCCGGATTCTCCTTCTCACGAAGCCAGCCGTACTCGTCGACGCGGACGTCGCCGTGCGTCGTCGTCTCGACCGGGCGTTCGGGGGCGTCGGGCGCTGGTGGGACCGCCATGGTGGAACCTCCAAGAAGAAGTGGAAATGCGATCATCGAGAGCGGTATTGCGAACATGCGGGACTCCAGTGGGTGGCAATCGGTCCATTGTGGTCCTCGGGGTGGATAACGCAACCCTGCTACAGTGCCGTTCAATGCGAATCCTCACCTGGAACGTGAACGGACTGCGTGCAGCGCTGCGAAAGGGGTACGAATCCCACGTGGAGCGACTGGACGCCGATGCGTGCATGCTTCAGGAGATCCGGGTGCTTCCCGAGCAGCTGCCCGACGAGTGGAATCCACCCCCCGGGTGGCACGTCCACTGGCATCCCGCCGAGCGGAAGGGATATTCCGGTACCGCGACGCTGGCGAGGACCCCCCTCAAGATGGTGGGAACGGGAATCGACGGCGAGGACGATCCCGAGGGCCGCGTGCTGGTCACCCGACTCGAGGACATCGACCTCGTGAACATCTATCTCCCCGCCGGAGCTTCGAGTCCGGAGGCCCAGAAGCGCAAGGACGCCTGGATCGCACGGTTCAAGCCGTGGGCCGAGACCCTGAGACGAAGACGGAGACCAGTGCTGCTCGCCGGGGATTTCAACATCGCCCGCAGCGAGCGCGACATCTTCCACTGGAAGTCGAATCGTCGAACCTCCGGATTTCTTCCCCACGAACGGACCTGGATGAACGATCTGGTCGACTCGGGATGGAGCGACGTCGTTCGCGAGGAGGCCGGCGACGTCGACGGACCGTACACGTGGTGGTCCAACCGGGGACAGGCCCGCGTTCTTGATCGGGGTTGGCGCATCGACTACGTTCTGCTCAACCGTGCGGCCCGGAAGCGGCTTCGAAGCGTGCACGTCGACCGCGAAGCGGCGCTTGAAGTCTCCGACCATGGACCGGTGCTCGTCGAACTGGAGTGATCCCATGCAGAAACTGGTACTCATACGACACGGACAGAGCCTCTGGAACAAGGCCAATCGGTTCACCGGATGGGTGGATGTCGACCTGAGCGAGCAGGGGCTCACCGAGGCCCGATCGGCCGGTCGCCTGCTCTCCGAACATGGATTCGACTTCGACGTCGTGCACACCTCGCTCCTGAAACGGGCGATCAGGACGATGTGGATCTCACTCGATGAACTCGACCGCATGTGGCTGCCCGTGCACAGGTCATGGCGGCTCAACGAGCGGCACTACGGTGCGCTGCAGGGGCTGAACAAGGCCGAGACGGTCGAACAGCACGGCGCCGAGCAGGTGCTGATCTGGCGAAGGAGCTACGACACCCCGCCCCCGCCGATGGATCGGAATGATCCGGAGTGGGCCGGAAGGGAACCCCGCTACGCCGAGGTGCCCGCCGACGAGATCCCATGCTCCGAATCGCTGTCGAACACGGTGGACCGGGTGCTGCCCTACTGGAACGATGTGATCCGACCGCAGGTCGCGGACGGGAAGCGGGTGCTCGTCGTCGCACACGGCAACTCGCTGCGGGCCCTGATCAAGCACTTCGACGGAATCTCGGACGAGGAGATCGTGGGACTCAACCTGCCCACCGGAGTTCCGATCGTCTACGACATCGATGAATCCGGCGCTCCGGTCAATCGCGAGTTCCTCGGAGACGCCGACGCCATCGCCGCCGCGATGGAGGCGGTCAAGAACCAGGGCAAGAACTGAACAACGACGATCAGGACAGTCCGGCGAACAGCAGTTCCGTGTAGGAGGGAAGCGGCCAGAGATCAGCCGGCACCAGGCCCTCGAGGCTGTCCGACGCCGAACGGCCCCGCTCCATCGCCGGAAGCAGCGTGTCGCGAATCGCGACGGACCGGTCCTTCACGCATGAGCACGACTCGTTCAGGAACGAATCGATGTCGCCGCAGGCCGAGTGGAGCGTACCGGTCAATGCGACGATCTCCTCCAGGCGGCTCTTGAGAGCGGGTGATTCCACTCCCGCCACCGCAGCCGCCGCAACGGATTCGGCGAGTTCGGACTGGTATCGGACGACCGCGGGCATGACCATCGTGTTGAGCATCATGAGCTGGGTCCGGGCCTCGATCTCGCACACGCTGACGTAGCTTTCGTAGAGGACTTCGACGCGGGCATCGAGCTCGCTTTCCGAGAGCACGCTGTATGCGTCGAACAGGGCCTTTGCCTTGTTGGTCTCGAGAGCCGGCAGCGCATCGGGCGTGGTACGAAGATTGGGAAGCCCCCGCCGGTCCGCCTCGCTCTTCCACTCGTCGGAATAGTTGTCGCCGTTGAAGACCACCTTCTGGTGATCCTTCATGGTCCCCTGAAGGACCGACATCATGGCCGCATCACGATCGGATTCGTTCATGCCCTCGTCCACGACCGTCTCCATCTTCGTGGCGATGTGATCGAGCGACTCGGCGATGATCGTGTTCAACACCGTGTTGGGCCAGGCGACGGAGGCCTGCGAGCCCACCGCCCGGAACTCGAACCGGTTGCCGATGAAGGCGAACGGGCTGGTCCGATTGCGGTCGCCGGCGTGGCGTTCGAGCTTGGGAAGCGACTCGGAGCCCAGCTCCATGACCGAACCCTCGGCCTTCTTGATCGTCTTGCCCTCGACGAGTTCGTCGATCATGAACTGGAGCAGGTGGCCGGCGAAGATCGAGATGATCGCCGGAGGCGCCTCGTTCGCACCGAGCCGAAGATCGTTGGCCGCATTGGCGACGGTCGCACGCAGCATGTCCGCGTGCAGATCGATGGCCCGAACCACCGCCGTGACGAATGCGAGGAACTGGAGATTGGAGTGGCTTTCCGACTTCGGCGAGAGCAGATTGCGTCCCAGGTCCGTCGAAAGCGACCAGTTGTTGTGCTTGCCCGAACCGTTGACGCCGGCGAACGGCTTCTCGTGGATCAGGCAGACCATTCCGTGTTCGCGAGCGACCTTCTTGAGGACGCTCATGGTGAGCATCTGGTGATCGCAGGCGAGATTCGTCGTCTCGAAGAGCGGAGCCAGTTCGAACTGCCCGGGGGCGACCTCGTTGTGACGGGTCTTGGCGGGAATGCCGAGGCGATACAGTCGCTCCTCGGAATCTCCCATGAAGGCCAGCACCCGATGTGGAATCGAGCCGAAGTAGTGATCATCCAGCTGATGCCCCTTGGGTGAATCGGCGCCGAGCAGCGTGCGCCCGCAGAGCATCAGGTCCGGTCGGTCCGCCCAGGCCTCCTCGTCCACCAGAAAGTATTCCTGCTCGCACCCGAGGGTGGAGGTCACGCGATTGACGCCTTCGTCGGATCCGAATGCCCTGAGGATTCTCATCGCGTGGGTGTTGAGCGCTTCGATCGACCGCAGCAGCGGCGTCTTCTGGTCGAGCGATTCGCCCGTCCAGGACACGAAGACGGTCGGAATGCAGAGCGTCGCCTCGCCGCCGTTGATGGTGATGAATGCAGGACTCGTCGGATCCCATGCCGTGTAGCCGCGCGCTTCGAACGTGTCTCGGATGTTTCCCGTGGGGAAGGAACTCGCGTCGGGCTCGCCGCGGATCAGGCTCTCCCCCGTGAACTCCGCGATCACGCCGTCGTGTCCGTCGAAGTTCAGGAACGAGTCGTGCTTCTCTGCGGTCGTACCCGTCAATGGCTGGAACCAGTGGCAGTAGTGCGTGCAACCGTTCTCGATCGCCCAGTCCTTCATGGCCGCGGCGACCTCGTCGGCGATCTCCGGATCGAGCTTGGTGCCGAAACGGGTCGTGCGCTCCAGCTTGTCCATCACCTGTGGCGACAGACGGCGTCGGATCACGTTGCCCGAGAAGATACGAGACCCGTAGTCGTCGCCGAATTCGCGGGATACATCCCGCGGCGTGTACGAAGCATTGCTGCCATTCATCGCCCGGTACCTTCCAAAGTTGTCTAAATCCAGTTCAAGCGTCTGGTGGGATCGCGTGGTGGTGCTCATGGAGGCACATGATACCGGCTGCAGGATTCGATCGCTTCATCAGCGAGGCATTTCACCGGTGGAAAGGAGTCGCTCTTGAGAAGCAAGATCCGACCCCGCCCAGTTAGCCGCTAGGATGGAAATGACTACTTCATCCACGGGAGATGCACATGAAACGACTATCGCGACTTCTTTGGATCCACGTCGCCCTCGCGTCTCTGATCGCGGTTCTGATCGTGGAACGAGCGCCCGCACAGGGAACCGGAGGCGTCTTCCCGGAACCCCTCGACTGGCAGGCCTTCAATGAAATGTCGAGCCCGCTCGCACTGACGGACGAGCAGAAGTCCGCGATCGAGCCGGTCCACGGTGCGTACCTGCAGGAGATGCTGGAACTGCGGGACGGTCCGATCTCCGAATTCCTCGAGATGGAATCCTCGGACGTCTTCTACGAATCCGACGACACGGCGGAGGAAGTGGATGCGAAATTGGACGACTTCAGGAGGATCTCCAAGCGGTTCGATTCCATCGAACGCGGATTCTTCGACTCGATCGAACCGGCCCTGGGACCGAACCAGCTGCAGCGAATGGAAATCGTCCGGTCATGGCGAGAGCGGCATCGCATGCTGAACACGAGTTGGCCCCGAATGCTGGAAATCGGGAGCATCCGGCCGGAACTTCGATCCATGATCCCCTGGCAGCAGCTTGATGCCGCGGACGTCGCTGCGATCGAGGCGAGCCTCTTCGAATGGGAGCAGACCCGGACACGATTGATACGTACCTTCTCGAAGAAACGCATGGAAGGCCTGAAGCAGCAGCAGAAGCTGAGAAGCGAGCTCGGCCCGGTCCAGTTGCAGCGTGTAGCGCCCGAGGGGGAGGATCGATGGCTCAACTACGAGCGGGAACGATTTGCCCGATACCGCATGGCGTTCAAGGAGGCCATTGAGACCGTCGAGCAGATTCAACAGCATGGACACCGGGGCCTTCGGACCATCACCGCCCTCCTGCCGGATCGCCAGGCCAGAGATCTGCACTGGAAGTACTTGAAGCGGTTGTACTACCGCGGCAGTGGTGTCGATATCCGCGGAGCGCTCTCCGGCGAGATCGATTCACCGCCTGACGATGTGGACGTGGAGGCCCTGGAACTCCTTCTGCGCGAACATGATCTTGCCGTTCGTCCGCATCTCGAGAAGATCATGGAGCTGACGGATGACAACGAGAACGATTCCGAGACCTTCTTCCCGGTGACCTCCGAGGATGATCCGATCTCCTCGCATCGCAAGGCCATCCGCAAACGCATGGTGACGACCGCACGCCGCATGCAGGATCTGCTCGGCGGCCATTTTCCCAAGACGATGTCCATGTGGCTGGAGAGCATCGACAATCCCATCGAAGAGGATCTGACAGCCGTCGCGGTGGTGATGGACCTCGAAACCACCGGTGAAGACGACTTGATGGAGGGGGAGGTGGACGCCGTGGCGGTCATCGACCTAGAAGAAGTCGGCGGGGCGACGGAAAGCATGGACATGCTCGGACGTGCGCCGGATCCGATGGCACCTGAACAGATCGAACTGCTGATCTCGGATCTCGGAGTCGACGAAGACGGCCGGGACGTGATCGAGGTCCTCTTCGAGACCTACACGCGGAATGCACGGAAGATCGAAAGCGATTTCAAGAACGGCCAGCTCAATCTGATGATGAAGATGGCTGGAAACTCGCGTGCCATGGATGACCCCGAATCATCCCAGAAGATGTTCGTGGAGATGTCCACGGCGATCGGGACGCTTCAGGAAGCAGCGATGCAATCGATGGAGACGATCGATTCGCAGCTCTTCGCCGACCTCGTCCTTGCCGTCGAACAGGCGGAGGACCAGGAGGTCCTTGGTTGGCACAGGCAAGCGAGGCAGCGCGAGTTCTCCTTCAGTTCACGTGGCTTGATGTCCAGCGTCATGGACATGACCGGCAGTGAACCGAATGTTGGATGGAAGATCGACCTCATGCTCGACCTGGGCGCTGCCGAGCTGCCGATCGAGTCGAGAAGGATCGTGATGGAGACGCTTCGTGACTGGCATGGACCAACGACCACGACCGTGCTCGATCAGGCCGAACACGAAGCCGAGATCGGCGTGATCATGCAGCAGCTCGCTCAGATGCACATGGAATCCGGATCGTCGGGGATGAATCCCGACGACCCCGACTTCAGGGAGCAGCTGGATGAGGAGATGAAGATCGTCGGTCGCATGGAGGAGCTGCAGCAATCGGTGATCGATCTTCGCGAGCAGCAGCGACGGTTGAACGAACTCTACGTGGCCAGACTCGTCGAAGCGCTTCCCGTCGAGGGTGGTTCCCGGATCAACAAGGCGTTCAAGATCGCTTCGTATCCCATGGTCTACACCGATCACCATGCGATGATCGACAAGCTGATCGCGGCATCCATGCTCGAGGACCTCGATGATCCGACGCGCGGTTCGATCCATGAACTCCAGACGAAGTACGAAATCGAGTACTACGGATACTGCGACGAACTGACGACCCTCTTCGAATCGATGCCCGCAGCCCGTGGCGTCGGCTTCTCGATGGAGAACATCGAACAGCGGAAGACGGACCTCCAGACGGCAAATCGCATCCGGTTCCAGAGGGACGACCAGTCGGACAAGACGAGGGATCGACTTCAAAATCTGCTCACAACGGATCAGATCGAGGCCATTGGAGGCCTTGAGAAGGCGAAGGGGCTCAATATCCACTGGCCGAATTTCTGAATGCAGCCTCTCGTGTAGAATGGAACGTTGCGATGAATGAACATCCCTTCGAATCCAAACCAGTCCCCCCCACCGGCCACGGCACCACGCTGCAGACCCTGCGGAGGTTCGTGCGCGATGGCGACACCTTCGCCTGCCTGACCTGCTACGACGCCACGACCGCCCGCTGGCTCCAGAGAGCAGGCGTGCCGTTGCTGCTCGTCGGAGACACCGCAGCGGAGATGATTCTCGGTGAACCGGGAACGATCCATGCCCCGTTGGAGTTCATGCTGCTGCTGACCGCCGCCGTCAAACGTGGCGCTCCCAACACATTCATCATGGGCGACATGCCCTTCGGTTCCTACCAGTGCGACGACGCCGAAGCCATCCGCAATGCAGGCCGGTTCCTCACCGAGGGGCGAGCCGATGCGGTGAAGCTCGAAGTGGACGACCGGTTCATACCGCTGGTCGAGAAGCTGGCCCGCGCCGGTGTGCCCGTGGTGGCCCATCTGGGTTCACGCCCACAGGCGGCGAAGCAGGAAGGCGGCTATCGAGCTGCAGGCCGAACCCAGGACGCACTCCAGCGGATCGTGCGCGATGCGATCGCCATGGAGAAGGCCGGCGCCGTCATGCTGCTGCTCGAGGCGGTCCCCAATGAAGTGGCCCAGGCCGTCGTCGACTCGACCTCCATTCCGGTCATCGGATGCGGCGCCGGAACGGCTTGTCACGGTCAGATCGTGGTCACTCAGGACATCCTCGGACTGACCGACTGGCAGCCCGCCTTCGCCCGTCCGATCTGCGAACTCGGCGATACCCTCATGGATGCCGCCCGGGAGTGGATGCGGCGGGTGTCCTCCGATGAACTCGGAGAGCACCCCTATCGGATGAAGGGTGTGGATTCGGAAAAATCCACCCCTGCGAAGCAGGATCCCGATGTCCGGGAATCGGCACCTTCCTGAGCCGTCACCACTCCACCGCATCCCATGATGATCGGGGAAAATCCGCTCTGAGGACGTGATTCGAGCGTATGCTCAGGGTGGAGAATCTCCTCATGCAAAGAACGCTTCGGTTCGTACTGGCATACCTTGCGCCCACTCTGGTGGCGCTCGCCCTGATCATTCCCGCGCTCGTCCTGATCCCTCGAATGAATCGGGAAGTCCGTCATCAGCAGACGTTGACCACCGTCCGAGAGGCCGGACTTCGTCTCAACGCGCTGCCTGGAACCGACGCGGCCCCGGAACGCGAAGGCGTCCTCGCCGAGCTCAGCCGGGCGACCACCGACATCGCCGACTTCGTTCGGCCATCGGTCGTCCACATCACGGGGCTCAAGGTGATCGACGGCGTGCCCGTCCCGATGTCGACGGGCAGCGGTTGGATCTACGACGAAGCCGGTCACATCGTGACCAATCTCCATGTGGTCGAAGGCGGAGACGGATTCGAGGTCCAGTTCTTCGACGGAGAACTGCGATCCGCCGAGTTCACCGGCGGCGATCCCACCACCGACATCGCAGTCCTCTCCGTGCGGCCCGGCAACCTGATCCCCTCCACACGACGTTCCGAGAGTCGACAGGTCCGTCAGGGCGAACTCTGCTTCGCATTCGGATCGCCGTTCGACTTCCGATTCTCCATGTCCAGCGGCATCGTGTCGGGGCTTGGTCGGTTCGTCGGCATGTTCTGGCGATCCGGACGCAGCATCGGCTTCGAGAACTTCATTCAGGTGGATGCCGCGATCAATCCGGGGAACTCCGGTGGCCCGTTGACCGATCACAAGGGACATGTCATCGGAATGAACACCGCGATCGCGACCAACGACGCCGAAGGGCAGTTCGCGGGAATCGGTCTCGCCATCCCACTCGACATGATCGAATCGGCCGTCGACCAGCTGATCGACAGCGGAGTCGTCCGCAAGGGATTCCTCGGCGTCAGCGTGCTCGATCAGAACAACATGCTCGCACGAACCGTGGGTGTGCCGGAACGGTTCAGGGGAACCGGTGTGCTCGTCGTCGATGTCGAGGACGGGCACCCCGCCGCGATCGCGGGACTGATGGCCGGAGACGTGATCACCAAGTACGACGAAGTTGCCCTGACGGACAGCGAGGACCTCGACGACGCGGTCGAGAACGACGAGGACCAGCGGATGTCGCTTCGAATCTGGCGGTTCGCAGAGGAGGATTCCGTCTGGGTCGATCTCGAGGTGGAACGGTCCGGTTCGAAGGCCCTGGCCGGGCTTCATGTCCTGGCGCTGCACAACCGAATCGGTGATCTGCATCGCGCCAGAGGCTATACCCGGCGCGGCGTCATGATCTCGCAGCCCCAGGACGACATGCCGGCCCAGCGAGCCGGGATGCTCGCCGGCGATGTGGTCTGCCGTGTCAACGGTGTCGAGGTCAGCACGGTCCGCCAGCTTCAGTCGACGATCTCCTCGATCCCTCCCGGACGGACCGTGGAAATAGAGGCATGGAGATACGATCTCGATGAAGAACGCTGGTCCCAGAAGAAGTTCGCGGTCGAACTCTCGCAGTGGCAGTAGGAATTGGGTACAAGGTGGTCGAGGCGGACCACCATGACCGATCCCGAACAGTCCAATCCGATGCTGCTCGAAGTCGAAGACCTCGAGGTGCGATTCCCGGGAAGCGACGCTCCGGTGGTCGATGGAGTCTCGTTCTCCCTCGCTGCAGGCAGAACCCTCGGTCTGGTCGGATCCAGCGGCTGCGGCAAGACCACTCTGGCCAGAGCGATCCTTCGACTGATCCCGGCTCGGCGGGGCCGGATCGGCTTCGATGGAACTTCGATCCTCGACCTCTCCCCGAAGGCCCTCAAATCGTTCCGCCGCAGAATGCAGATCGTCTTTCAGGACCCCGGAGGATCCCTCAACGGTCGCATGCGTGTGGGAGAGATCGTCGGGGAGCCGCTGCTGGTTCACGAGAAGATCCGGGGACGAGTCCTGCAGGAACGCGTCGAATCGCTTCTGCAACGATGCGGAATCGATCCGGATACCGCCTCGCGGTATCCGCATGAGTTCTCGGGTGGCCAGAAGCAGCGTATCGCCATCGCCCGCGCCATTGCGCTCACGCCGGCTCTCGTGGTCTGCGACGAACCCACTTCGGCACTGGACGTCTCCGTACAGGCCAGGATTCTCCACCTGCTCGAAACGCTGCAGACGGAATACGGCATCGCATTTCTCTTCATCACCCACGACATGGCCGTGGTCAGGCACATCTGCCACGAAGTGGCCGTGATGGATTCGGGACGGATCGTGGAATCGGGCCCCGTGGACCGGGTACTCGAGCATCCGGAGCACCAGATCACCAGGCAGCTTCTGGACGCCGTTCCCCGCTCCTGCGGTATACGATAGGACCATGCAGGCGTACCTCGATCTACTCAGGGATGTACGAGACACCGGCGCCGAGAAGGCCGACCGGACCGGAACCGGTACGCGCAGCGTCTTCGGCCGTCAGCTCCGCTTCGATCTCGAAGAGGGATTTCCCCTGGTGACGACGAAGAAGGTCCACCTGCGATCGATCATCCACGAACTGCTGTGGTTCCTTCGGGGAGAGACGAACATCAAGTCGCTCAACGAGGCAGGTGTCCGCATCTGGGACGAGTGGGCCGACGAGAACGGCGACCTCGGTCCCGTCTACGGGCACCAGTGGCGATCCTGGCCGGCACCGGACGGCGGAAAGATCGATCAGGTCCGGAACCTCATCGACCAGCTCCGCACGAACCCTGATTCGCGCCGGCTCATCATCAGCGCGTGGAACGTGGGAGACCTCGACCGCATGGCCCTCGCGCCGTGCCACGCGTTCTTCCAGTTCTACGTGGTCGACGGCAGGCTCTCGTGCCAGCTCTACCAGCGCAGTGCGGATCTGTTCCTCGGCGTGCCCTTCAACATCGCCTCGTACGCCCTGCTGACCATGATGATCGCCCAGGTCGTGGATCTGAAGCCAGGCGACTTCGTCCACACGTTCGGCGATGCGCACATCTACATGAATCATCTCGAGCAGGTCGACACGCAGTTGGAACGCGAACCGCGTTCCCTGCCGACGATGCGGCTCGACGGGACGGTGGACGATCTGTTCGACTTCACGTTCGAGCACTTCGAACTGCTCGACTACGATCCGCATCCGCACATCTCCGCTCCCGTCGCGGTCTGAGGACTGATTGCGCCATGACCATTTCCCTGATCGTCGCCGCCGCGGAAAACAATGTGATCGGACGAGATGGGGATCTTCCGTGGCATCTGCCGGCGGACCTGAAGTTCTTCAAGAAGACCACCATGGGAAATCCGGTGATCATGGGGCGACGCACCTGGGAATCGTTCGAGGGCGGACTGCCGGGACGAGACTGCATCGTCGTGACGAGAAATCCGAATCTGGTCATCGAGGAGGCCGCAGTCGTCTCGTCGCTGGAATCGGCGATCGCCGAGGCTGGAGATGCGACGGAGATCTTCATCGCCGGAGGCGGTGAGATCTATCGGCTGGCGATGCCGCTGGCCGACCGGATCGTCCTGACACGCATCCATGCGAGTCCGGACGGCGACGCGACGTTTCCCCCGCTCGACGAGGAGGCATGGCATCGCACATCGTCGGATCGTCGAGAAGCCGACGATCGAAACGCCCACGCCTGCACGTTCGAGATCTGGCAGCGGCGGTAAGACCGACGTGCGCCAAATCGCGTTTCACTGAAATCGAGTCGTCGATCCTCTTCCACCTCGTGGCCGCGGCATGATGTGGTGCGCGGGAAGATCATTCATTCACGGGCCACGGCCCGGAGGGGGAAGCCAATGTTGCTGAAGTCGATTGTTCTACTGCCGTTGTTGACGACATCGGGACTGACGATCTCGTCGTGCGAGATCCAGGAGCCGTACCTCGGACCGGCGGGCGTGGGGGCGAAGTCCATCAAGGTCTACGGCGGAGACAGCGTCGACAAGGACTGCATCCTGATGCGATTCGAAGACGAACAGTATGTCTACATCGTGGTCGATCAGGAATGCGACGGACAACCCGACTATGTCCAGCGGACCCCGCACGGGCGGCGGTACATGACGAGGCCGGGGCATCGCGACATGAACCGCGGCACGAACCAGCCGGTCGCCCTGCAGCTGGAGATGCTGGTCGACGATTCACTGCACATCGAGGGAGAACTCGAATCGCCGTTCGCGACCACGACACCGTTGCGGTGGATGCACCGGAACGGACTTCACGATGTCGAAGCCGGCGAGGCCTTCGTGCGACCGCTCCGGATCCACTCGCTTTCGACCGAATCGGGCCAGGCCGATGTGACGATCGGGATGACATCGGACATGATGCTTCCCCGATTCGATCACTTCGATCTCCGGTATGCGTGGTTCACCGCGGTGGAACCGGTTTCGGAACTCGAATGCTGGAGCGTCCGGGTCCAGGGAGAACTGTCGCAGGTCGTCCGATGGCTCGACGCCTGCAACGTGACGGAGCTCGTCTTCGACGCCGATGGCAGTCGATGGACGTTCGTCTGGAACACGGAACTCGATGCGATCGAAGTCCGACGGGACGGAGCCCTTCGCGAGACGATTCCGATTTGACGAAAGGCTATTCCAGCGAACCGCTGCGGATCGCGACGAAGCCCATCAGGGGCTGATCCTCGCCCGACTGGATCTCGACCAGTCGGACCGGGGTCGGCTGCCTGGTGCGCAGCGGACCGCCCGCATTGAACTCCTCGCCGAGATCGTTGCGGAAGTCGACCAGGTGGAATGTCACCCGCTCTCCCGGGGCGAGTCCATCGAGTTCGTGGGCGTACTGCTGGTTGACCCAGATCGTCGATGGCCCCCAACCGGTATCGGTGGAGTTGACGATTTCGAGACGCGTGCCGTCACGGAACACCTGAACGGGCATGGTGTTCGTGGTGTGCAGTTCGAATGGATACGGTCTTGTCGCGTAGGCTGGATCGTAATTCGGACGGTTGCACCCGGCACAGGCCAGGGCGGTGAGCAGCAGCAGGATGCAGCGATCTCGTGACATGACTGCATTGTACGAGTTCATGGGCGTTCGGGTTCCGGAGCTCCGGGAGCATCGACCTGAGCGGGTGCGATGGTGATTCGCCCCATGCAGGACTGGGAAACGGCGATGCAGACGAGTCCCAGCAGGGCCGACTCCATCCCCCCTCCCCACTCGACGATCAGCAGCATCCCCGCGATCGGAATCCGATAGGCGGCGCTGAGCAGGCATGCAGCCCCGACGAGCGGAAGAAACAGTTCATCGGGCGTCCCCATCAACGAGGAGGTGATGCAGCCGACCAGTGCTCCGGTCGCGGCCAGGGAGGTGAAGACGCCGCCGCCTCCACCACCGAAGACGCAGATGATGGTGGCCGCCGCGTGCAGCAGGAGCATGGCCAGAAGCATCAGGATTGCGCGCGGCGTGTCCATCGCCCAGTCGAACATGGCGTGGCCGGTGCCCAGCGTCAGCCACGAACCGGTCCAGAACCAGACGCAGATCGCGATCGACGCCAGCGCGAGGCTGCCGGTTGCGACACCGATCCAGGGACGAACCCGCTTGCGCCACCCGCGAGCCAGATTCGCGATGGATGCGAACGCCCTGGCGGAGAATCCGCAGACGAGTGCGAGCAGCAGAGCGGTCCAGACGAGTCGGGAATCGAGATGGACGTTGACGTCGACGAAGGGAATCAGCGGATCCAGGCCGACCGTCAGATACCGCACGGTGAACGCCGCGACCGCGGCCAGCGTGGCCTGCACGATCGGCCTTGCATCGAATCCCCTGCGGTAGGAGACCTCCATTCCATACACGGCACCGACACCGGGGGACGAGAAGATCGTCGCGATCGCGGCGCTCGCCCCCGCCTTCATCAGGAGGCCCCGTTCCCGGGGAGCCAGCGATCGACCGAAGAAGCGTTCGAACAGAATGCCGATGCCCGCCCCGAGCGAGGCCGATGGCGACTCCATGCCCTGGGCGCCGCCGCAGGCGACGGTGACGCCGCCGGCGAGCACCCGACCGGGAATCTGCCGCAACGGCATCCGCCTGCCGTCGTCGACGTTGCTGTGGATGATGTAGAACTCGTTCGTCGAAGGGGTCAGGGTTCCGGCGACGAACCGCATCGACAGGACGCTCAACGGAAGCGCAGCGAGAAGGACGAGGGCGGTCCACGGCGACGCCGACCCGATCAGACGGTCCAGCAACTGGGACTCGAACAGCCACGACAGTCCCGAGACGAACAGGCCGATCAGAGACCCGAGCATGATCGGAACGACCAGCAGCCAGGCGATTCGCCCGCCGATCCAGCCTTCACTCGAGATCTCGGGAACCGATGTCGACACGCTCAAACCCCGTTTCATGCCAAGGAGGCCCTGCGCGCATCGACCAGGGGTCGATGATGCGCCTCCCCTATTGTACGAGTTCGAACTCCATGGGACACTGGAGCGTCATGTCCGTGGAAATGGAACCATCGGGAATCGTCGATCACGAAGCAAAACGCTCCGTCGAGGACATCGCGCGCTCGGTGCGGCAGGATGAACGGATCGAAGCGCTGGTTCCCGGATTCGACGCCCCCTTCTTCCAGGCCGGACTGGCCGGATATTCCGACGGCGCAATGCGTCTGGTCGCCAGACGGAACGGATGCCCCTTCTGCATCACCGAGGCGCTGCTCGACATCACGCTGCTCAACGGAGGCAAGGGCCGGACGCGTGAAGACCCGGATCTGCTGGCCGAGGAGTGCGGACTCGGTGATCCGCACGAGAACCGTCTGGCGGGATTCGACGATCACCCCATCGCCGGCCAGGTCATGGGGACCGAGCCGGAACAGATGGCCCGGGCCGCATCCATGCTCGCGGGAATGAACTACGACGTCATCGACGTCAATCTCGCGTGCCCCGTGAAGAAGATCCGACGACGCAAGCGCGGTGGCCACTTCCTGCTCGCCCCCGAGGAGGCGATCGAAGTGCTCGCGGCGGTGCGGGATGCCGTCCCGTCCGAGATTCCGGTCACCGTCAAGCTGCGACGTGGATTCGACGAGGGCCCGGAACTCGAAGAGGCCTTCTACCGCATCTTCGAAGGTGCCTACGACCTCGGTTGCGCCTGGACGACCGTGCACTGCAGGACCGTCGCCCAGAAATACAAGGGCCCGGGAAGATGGGCGTTTCTCAAGCAGCTCGTCGAGCGGTATCCGGATCGACTGATCTTCGGAAGCGGCGACATCTGGAACGTCGAGGACATCTTCCTGATGCTCGAGGTCACCGGAGTCCACGCGGTGTCGGTGGCCCGCGGATGCATCGGCAATCCATGGATCTTCCAACAGGCCCGACAGCTCATGGCCGGCGAACGCCCGGCTTCACCGACCCTGGACCAGCAGCGGCGCACCCTGCTCGACCACTTCGATCTCGTCATCGCGCTCCATGGAGAACGGGGCGGCGCACGCATGATGCGGAAGTTCGGAATCAAGTTCTCGACCCACCACCCGGATCCGGAACCGGTTCGACGGGAGTTCATCACCGTCTCGACGATCGAGGACTGGAGGCGGGTCGTGGATACGTACTACGGGGAATCCGTCAATCCAGGATCGAACGACGGGCCGCGGCACGCTGACCCGGAGTGAGCAGGGTCTCCAGCCGTTCCACGGTCCTCGACTCCAGAAGACGAAGCTCTCCCGTCAACCGAAGATGCGCTGCGCGAAGTTCCGCGGATTCCGGATCCTTCTCGAGCACGCTCGCGCCGAGCATCACGTTCCGATCGTTTCGTGCGGACAGCAGCAGCGTCTCGAACTCGACCCGGAGGACCTCCCGCGTCGGCTCGTAGTCGTCGAGGATCGCACGGGCCTTCTCCTGCTGTTCCGGTCCACCGTTGCGGACAATCCATCCGGCGATCAGTTCGACCTGGTCGGAACGGTGCAGCCAGGGAAACCTGGTCTCTCGGGCCAGTCGTCGCCACCGGGAGACGGCTTCGACGTCGCCCCGGGCGTCCAGCACGTACGCGACCGAGTCGATGGCCCATTGGTTCATGGCGTTGAGCGTCTTCCAGCGTTCGACCCGCTTGCGCATCAGTTCCAGAGCGACCTCGTCGTCCTTCGTGATCTTCGCGACCCGCTCCTTGATGATCGAAGCCCGGTCCAGACGCGCATTGCGCACGACGATCTCGTTCATGCGATCGGTGTACTGCCGGCGCACGTCGTCGAGCGACGGATCCGTCTCGATTCCGAGTTGTTCGATCAGGACGACCACGTCCAGGCCGTCGCCCGCGTACGTCCGATCCTGCTCCCCCATGCGGACCGACTCGAGCACGACGAACCGGGTCAGCTCGCCGCCCGCCTCGACGACGGCGTCCGACGTCGGATCGATCGACAGCGACGCGGTGTCCGAGATCAGATCGTCGAACAGACGATCGACGACCGGCCAGTTCTCCGCATAGGACTCCTGGACGGCGATTCGCGTCGAACGGATCTCGTCGGACTTCATGAAGCCCCTGCCCTTGTAGGCCTCCTCCAGTCGTTCGGCCCCGGCCTCGACGGCACGTGCTCTCGAGATCTCCTGAAGATCGACGAGCTGCTGCACGTAGTCCTCGTAGAAGAGATTGGCGATCTCCCGCTGATCGGAATCGATGCCGATCTGCGTGCAGTACGACTGATAGACGTCGCGCTTCACGAACGGCTGGATGAAATGCTCCGCCGCCAGCGGGTTGCCCGTGGCCTGAAGGCTCAGAAGGAGTATGAGGCTGTATGCAAGTCTTCGCATCGACCCTTCATCATACCCACCACGGATGGCAATCGAGGGATCACGGCCTTGGATGGTGCGTCTGGACCACCTGACGCAGATGGGAATGATCGACATGGGTGTAGATCTGGGTGGTTCCGATGTCCTCATGGCCGAGAAGCTCCTGCACCACCCTGAGATCGGCTCCACCGACCAGCATGTGCGTCGCGAAGCTGTGGCGAAGCATGTGGGGATGCGCCTGCTCGATTCCGGCCCTGCGAGCGAGCTTTCTGACGATCTGCCAGACCGCGACCCGCTCGAGAGGACGACCGGTGTTCGAAAGAAGCAGCTTTCCATCGTCACGACCATCCTCGAATCTGGTCAACGTCGGACGCAGTTCGGAAAGATAGCTGCCCACGGCATGGCGAGCGGGATCGCCGATGGGCACGAGCCGCTCCTTGCTGCCCTTGCCCATGACTCGAAGCACGGCGATTCGATCGTCGTATCCGTCCAACTGCAATCCCGCGACTTCCGAAGCCCGAAGGCCGGCGGCGTACATCAACTCGAGCATCGCCCGATCACGACGCCAGAGGCGACCCGATGTCTCGTCCGCCGCATCGAGCAGGGACTTCATCTGCTTGGGCGTGAGCACACCCGGCAATCGCTTCCATCTGGTCGGGGTGGACAAGGGAGCCGTCGGATTGGCTTCGATCCGTGCGGAGCCTTCGAGAAACCGGAAGAACATCCGCATGGTGGAGAGATGCCTGGCGATGCTGCTGGGCTGAAGTCCCCGCTCGCGATGGAGGAACTGGACGTGTTCCGCCAGATCACGTGGGTCGACATCGGCCGGAGAACGGACTCCACGTTCCTCGAGGAAAAGGACCATCCCAGCCAGATCCGAGGTGTAGGCGGAAAGCGTGGCTGCAGCCAGACCGGCTTCCACCTGGACGTAGGCCAGAAAATCACGAACCGGTTGGTCGAAGCCGCTCAAGGATCTCATGCCGTTTCAGGGTGATGATGACGGGCGTGGGCTGCGCAGGCTCGGAACGGGTGCTCGATTGAAGATCCCAGTGCACCGAGCAGGAACGGTAGTTTCCGACACAGGTCCGCATGGCCTGATCGAGTTTGTTGAGGGTGAATCGAGCGCTGCATTGAAAATGGTTGCCATTGATGAAGGGACAGCAGTCCCTGTCGGTTTCCATCGATTCATGCGTTTGTCGAACCATCGATCCGGCCTCCATGGGCCCATGAGAATGGCTTCCACTCGACTCCTGCTATCGGTCACTCGACGTGTTCATTGCCAAAATCGATCATCGGGAGGCGTCCCGGTGGTCGGCATTTTTTGCGCCCATGCGCCGAACTGCGCGAGATCCCGACCCGCAAATCTGTACAGGGAAGCCGCCAGAAGGGTTCTGCCTCCGGCACGGGACTTGCGATGAGAAGTCCATCACCCTCTCTCACAGGGCAAGGAGGCCCAGATGCGGGACCACAGAGCAATCAACACCGAACGATCACACCGGGCCATGGCCATCGATCCCGATCCGAATCAACCGCAGCGGGATCCCGGCGCGGAGATGATCCGAAAGGCTCGAATCGCCACGGCGATCCACATGGCCTTGAGAGCCCGCGCGATCGCCGGGCAGTGTGAAACCCGATGAATTACGGCCTCTACCAGTCCGCCGGAGGGGTTCTGTCGAACCTGCACGAGTTCCAGGTGATCTCGAACAATCTGGCGAATACGCAGACGACCGGTTTCAAGGCCGATCTCGCTCTCGCCCAGCAGCGACTTCCCGAACGACTCGAGTCCGGTACGCCGGTCGACCCGCAGCTTCTTCTCGAGCGACTGGGTGGCGGGCAGCTCGCGACGCCCACGATGATCGAGTTCATCCAGGGCAGCCTGGCCCAGACCGGATCCTCGACCGACGTGGCCATCGATGGCAAGGGCCTCTTCGTCGTCGGACCGGAACGTGGTGCGACCGAGGAAAGCTCGGCCTTGACCCGGGACGGCCGCTTCTCGCTCAACGCCGACAACCAGCTTGTGATGTCCGCAACCGGATGGAACCTGCTGGACGACCGCAACCAGCCGATCGAACTCGATCAAGGCGCGTTCGAGATCGACGAGAACGGAACCATTCATCAGGGTGGTGAAGAGGTCGCGACCATCGCCATGCGTCGGGTCGAACATCCGGATGCCCTCGAGAAGCTCGGGGACGGACTGCTTCGCGCGACCTCCGAGAGCGGACCCGCCACGGCCGACACCACTTCGACGGTGCGGCAGGGCTACCTCGAGGACAGCACGGTGAATCCGATCATCGCAATGAAGGACCTCATGGAACTCAGCCGCGCGCTGGAGGCCAACGTCCGGATGATGCAGTACCAGGATCTTCTCATGGGACAGGCTGCCGGCACGCTCGGCAAGGTGACCTGAACACGGAACACGAACTGATAGGGAGCCGATACACATGGCCTTTACAGCAATGAACGCCTCGTCCACCGGACTGTCCGCACTGTCGACCTCGCTCGAGGTGATCGCGAACAACCTTGCCAACACCAACACCGACGGGTTCAAGGCGACCAGGGTGAACTTCCAGGACCTTCTCTACATGGAGCAGCGTCAGCCCGGGATCGAGAACGACATCGGCGACATCTCACCGACGGGTCTGTACGTCGGTGTCGGTACCAGGGTCTCCGGCACCCAGACCGACTTCGCCCAGGGATCGGCGATCCCCACCGGCGGGCCGCTCGACGTCGCCATCAACGGCAACGGCTTCTTCGTCGTCGAGGTCGAAGACACCTGGACGGACGGTCTCGCCTATTCACGTGCGGGCAACTTCGCTCTCAACGCCGAACGCGAACTGGTGATGGCCAACCAGAACGGCCGTCGCGTCGTTCCGAACATCACCGTCCCGTACGACGTGCCGGAATCGGCGATCGTGATCACCGACGACGGACAGGTCCAGATCTCCCGCGGCGCCGAGTTCGAGCAGATCGGACAGCTGGAACTCGCCTACTTCGCGAACAACGCAGGCCTGCAGCCCATCGGCGAGAACCTCTATGTGGAGACCATCGCATCCGGGGAGGTCTCGGCCGGAATACCCACCGAGAACGGGCTGGGCAATCTGATCCAGTTCCACCTCGAGTCCTCCAACGTCAATCCCGTCACCGAACTCGTGTCGCTCATCGAGACGCAGCGAGCCTTCGAGATGAACAGCCAGGCCCTCAAGACCGCGGATGAGATGCTGCAAAGCGTGACCAACCTGCGTCGCTTCTGATTTGGAACCGAATCGATGATGACCCGAAAACTACTGATCGTCGCCCCGATGCTCCTCGCCGCAGCCGGCGCTGTCGGAGACACCATCACGCTTCGCGGATCGGTCCGACTGACCGGAAGCGAGACCGTGCGCCTCCAGGACATCGCCGTGCTCGACGGCGAGTACGCGAAGTCGCTGGCCGCCGTCGAGGTCGCCGTGCTCGACGGCGACACCACGTCCCCGCTGGAAGTCCGCGTCTCGGAGATCCGCAGAACGCTGGACGAACACGGCGTGCACTGGGGCAGGATCGAACTGCACGGCCATCGAGCCATCGTGCGTTCCAGAAGCGGCGCGGGCATCGAGCCTCCGCTCGCGATGCGTCCGATCGATCTGAGCGCGGTCGGTGAGACGGCCGGACCGCAGCGACGGGCGATGGATCGTGTCGTCGCGGACACCATCGTCGACACGCAGACGTTCCGCGGCTGGCTCGCCCGTTCGATCATGAACACCCTGGGAGTCGAAGCCGCCGATCTGCGTCTGGACTTCCCCAGAAGCCACGCCGAACTGCTCGACACCCCCCTGTCGTCCGAACGGTTCGAGATTCGACCCCTCAACGTCGCCGAACACAGTGAGCGGCTGGACTTCGAGGTCCGCCGATGGAGAGGCGGCCGGCCGGCGGGACGCGAACTTGTTTCGGTGGAGCCGTTGATCCAGACGAAGGTCGCACGACTGCGCATCGATGTGCAGCGGGGACGGGCGGTACTTCCCGAGCACGTCGAACACGTCGAGCAGTGGATGACCCCGATGCAGCGGACCGGACGGATCGATCCCGATGCGCTCGACGGGCAGGCCGCAGGCGTCAGGCTCCGAGCCGGAACCATCCTGCGAAACCGGGATCTCAAGAAGGCCGTACTCGTCAAGCGAGGCGACGAGATCCGCGTCAGCTGCCTCGTGGGCGGCGCGGTCCTCACCCTCAGGGCCACAGCCGAGTCCGGTGGATCCGCCGGAGAGACGATCATGCTCCGAAAGGGGCGGGAACGAGAGACATTCAGTGCCCGGATCACGGCGCGCGGTGAAGCCGTGCTCGATCTGGCAGGACCTGCGACCGTGACGGTCGCCGACGCAACCGGTGGAGACAACCGATGAAGACGACCCTCATGATCTGCAGCGCCTCGATGTTCCTCGCCGCCGGCGCAATCGGAAACATCTCCGGAGGCATCCATGCCGGCTCGGGCCACATGACCGCAAGCAGCCATCACCTCGGAAACGCGGGGGTGAACCAGCTGTCGCTGGGCGCCGGAAACCTGAACGCCTCGCTGAACGGCGGGCTCGGACTGATGCAGGCCAACATGAACGGCAGCATGAACTCGTTCGGAGGTGGTTTCGGATGGGGTGGATTCGGCGGCTGGAACACCATGCCGATGATGATGCCGATGTACCAGACGATGCCCATGAACACCATGATGCCGATGAACAACATGATGCCGGTCGCACCGATCGCGGCGACCCAGCTGTCCCCGCTCGCCTCCGCACCGGTGATGCCGATGTCGCCGCTGCCATCGGCTCCGATCCCCACGCCCACGATGTCGTACATGTCGCAGACCATCAACGGACCCTGGGGCTCGGTGATGCTGGACGACGAGGGCCTTCCGATCACGAATCAACTCGAATCGACGAGCCTGTTCGCATTCGCTCCCCAGAAGCCACGACTCTTCAAGGAGCACGATCTCGTGCAGATCGTCGTTCGGGAGGCCACCCGCATCGCATCGTTCCAGGGCCTCGAGACCGAGAAGGAATACGGATTGGTCGGTGGAGTCGAATACTTCCCCGGTCTCAACAACGAGGATCTCCTGAACTACACCGAGGTCGAACTCGTGGGCGAGAAGGAGTTCGAAGGTGAAGGCGAGTATGCACGCGAAGACGATCTGACCACGCGACTGACCGCGGAGGTCATCGAGATCCTTCCCAACGGAAACCTCGTGCTCGAAGCGAGAACCCGCATCAAGACCGACGACGAGGAGATGTTCACGCAGTTGACCGGAGTATGCCGGCCCGACGACGTGACCGCATCGAACACGATCCTCTCGAACCAGATCTTCAATCTGGAGATCGAGAAGATGCATTACGGACAGGTGCGCGAAGCCGCCAACAAGGGCATCCTCGCCCGCGTCCTGGACGCGATCTTCGCATTCTGATCAGGACAGCTCGATCGTACGATCGAAGAATCTGAGCGACGCGGCGTCCTTCGCCATCGCGAGCGTCTCCTCGGCGATGACGTTGGCCTTGCGGCTGCCTTCCATCAGGATCTCCAGCACGACATCGTCGCTTGCGTAGCGTTCGCGACGTTCGCGCATCGGCTCGAGCAGTTCGTTGATCGCGTCGACGACCGCCATCTTGACTTCACCGTCGCCGATGTTGTCGCCGCGGGCGTACCGATCACGCAGCTCCACGACGCGATCGGGATCGGCGATGAAGGTCTCGACGTACTGGAACAGCGGGTTCTTCGCGGGGTCGATCTCACCCGGATCGTCGGGCTGGCGACTGTCCTGCCCCGTGTAGATCTTGCCGATCTTCTTCTTCACCTGCTTGGCGGTGTCGCGGATCTCCACGGAGTTGCCCAGCGACTTGCTCATCTTGTTCTGCCCGTCGATGCCGACCAGGCGACCGACCTCCCCTACGTCCGCGACGGGAATCGGGAAGACGCCGCCCAGCGACTCGTGCTCCTCGTCCGGAGCCTTGTCGGGAACGCCGCAGTACATCTTGTTGAAGCGACGGGCCACCTCGCGGGTGAGTTCGATGTGCGGGACCTGATCCTCGCCGACCGGTACGGCGTGCGCCCGGAACGCGAGAATGTCCGCGGTCTGCCCCACCGTGTAGAGCGGGAATCCGAACGAGTAGTTGTCCTTGAGCCCCTTGATCTCCAACTCGTCCTTGAGGGTCGGATTCCGCATCACCCTGTTGTAGGGAAGCAGCATCGCGAAGAGGTAGGTGAGTTCGGCGATCGCCGGCACCTCGGTCTGCAGGAACATGGCACTGCGTTCGGGATCGATTCCCATGCACAGCGCGTCCCTGGCCACCTCGATGCAGTCACGTCGGATGTCCGAGGCCTTGTCGGCTCTGGTGGTGAATGCGTGCATGTTCGCGACGAGGAAGTAGCACTCGTGCGTGTCCTGCATCTGGACCCGGCGCTTCACCGAACCGACCCAATGGCCGAGGTGCAGATTGCCCGTGGGCGTGTCGCCCGTCAAAACCCGCATTCCTGTGCCCTGAGTGGTCATGTGAGCCAGTGTAGCGGGTCACCTAGAGGAAGGAGGCCAGCAGGATGTTCCAGGCATTGAATCCGGCGTGCATGACGATCGGCGTGATCAGACGTCCAGTCCGGGCGAACGCCCAACCGAGCCCCAGCGACAGGACGAACAGGCTGATCAGTCCCTCGATGGAAGTCACCCCGCCATGCATGACGGTGAAGATGACGCTGGCGATCGTGATCGCCAGCCATGACGAGCCGTTGGTCAGGGTCCGATGCCTTCGAAGCGATTCCTGCAGCAACCCCCGGTAGATCGTCTCCTCGACGACCGGAACCATGAGGATGATCATGGCCACGAGGGCCCATCTCCAGCCGGATGCATCGGAATCGCTGAGCATCAGCAGGGTGTCGTGCGCAATCTCGGAAGGAGGCTCACCGGTGATCGATGTGCGGATCATCGAGGACACCAGCAGGATCGACTGGACGATCGGCCAGAAGATCGCGAGGGCGAACAATCCGAATACGGCGCAGAAGCCGAAGCCGGGTCGCGTGTCCTCCTGGCCGGGAGCACGCCGGGACCACCATCCGGGCATGCACAGGAGCACCGCCCCCTGGCAGGACAACGAGACCATGGTCACGATCGTCAGGATTCGAATGGCATCGGTCGACTCCTCCGATGGCTGCCCGGTGAAGGCCAGCGCGATCTGGGCGCCGATCGCTCCGACGATGATGGACAGGAGCACGAAGCTGTAGCCGACTCCGGGGCGGAAGTTCCAGGGTTGTCGAGGGAGGCGGGTCAATCTCGAACTGCGGGATGCACAGAACAGGACCAGCAGGATCGCTCCGATCGGAATCATCCACCACCCGCCCTGCAACCACGACGCGGGCCCGGCGGAATCCGGTGCGGGCGATGACGCGGTCTCGGCGATCTCGTTGTAGGCTGTCGCTGAAGTCGTACACACGAGCGGGACGATGCCCATGCCCATCACTCTCGAAGCCATTGCGGAACGTACCCGCGAAACAGTCGATGCCTCCAGGCGGGAGCGTCCGCTGTCGGTGCTGCAGGACGAGGTCCTGGTCGCACCGGAGCCGCGCCCGTTCTTCGAAGCGATGACTCGTGATGACGGACGTGTCCATGTGATTGCGGAATGCAAGAGACGAAGCCCCTCGGCTGGCACGATTCGCGACGACTTCGATCCCGTCGACATCGCCCTACAGTACGAAAATGCCGGTGCCGTTGCGATTTCATGCCTGACGGACGAGCCGTTCTTCGGCGGTTCCCTGGCGGATCTGTCGGAAATACGCGGGAAATCGACTCTGCCGATCCTTCGCAAGGACTTCCTCGTCGATGCCTACCAGGTCTGGGAAGCCAGAGCCGCCGGAGCCGACGCGATCCTGCTCATCTCCGAACTCCTCGAATCGGATCAGCTCGGGGAACTGGTCGGACTTGCGGACGAACTCGGCATGGCCTCGCTGATCGAACTGCATGGTGCCGAGCAACTCGATTCGGTCCTCGCCCACGCGGGACAGGGGCACCTGCTCGGGGTGAACAACCGGAATCTGCGGACGATGACCACCGATACGAATCACATACTCGGCATGCTGGACGATCTGCAGCCGCATCTGGACAGCGTCGTATGCGAGTCCGGAATCCGGACGCACGAGGACATCGTGAGGCTGCAGGAGCATGGACTTCGAAACTACCTCGTCGGCGAGTCCCTCCTGCGAAAGCCGAGACCGGGGGCCGCGCTCCGTACGCTGATCGGCGGTTCGGATTAATCCGACATGACCAACGGATCGAAGAAACTGTCGCGTCGATGCCGACGGCTCCTGAAATTCGTGTTCAGCCCTGCGAAGCGGTACGGTTCCTCACCGCGAAAGCGATCCTCGGAACAGGCGATGCTGGCCACGCTGCCGCTGAGCCTGCTGCTGATGTTCGCCTCGACCGAATACTGCTCGGTGCTGCCGGCGGGCCAAGGGGAGGCCGTGGTGCTTCGCGACACCATGGGCGGAACGTCCCGGCTCGTACTCGATGCTCCGGATCGATCGGGAATCCCGATCGGATCGGTGATGTGGACGGCCTCGTTCCGGCAATGTGGATGGCCGTTTCCACTGTTGAGACAGGCCCTTCCGATCGAGGCCTCCTGGACGCTCGACGATCCGCCGGAGACCGTGAGCACGAAATCCACCGTCCCACCCGACCATCCGATCGCAGGGGCGTTGAACGAAGGAATCGCCTCCTCGGCATTCCCCCGCTGGTATGCGGACTCGAGGAGTTCGGACCGGGGAACCCCGGGAACAATGGATCTGCTCTGGTGGAACTGCCTGTTCACCCTCGGAGGGATCTGGGCGATCCTCTATGTGGTGGCCAGAATCCTGCTCGTGGTGGCAAGGGCGTCGATGGGACTGCGAAGACGGATGATCTCCCGGATCGAAGTCCGTCGTGGCCGGCGGAGGCGGTGCCTTCAATGCGGCTACAGCCTGATCGGCCTCGACATGGCGGAACGATGTCCGGAATGCGGAACCCTGCTCTGGTAGCCGTGACGCGGTACCCTGTTGCTCAATGAGCGACACCGTACAACTTGCCGTCGACCGGGGAATCGCCCGGCTGGAACTTGATCGGCCCGACAAGCGAAATGCATTGTCGATCGGCCTGATCAATGCATTGAACGATGCGATCGGTTCGATCGAACGCGATGCGGAGATCAGATCCGTCATCCTCGGTGGTCGGGGTCGATCCTTCTGCGCCGGCATGGATCTGCAAGGCGTGCTTGACGACGCTCCCGCCATGTCGGAGATGCTGATGGGACTCTCCATCGCCATGCGGCGACTTCGTCGTCTTCCCGTCCCGGTGATCGCGAGAATCCAGGGCGCCGCCGTCGGCGGCGGATGCGGACTGTGTGTCGTCGCTGATTTCGCCATCACCCACCCGGAAGCCAAACTCGGATATCCGGAGGTCGGCCTCGGCGTCTGCCCGGCGGTCGTGGCACCCTGGCTCGTGCGTCGAATCGGAGCTGGACCGGCCCGCGAGATGCTTCTGGCCGGAGGCACCATGTCCGGGGAAGAGGCACTCCGGAGAGGACTGGTGACCAGCCTGTGTCCTCAGGACGAGTTGGACGGCACGGTGATGGAACTGGCCGAACACCTCGGCAGAGGGGGCCGGAATGCCATTGCGGTCACCAAACACTGGCTCAACGAGCTCGATGGCTCCCTCGATGACGGCCCACTCGATCGGGCGGCGGAGCTTTCCGCCGAAGTCATCGCCACCGAAGAGGCCCGTCAGAGGCTCCAATCCATCTTCAATGGATGACCGGACCTCTTGTAGGGCCTGTTCAGGGCTCCCAGGGGGGGTAAGCCTTACCCAAATAGCACATTAGGGGCCGGGATACGCTAGAATGAGACGTTCAGGATCTGTTGCGAGTCTCGACTCGCAGACCGTGCTCAGGCAGACCAAATCCGTCTGAAACACGTTCAAAGCAGATCCTCCGTGGTCCCCTAAAGCTCAGGGAGTTCCCACGGCTTGAACACCACCAATGTGCCCTGCATCTGGGCCATCTCCTCCCTCGGAGCCGACGTGAATCCTCCCATGAACACCGCACTGACCTCCACTCCGCTGCCATGCACGCGATCCGAGGAGGGCATCGTGTCCATTCATCTCGCCACGACGGACCGACCCGTGGTGATTCTCGACATGGCTCTGCTTCGAAAACTGGAAACCACCCTCGAAGCCATTCACGCCGCATCGCGGGAAACCCCCCTGCGAGGCGTCGTCCTGCGAAGCGACTGCACACGAGTGTTCGTGGCCGGAGCGGATCTGGTCGAAATCGACGGGCTCGATGATCAGGACCTTCTGCACTATCTCGCCGAGGGCAGCCGGATCCTGTCGATGATCGCCACACTGCCCTGCCCCACCGTTGCCGCCGTGGATGGTGCGACCCTCGGGGGTGGACTCGAGATCGCGATGCACTGCGACGCACTGATCGCAACCAGAACATCCGGTTCGGGCAAGCCCTACCCGATCGGGCTTCCCGAGTGCTCCCTTGGACTCTGCCCGGGCTGGGGAGGCACCCAGATGCTTCCCGCCCGAATCGATCCTTCGACCGCGATTCGCATGACCACATCCGGTGTCGCCGCGACATCCGAGGACATTCCGGAAGGACTGGTCGATCGTTTCGTCGACGACTCCGGCGAACTCGCTGCCGCGTGCAGGGAATGGATCGAGGCATCCGAAACACCGGATCGATCCTCGGGAACACCTCGTTGTCTCGACCAGAAGCATCCCGGAACGATCCAGGCCGCCATCGAGCATGCTCGAGGCGAACTCGAGGACACAGCCGAGACCAGAGCCGTCCTCGATTGTCTGGAGATCGGACTCCGGGACGGATGGAATGCGGCGATCGAAGCCGAACAGAATCACCTCGTATCACTGCGTGGATCCGAATCGACGCGAAAGAAACTTGATGCCTTCTTCAGCAAGCAACGCTGAACACTGGAGTACGTACACGTGGCAAACAACGAACTTGTCGACAAGCTGAAGAACGTCTCCGCCGAGGATCGCAAGCAGATCGAACAGGCGCAGGAAATGCTCGGACCCGATCCGGACACCATGGGCTTCATCAAGAACCTCTTCTGGGGAAACGTGCGGGAGGAACTCGTTCTTCCCTTCCCCGCCGAACCGGAAGACGAACGTGCCCGCTGCGACGAACTCCTCTCGAGACTCGATGCCTACCTCAAGAACGAGCATCCGAGCATGCTCATCGATCAGGAGGAGGAGATCCCGGGCTGGGCGATCCGCAAGCTGTTCGACCTCGGCGTGATGGGAATGATCATTCCACAGAACTTCGGTGGCGGCGGATTCGGAATCACGAGCTACAACCGGGTCCTGGAACGCATCGGCCAGAGCTGCGGCTCGACCGCCGTGCTCGTATCGGCCCACCAGTCGATCGGATGCGGGGCCATCAATCTGTTCGGTACCGAGGAGCAGAAGCAGTACTGGCTGCCGAAGATGTCCGAAGGCACGCTCAGTGCCTTCTGCCTTTCCGAACCGAACGTGGGTTGCGATGCGGGCGGGCAGGAGACCAACTGCGTCGAATCGGAATGCGGCGAGTACTACATCATCAACGGCGAGAAGAAGTGGGCGACCTCGGGAGCCCTGTCCGGCATGTTCACCGTGATGTGCCAGCACGATCTCGTCGACCCGAAATCGGGCAAGAAGAAGACCAAGGTCACGGCCCTCATCTGCACACCGGACATGGACGGCATCGACATCTTCAGCCGCAACCGATCCAAGTGCGGCATCCGGGGAACCTGGCAGGCTCGAGTCCGCTTCAACGACGTCAAGGTGCCCAAGGCCAATCTCCTGCACAAGGAGGGACGCGGACTGAACGTCGCACTGACGTGCCTGAACTACGGCCGTTGCACCCTGTCGGCCGGAATGGTCGGAGCCGGACGTGCGGCGTGGCTCCAGGCCCTGAAGTGGTCCGAGACCCGATACCAGTTCGATCGGCCGCTCGGCAAGTTCGAACTCGTCAGGGACAAGTTGGCGACCATGTCGGCCTACGTCTACGCGATGGATGCGATGCTCTACTGGACGACGGGGATCGTCGACCGCGAGGACGAGGACATCATGCTCGAAACGGCGATCTGCAAGGTCTTCTGTTCCGAGATGGGATTCCGCTGCACGAACCACGCCATGCAGATCATGGGCGGCGAAGGCTACATGACCGAGAACGAGCTCGAACGACTCTGGCGAGACTCCCGGATCAACACGATCGTCGAGGGCGCGAACGAGGTGATGCACGCCTTCGTCTTCGCATACGGATCGAAGCAGCTCGGCGAATACATGCTGGCGACCAAGGCCAATCCGCTGAAGCGGCCCCTGGCCGCCCTGAAGATCGCCGCGGAACTCTTCCTGGGAGTGCGACGACCCGCTCCGAAGATCGAGCACTTCCATCCCTCGCTCCGCGAGCACGCAAGGAGCCTCGAAGGACTGGTGCGGGAATTCAGCCACCAGGTCAAGCTCATGTTCAAGGAGCACGAGGAAGGGATCCTCACGAACCAGATGATCCAGATGCGACTGAGCTCGATGGTCATCTGGATGCACGCGATGTTCTGCAGCCTGAGCCGGCACGACCGGGACATCCGCAGCGGGATGGATGCGGAGACCCTGAAGCGGGACCGGGCCATCGTCGACCACATCTGCGCCATCGGACGACATACGTTCAAGGAAACGCTCGGCAATCTTCGCAGCAACACGGATGCATCCATGCGGGTCGCCGCCGACGCCACGTGGTCCCTGCTCGATTCGATGCCGCATTCCGACTACATTGTGCCTGAAAAGACCCCCGTGGAGTCCGCACTCGGCAACGGACGAACGGTCGACCAGAACCTGATCCAGCAATTCGGCGAGGGGTCCATAGCGGACGAACTCGAGCAGCAGCGTCTGGATTCACACGTCACCGCGAACTGATACGGCGGAAGGAACCCCATGAATCTCATTGAGGAAATGATGACCCGAGGCCATGAACGCGTCTGCGTTCACCATGACCCGGATTCCGGACTGCGAGCCATCATCGCGGTGCACTCCACGGCGCTCGGCAACGCCCTGGGCGGCACGCGTCGCTGGCACTACGACTCGTACGACGCCGCACTGCTCGATGTGCTGCGACTGTCGCGAGGCATGACCTACAAGGCCGCCTGCGCCGGTCTCGACATGGGCGGCGCAAAGAGCGTGATCCTGCTCGACTCTCCCCGCGCCGAGTACACCGAAGCCCAGGCGAAGGCCATGGGACGTTTCGTCGATTCGTTCAACGGAGACTACATCGCGGCCGAGGACGTGGGCGTCGACGAACAGTTCGTCGACCTGATGTCCACGGAAACCAACCATGCCATGGGCGGCACCGGTGAGGGCCAGGGCGGAGACCCCTCCCCCCACACCGCACTGGGTGTGTTCCGCGGCATGCAGGCCTGCCTTCGACACCGCGGCATCGACCAGTTCGCCGGCATGACGGTCGCCATCCAGGGCGTCGGCAGCGTCGGAGTCCATCTGGCCCGGATGCTCCATGAGCACGGTGCCGATCTGATCGTCGCCGACATCCATGAATCCAGCGTCGATCACGCCGTGAAGAACTTCGGGGCCCGCGTCGTCGGTACGGACGAGATCGTCGGCGTCGAATGCGACATCCTCGCTCCGTGTGCTCTGGGAGGAGTGATCGGACCTTCAAACATCGATTCCATCAAGGCCGGCGTCATCTGCGGCGCGGCGAACAACCAGCTCGTCGATCACGACCGTGAAGCGACCGTGCTCCAGGAACGGGGCATCCTCTACGCTCCCGACTTCATCGTGAACGCCGGCGGCCTGATCCATCTCGCCGGACTCTACCTGGGCCTCACGCCCGCGGAACTTCAGCAGAAGATCGATGACATCGAGGGAACCACGCTCAATGTCTTCGAACTCGCCTCCCAGCACGGCTCGACCGCACATGCCGCGGTCGCCCTCGCGGAGCAGCGAATAGCCGGGGGACGATCCCGGGAGGAAAGCCATGCCGGTTGAACCCGTATTCGAAACCCGCATCGACCGACTCACCATCCTCGACGAGCATGGTCGATTCGACGAGGAACTCGGGGCCGGACTCATCCCCGACGAGGATGTCGTCGCGCTCTATCGCCACATGGTCATCTGTCGACACCTCGATGAGATCGCATTCAAGCTGCAGCGCAGTGGACGAATGGGAACCTATCCGGAGAATCGCGGGCAGGAAGCCACCTCCCTCGGCGCAGCGTACGCTCTGCAGAAGAAGGACTGGCTCGTCACGTGCTATCGCGAGAACGCCGGCCTCTTCTGGCGCGGTCTTCCCATGGAACTCGTCCTGCTCCACTGGATGGGCGACGAACGCGGCAACGAGATCCCCGAGGGCCTGAACGTCACGCCCCTGGCCATTCCCATCGGCACGCAGATGCTGCACGCCACAGGCCTCGGCTGGGCGAGCAAGTATCGCGGCGACGACGGCATCGCCTGCACCTTCTTCGGCGATGGAGCCACCAGCGAAGGCGACTTCCACGAGGCGATGAACTTCGCGGCGAACCTCGATCTGCCGGTGATCTTCTTCTGTCAGAACAACTCCTGGGCCATCTCGGTTCCGACGCGGATCCAGTGCTCCGCTCCGACCATCGCCCAGCGCGGCCTGGCCTACGGAATGGACTGCATCCAGGTCGATGGAAACGACATCTTCGCGGTCGTCAAGGCCGTGCGCGACGCGGCCGAACGGGCGAGGACGAACCAGCGACCCACGTTCATCGAAGCCGTCACCTATCGACTCGGCGACCACACCACCGCCGACGATGCGAGACGCTACAGGGACGACGAGGAACTCGAGATGTGGAAGCTCAGGGATCCGATGATCCGGCTCCGCGGATGGCTCGACGCCCGGGGACTCTGGGACGATTCGAAGCAGGCCTCCCTGCAAGAGGAGGCGGAGGCGCACATCGCAGCCGCCGTGCAGCGGGCCAGCGACATCGAGGCGCTTCCCCCCACCGAGTTCTTCAAGAACATGTACAAGACGATGCCCCCGAATCTGCAGCAGCAGATGAGCACCATGCGCACCAGCAGCCTGGGGCGAAACCCAGAGACCGCCGACCAGTCGGCCGTCTCCTGATCGAGATCCCGGAGTCACCTTCCCATGGCCAACCTCACACTCGTTCAAGCAATCAACCTCGCGCTCATCCAGGAGATGGAGCGGGACGATCGCGTCATGATCATGGGCGAGGACGTCGGACTCAACGGCGGCGTCTTCCGGGTCACCGAAGGCTTGCACAAGCGTTTCGGAGAGAAGCGCGTCGTCGACACTCCTCTGGCGGAATCCGGCATCATCGGCACATCCGTCGGACTCGCCATGGCGGGACTTCGTCCGATCGCCGAGATCCAATTCGAGGGGTTCCTCGGTCCGGCCTACGACCAGATCTGCACGCATGCCGCACGCATGCGTACCCGGACCCGCGGCGCACTCACCGTGCCCCTGGTCATCCGTGTTCCCGTGGGGGGCGGCATTCACGCACCTGAGCTCCACAGCGACAGCCCGGAGGCGATCTACACCCACAACCCGGGACTCAAGGTCGTGATGCCCAGTTCGCCCCGAGACGCCAAGGGCCTTCTGATCAGCGCCATCCGGGATCCGGATCCGGTGATCTTCTTCGAACCCAAGCGGATCTACCGTGCGTTCAGGGAAGAGGTTCCCGAGGACGAGTACACCGTCCCGATCGGCAAGGCGAGAGTCGTCCGTGAAGGCTCGGAACTGACGATGGTCTCCTGGGGCGCTTCGGTGATCCAGTGCATGAACGCCATCGAGACCTCGGGGCGCGACATCGAACTCATCGACCTCCGGACCATCAGCCCGTTCGACATGGAGACGGTCTCCGAATCCGTCCGCCGCACCGGACGGGCCATCGTCGTCCACGAAGCCCCCCTCTCCTGCGGTCTCGGAAGCGAGATCGCATCGAGGATCATGGAAGAATGCTTCCTCCAGCTGGAGGCTCCCGTACAGCGGGTGACCGGCTTCGATACCATCATGCCCTACTACAAACTCGAACTGGAATACCTGCCCGATGCGGAACGCATCGGCCAGGCCATCGACGAAATCGTCGCCTACTGAACCACGTTTCCACGCGGAATCCCCATGGTCATCAAGCAACCCGAAGACAAGTCCCATTTCATCCTTCCCGATCTCGGAGAAGGTGTCCACGAAGCGGAGCTGATCCGCTGGCTCGTCGCCCCCGGCGACAACGTGGCCGAACACCAGACGCTCGCCGAGATGGAGACCGACAAGGCTCTCGTCGAAGTGCCCAGTCCATGGACCGGGACCATCAAGGAGCTCCACGGGAGCGAAGGCGAGATCCTCAACGTCGGCAATCCCCTCGTGAGCTACGAGATCGCCGGAGCATCGCCGAAGCCCGCCTCGCCGGAGCCGGCCAATGCCGCCTCCGAGGCCGAGGAGGAAGACGCCGGAACAGTCGTCGGGAGCGTGGACGCGACACTTTCGATACCGGCATCCTTCGCCAGAAGCGAAGTGGTCGAGCCGGCCCGGGTCGGCAAGGCTCTTGCCACTCCGGCCATCCGCCGCATCGCTCGGGACATGGCCGTCGACATCAACTCCGTCCCGGGTACCGGACGCGGAGGACGAGTCACCGCCAGTGACGTGCACAATCATGCGGGTGGAGCCCGGACTGCACCGGTATCGACCCCGGCACCGGCACCGATGGCAGCACCCCCTGCTCCGATGCACGCCCAGGTCGGCCAGAATCTGCCGGTCGAGAATGCTCCCATGCCCGCATCCGAACTCGCGACCCCGGTCGCTCTGCCGCTGGAAGGGGTGGCCGAGCGGATCCCCTTCCGTGGAGTCCGCCGCAAGATCGCCCAGTCGCTGCTGCATTCGGTACAGACCACGGTCCACTTCACCGTCGTGGACGAAGTCGACGTCACCGAACTCCAGAAGAAGCGGCAGGGACTCGAGCAGCTCCTTGGTCGGGGCCTGAGCCTGCTTCCGTTCCTGATGACCGCCGTCTGCACCGCGTTGAAGCAGCATCCGATGCTCAATGCGAACGTCGACGACTTCGTCGAGGAGATCCACGTCAAGAACGTGATCAATCTCGGCTGCGCCGTCGACACCGAGCACGGCCTCATGGTTCCCGTGATCGACAACGCCGATGCGTTGACCGTCGTCCAGTTGGCCGATCGCGTCTCCGAAGTCGCCAAGGGATGCCGGGATCGAAGCATCGATCGTGCGTCGCTCACCGGCGGCACCTTCACCATCTCCAACGTCGGAAGCTACGGTGGCGCGTTCGCAACGCCGATCATCAACTATCCGGAGGTGGCGATTCTCGCCGTGGGACGGGCTCGCGAACGGGTCCTGACCCGGGACGGAGCCTTCTACGCCGGCTGGATCCTTCCGTTGAGCCTCAGCTGCGA
>MDTG01041025.1_pt1 | contig 33963 bp, 26 predicted proteins | sample 811421 | NCBI WGS metagenome assembly MDTG01 (sample SAMN05326645, study PRJNA326480) | marine metagenome | isolation source: seawater | place: Pacific Ocean: South East | collected 2011
ATAGTCATCGCCGGCATCGCCGTGTATCAGGTCATCCTCGTAGCCGCCGGCCAGAGTATCGGCACCATCGCCTCCACTGATATAGTCGCGTCCTCGCCCGCCGTAAATGCGATCATTCCCCTCGTCTCCGAGGATATAATCATCGCCCGACATGCCAGATACGAAATCGGCTTCACTCCCGCTGGAGATGTAGTCGTCTCCGTTGCCGCCATACATGCTGTCATTGCCAGAATTCCCGACCATGACGTCGTTACCGTCATCGCCGTAGAGCGTATCGGAATCGGCACCGCCAAACATTCGATCGTCGCCGCCGCCGCCTTCGAGACGGTCGTCGCCCTGCCGGCCGGTCATCGTGTTGTCAAAGAAGTCACCGACGTAGATGTCATCGGCCGTGGTCCCCTCGTAGGGGTTCGGGAAGACCTCGCCCGGGGTGTCCTCGATATCGAGGATCAGGGCGACGATGTCGGTCACGAACGGCTCACCCTCGGGGTAGTGGAAATAGGTGTTGCCATTTGCCTCGAAGACGATCACCGGAACCGCGGTTCCGAGCGGGACGACGACTCCGAGCGCTTCCACCCCGGGCTGCGCCGTGCCTGAGCCGACGTAGGTGATGTCGTCGCCATCAAAGGTGCTTTGCGTATCGTCGCTTCCGAGCGTACCATCGTTGTCGGCCAATGTGCCTTCCATTTCCCCGGAAAGGCCGTCAGTAGCAGGGTCGGATCGTCAGTAGCAGGGTCGGATCGTCGGTCAGCAGGTTCGCATTGGCCAGCGAACCAACATACTCACGCACTGTAATGTCTTGAGTTGGCATATTGTATTCCTCCTCCATAGAGCCATCGTGACAAAATTTAATAGCTCGATTTAAACATCCAAAATGGAATCACCTTTTTGCAAGTGTTTTTGTATTTAAGTTTTTCAGCATTGAGCACCGAGCCAATCAGCTCAACCCGCTATCATCAGGTCTAGACATTCTCGGCCTCGTCGAACTTCAATAGGTCTATCGCGCCCACCCGCCTGGGCCGTCGCCGAGATGATGGAGCGCTTTCACTCTCGCTCTGCCAGCCTGCCTCGGCCCGCGCTCGCATCTCGGCAAATCGAATGCTGTACGTCTGACAGGTCTCGACCGACTTCTCCGCCTGCGCAATCTGCGCCAAGCTCGCGACCTTCTGCTTCGGCTTGGCGGTCAGCGGAGGATACGGCAGCGGGTGCCCGTGCCGCGCCGCCTCGATCCCCGCGAAGTGGTGATCCTCGTAGTAGCGGATGTGATGCGCCTGAATCGGATACTGGCCCTCCGGCAGAACCAGCACCTGATCGAGCGGGAACTGCAGTAGCCGGCCCGGCGAGATCAGTGGCCGTTCTTCGCTGCGACGGCTGATGTTGGCGCTGTCGTCGAGCTCACGAATGCGGCTCTGGCTTTCGGTTTTCGACACCACGGTATGCTTGCCCAGCATATCTGACAGGACCGTGGCCGTCCGATCATCCTGCGGCGTCATGAACACCTTCACCCCTGCCCCGGCCATGAGGGTACGTCGCCCGGCCTCGCCATAGAGCGACGGGTTGTCGAGACCGGCGATCGACTGGGTGATGATGAAGAAGCGCCCGCCGAACGAACGGATTGTCTTAATGCTGTTCTCGACCAGCGGCTGGCGCCCGAGCTGATCGAACTCGTCCATGAGAAACATCACCGTGTGTGGCTCATCCGGCCCAGGCTCTACCCGCTGCAAGGACGCAATAGCTTCGGCGAAGAGGAGACGCACCAGCGGCGCGAGGGTTTTCAGATGCTCGGCCTGCATGGTGATATAGAGCGTCTGCGCCTCGCGCCGGAAGTTCGTCAGGTCAAAATCGCTCTCGTTTGTCGCCCGCACCACTGAGGGGTCATCCCAGAGCTCGAAGCCCGCGCCACTGATGACGGAGCGATAGCTGTCGGTGATCTTCTGGCTCATCCCCGCCATCTCGGAAAAGATCGTCGCGACGATGGGAATATCAGTCATCTCGGCATAGTCGCGGTAGGTCTGCTCGGTCTTCCCGCTGCCACCGAAGACCTCTTTGGCAAATCCAAGATTGGGCCGGCCCTGCTCGATTGCAAAGAGGCAGGCGGCAACGAAGAGCCGCTTGCCGGCCTGGTAGAACCCCTTGGCCTGGTCGCCTTCCACGACGAGGAACTGGTCGGCCAAGGTGTTGAGCGCGGTGTACTGCTGATCCGCCGAGGACATGGCCGAGATCCGCGACAGCGGGTTGAAGCGGTGTGTCCGCGTCGAGGGGCCACCTTCGGCCTCCACGTAGTCGAAGGGCGAAAAATACCAGATGCGGTTTCCGAGCCCCTTCTGACGGTGAATGGAGGTCTTCTCGAAGTTCTCACCCTTCACGTCGAGCACAATGGCGCTGCCGGTATGGTGCAGCAGGTTCGGGATGACAAAGCCCACGCCTTTACCGCGACCGGTCGGCGCCACCATCATCGCATGCGGGAAACGGTTCGGCGTGGCCGATATGTAGAGGCCCTTTTTCTTCGGCCGTGCCGTCTTGCCAAATACGAACCCCTCCTCGGAGATCGGCGCGACCATCTTGTTGCGCCGCAGCTCTCGTCGGGTCTGGAAATGCGCATCGTCATAGCTGGTGAGCCGTCCACGGTAGACTCCCGCGACACCCACCGCGATGAGGCCAAGCGCCACCACACCGTTGATGAGACCAATTACCTGCAGCGCATCTGGATTGGCCTGCAGCGCGGGCCAGGACCAGCGCAGGAACCACGGCTCGAGCGCATCGAGACTATTGAGGCTCTCGCGGAACACGATGGCACCGTAGATCGTGGCGAGCATGGCGCCGATGTAGCCACCGGCCAACAGACCGGTGACCACCGCGAGCGGATAGCGCCAGGCGGTGTCGAGCGTCTGGATCATGAGAGAGCCTCCCGCTGCCTAGAGTTCGTGGCCGTCCTCGAGGTCTGCACCGTGCTCGGTGGAATGCTCTGCTGCCAGCTCGGCCTGATGCGTCCGCGCCATGGCCTGGTAGGCCTCCACGGCCTCGCGCCTGCGAGCCCCCTGCCCGACCACAAGATCCGCTTCGATCTTCAGCTCGGCCGCAATCGCCGCCCGTACCGCAGGGTCTCGGATCTCGCCCTGAAGTGGCGTGCTGTCTCCCTCGAGCACCTGTCCAAGCGCCTCATTGGACAGCTCGCCGGTCATTCTGTTCACGAGCGCTTCGATGGCCGGCACGTCGGCAAGCGGGTGGTTCTTGTCCACGGTCAGCAGCTGATCAAGCGCTAACTCCTCGGCAAGATCTCGCGGCACCGTCACACCTTCGATAATCCGATGCCCCTCTTCCAGCATGTCGGTCAGCCGCGCAGAAGCATCTTCATCCAAAGCCTCCGCTCGGCCGCGCCACGCCTCGGCCTGCGCAACCGAGTGCTCCCCCTGAAGCAGGTATTCGGCCAGCTCCTCGGCTGTCGTGGACATCTGTGCCATCAGATCCGTTTCGGACGAGAAGACGACAGTCAGCGCATCGCGCATGTCGTCCAGTGCGCTGTCGATCTGGCGCACGCTCGGATCATCCAGTTCGAGCCCTCCCCGCACGTGCTGCAGAGACGTTGGCGTGAGATGCGCGAAGAGATCGTCGCCAACATGCGCAATCGTCGCATGGTCCTGGAAGAAAGGATCCGCCTGGGTCGCCTCTATGAGTTCGGCGCTGGTGCGGGAGAACTCCGCTTGCATCCGCACTCGCTCGGGTCCGGCGTCCATGGACTGAATGCTTTCCCAGGTCTGTCGTGCCTCGGACAGCATCTGATCACGGGCCACCGCCATGGCGGCAATCGCATCGAAGCTCCCGTTCTCGAGCGGGGGCGGCGTCAGGGTATCGGCCTCGGGCATGAGGGAGCCTCCTTCTTCCAGGGTTTGCGCCGACGCGAAGAACGCTTGCGACAGCGTCTGCATAAAAGCGTTGCCGGCGCCGGACAGCGAGGCCAGCTGGCCAAGACCGGCATATTGCCGCGCAAAGTCCGTCACCACGGCCCGGCGTCGCGCCCTCTCCGCCTCCGACATCGATGGGGCCGGGACGAGGTCGCCCCGACCCGTCCGGTCATGTGCCGCGCGATACTCGGTCTCGCGCGGCGGGTTCTCGATGATCCCGCGCGACAAACGATTTGAGGCCACCATCTCGAGACCATGCGCCCGCGCAATTTCCGCATGGCGCTCGCGCATCACGTCGTAGTTCAGCTCAGACTTCATGCTGATCGAGAGAAAGTTGCCCCAATCGCAGCCGACCTTGTCGACGACAAAATGCGCATGGATGTGATCCGGGTCGCGGTGCACCGCGGCGACGTAGCGCCACTGATCACCATAGTCACCGCTGGCAAAGATCGCCTGCCCCCACTCACGGGCTACCGTCTCGGCCGCGTCGATGCCTGTGCCTTTGGGGAAACTCAGGATGATGTGGTCAGTGTGCCCGCGGCGGGGCGCGCCGCGCCAGGCCGACGACCAGTCCTCAACCGCCCGCGCCAGCGTGGTCGAGCGAAGCTCACGATCCACCCCGGCGAAGTTCGTCCAGGTGGCATGGGCGGCATCTTCGCGGGTGATGTAATTGAGCTGCCGGGTCAGCTCTTCTTTCGAGTGACAGCCCCCGGCCCGGATCCGCTTCACCACGGACTGCGGCGCGCGCTGCGCATTGCCGGCAAAGGCTCGAAAGGAGCGGGACTGCAGGCCGCCCTGCCCCGCACCGGGAACGCGCGTACCGCTGCCGCCGCTCCGGCTGCGGCGCGCGAGGTCCTCGAGCGGATAGCCGAGAACAGCCTCCTGCAGAGCCAGCGGCCGTGCCGTCATGTGTCCTCTCCCGGGAAGGCCACCTCCACCAGGGTCCGGCGTCGCGCGACGTTGATAAAGGTCGTCAACGCCTCGGTCAGATCACTCACCCGCGCATCAAGTTGCGCGACGGCCTTGCCGTCGCGAACGTTCCACTTGAGCCGTCCTGCATTGGCGAGCTGGGTCATCTGGTTGAGATTGCGCCCCACCGCCACGAGCTCCCGACGGCTCTGCGCCAGCGCTTCGATCTCCTCTACCCGCAAATCGAGCGCCCCGACGGCGAGCCGCATGAGGCGGCGCATGCCGTCCGAGGGCGTCAGCCCCTCGGCCTCCATCATTGCCTTGAAGGCCGCGTATTCTTCCGCCGTAACCCGTGTGCCGATCACGGCGCCTTCGGTGGTCGTATGTGGCGAAGCCGATTGGCGGCGCACCCGCGCCACTGTCTGCCGCGACCGCCCGGTGCGCCGGGCGATCGCGGCATCGGAGAACCTCTCGCCCAATAGGCGTGAGATCTCAGCGATGTCCTTGTGGGTGAGCCGGGGTCCGCGGGGCATAATACAACCTCAGGAAGAATCTAAAGCAAAAAACACGCTCTAAAGGCGTACAACACAATACCGTTCCAGCCAACCGACCATGAAGGCCGGTTTTCGCCCCTTCGGGGGATTTCCGCTTGCGGAAACCGGACAGCCTTCATGGTCTCCGTGTCGCGCCCGGTGACCCCGAGGGGTCACTTAGGCAGGGCGCGGTGATCCGCAGGCCAGGAGGGGGCAATCTCGCCCCTGCGAGAGCTGCCGCCGGGGCCGTCCGCGGATCACACCCGTCCCGATGTGCCTGGCGTGGGGCGCACGCGCCCCACGCCAGGCGGAGAGGGCCAATGTGCGATTTTTTGGCCCCCAGTCCCATGTGCGCTCCGCGCGCTATCTCCGGGCCAAAAAATTTCGGCAAGACCTGGATCGCAGGAGAGCAGGAATGAATGACTGCACGATTGCTGGAATGCTGAATCAGCGGAATGCTGCAGATATTGAAATATCGAGTTTTTAACTCATTGAGATGATGAGAGCTTGAGTGCCGGAGCCGTGGTGATGTTGATCGCTGGAGGTTTGGGATGCCGGAGTGCTGGCGTACCGGATGTGTGGACCGCAGGACTTGGAGGACCGAGCTTGAAGACCATCTCGACCATGATGATGAAAGGCGGCAGCGGGAAAACGACGCTGACCCGCATCCTCGCCTCGGCCGCCCTCGCCCGCGGCATGAAGGTCCATATCTTTGACGTCGACACCGACCCACAGGCGCTCGGCTGGGAGGCCAGCTTCAACCGCGCCTCTTGGGGCAAGATCGACAAACCCGCATGGCGCCACGATCAGCTAACCATCAGTGGCGCGGTCGCGGACATGGACGAGATCTACGACGGCTACGACCGTATGGAAGCCGAGGGCTATGATCTCGTGCTGATCGACACACGCCCGGGCGCCAATGCCGACACCGAAGATCTGATCCTTGCCACCGATCTCGTGCTGATCCCAACGCGGCCTGAGCAGTCGGACTACTCGGTCGCCGAGCGAACGCTCGAGTGGTTCGAGGATATCCTGCAGACTGTCACACCCGACTCTCCCATCCCGGCGCTGCGCACGGTGCTGACCGCGGTACCAAGCAAGATGATCTCGGTGCTGACCGGGGATCTCGACATCGTCAGCTTGACCCCGCGCGATCGCGACGCCTTGCAGGCGGTCATGGACATGCCGCATGCGCTGACCGTGATCCCCAATTCGAAATACTGGCGCGAGATCGCGGCATGGGGTCCGCTCGGCGTGGCCGCTGAGGCGGCGAACTCCCAGCCCGCCGGGCGGCTGCAGGGCGGCGCCATGATGGACATCCTGGCCGGCGGCGACGCGCTGCTCGACGAGCTCCTTGCTGTCATCGACGTCAGGGAGGCAGCAGAGTGAGCGACGCCCCCAAGCCAGAGAAGCGCAAGAGGTCCCGTGTCGTGCGCACGTCCCACGCGCTGCCAAATGCCGCCGAGCATGCAAAGGCGAGCAGCCGGCTCGCAGGGGCCACGGCCCGCTACGCGGGCCGCTCCACTCCCGAGCCGCACGAGCCGAGGATCGAGCCCGACGCAGTCGCCCCCGAACTGGCCCCGGCTGACGAAGAGAGCCCCGCGACCTCAAAGCGGCCGCAGCAGACGCGACGGGCGCAGCCGAAGGCCGCAGCGCGGCGGGCCTCAGCGGCGGTGGAGGCCGGGGCGCCAGCCAAGAGGAACGTGCGTGGCTTCGTGGTCTGGCTGCCGGATGACATGGCGCGACTGGAGGCTTTGGCGGTCCGGCTTGGCACCAGCGTTGATTATCTCGAAAAGGCGCTTATGAAGCAGGCGCGCAAGAGATACCTGGATCTCGATCACGCAAGCGCGCTGCGCGAAAGCAAGGGGCTCAAGACGCATCTCAACCTGACACGGACCGACGGCAGCGGCGGGCTTTTCGTGAATGCCTATTCCAACCCCGATATTGTGCGCGCCCTGCGCGCGGACATTGGCGATCCGCTGGATCTCATCGCCGATGCACGGATCATTGGCGCGCTGTTCCGGCTCTACGGTCTCGACGCGCTCGCCTCCCACGAGGAGCAGGCGGCGGGATAAGCGTCGCCGCAGGATGCTGGGCCTGGTGCCCCCTCAGTCACATGAGCCGGTCAGAACCTTGCCCACGTTCCAGGTCACCGCGTCATGCGCGCTGACCACGGCAAATTCTGTGCTCGATCCAAGGATAGCGACCAGCGTCGCCCACGCATCGGGATCGGCCTTCGCCTGCGCCACGCGGCCGTCTTCGATCTCGAAGGCCGCCTGCTCGCCGGTTTGTGCCAGCACCACGATCCGTGCCGGCGCGCGCTCCTGCGGCAGGCTGACCGCGAAAGACCCATTCGGCTCCGGGCCGAACACACGATCCGGATCGCAGACGAGCTGCAGCCTTGCGCCGGGGTCCTCGAGTTCATGCACCGGCAATCCGCGCTGGAGGCTGTGAGACCAGGTCACATCCGAGATCACCGGCGGTGCCGAGTCCACAGCGGTCTCCTGCTGTGCCTGTGCAATGGGTGGCATCAGCGCAGAGACGATGAATGCGCCGAATGATGAAACTCGCATGAAACACTCCTTTCGAGCCCAAGGCATACCTTCATTACGCTAGGGTATCCCATTCGGAATGGAAACCGAGCTGCTCAGGCAAAGCAGCATGGACCGGGCTAAGGGGCGCAGCCCCTCGCGCAGTCAACAGAAATAGTCAGGGCCGTGTCCTCGGCCGAGGGTCTGCGGGCCGCACCACCCCTGTCGATTTCTGCTGCCCTTGCTACCCCCGGCCTCGCCGGCGGGCAGGCCGGATAGCGCGCTATCCGGCTTCAACTATTTGGGACAAGAACCATGTCGGCAAAGAAACTCTATGCCTTCCCGATCTCCAAAGTGTTTCATCTCGACCTAGCAGGAGAAGAACACTTCCTCGGACTGAGATGTCGGTGGAACACGGGAGAAACAGAAATCGCCTGGGACCCGCCTGGCACCTTCAAAATGGCCCTGATCTTCGAAGAGCCGATCCCTGCCACATCGTCCCCGGGCCGGGCCTAGGCCCGGCCCGCGCGGGTTGGCCTCGGCGGCGCAGACGCTGAGACCAACCCGCAAAAATTTGACGGGCCCCGCGTAAGCGAGGCCCGATCATCAGCTCCAAGGTGAGAGACGCCTTAGGCGGCCTGCTCGGTATCGCTCCACCCGGCCTGAGCCAAGATGAAGTCCACTGCCTTCTGCGCCTCCGATGCGGCGCGGAAGATTGCGCGATTGTCGCCCTTCATGGCAGCAAGCCACCCTTCAACATAGCTCGCGCTCTGATCAAACTCCGGCTCCACGCCAATCTTCACCCCAAGCATGCAGGCGCCGATTTCGCGACATATCCTGACAGTCCAGCCCCATTCTGAAATTTTCCGGCAATGAGAACGGTTTTGGTCATGCCGCTACCTCCTCTGCATGGGGCTGCTGCGCATGCATCCAGTCGGCCGCCTGCTGCGCCTTGCTGGCGGCGGTGAAGATGGCCTTGGGGTCGTCTTTTAGGACCTTGAGCCACGAGGCAATATAGGCGGCATGATCGGGGCGCGGATGGTGGGCGATCCCGAGGTCTGCCAAGACGAGCCCGCTGAGAATTTCCACACAGCATTCTTCGGCGGCATAGGCGGCCGAACCAAAGCGACCGGAAAGATCGCGGTCGAGCCTGTGCTTTGCGCCACTGGCGTGACCGTTCTCGTGTAGCCAGACACCGTAGAATGACGCGGCATCGCGAAACGAAGTGAACTGCGGCATGAACACGGTGTCGGCCGACGGGCGGTAATAGGCTTCCGATCCACCGAACTCCGTCTTGACGCCCAAGTTTGTGATGAACGCTTCCGCATGGGCAAGGCGTTCAGCCTCGGGCAGCACAGGGGTCGCCGGGCGCTCGTACCCGTCCACCTGAGCGATATTGAAGACAGAAAATGCGCGGGCGAACATCCGTCGATGCCCGTCATCATCGTCTTCGTCGTCGGCCTGCTGGGAAACCTTGATCTCCCTCCACAAGACGACCGTGGTGGAGCGTTCTCCTTTACGCACCTGCGCGCCGGCATCCTGCCATTGCTTGTACGTTCCCCAGATACCGTCGCCATATCCGGCGGCAAAGCCCGTGGCCCAGAGCGCCAACGTGTTTATGCCGCGATAGCGCTTGCCGGATGAAACGTTGGTCGGACGCGCTATGCTGCTCCCGTTGTGGAACCAGGGCGCACGCCAGTCGCCGGCGCCGGCCTCGATGGCGGCGATGATCTCGGTGGTGATACGATTATAAACATCGGCGCGCCCGGCCGATGAGGAAGATCGGGACATGACAGGTCTCCAGGACGGGCGGAGCAGGCCTCTCCCGCTCTCCTCATCCCGTCACTCACCCCGATCCCAAGCTTCCTCTCCCTTTACCGCCGCCCGAACGGGCGGCGTCGCGCCCTCGGGCGCGATCCGGGCCAGCACACCCTCGATCCGGTCAACCTCCTGCTGGAGCGCGGTCCGCTGCAATCCGGGCAACCGCTTCTCGCGCAGCAACATGCGTGCCTCATCGGCACTCCGCTCCCAGACGGGCCTGTGATGTTCCGCGATGCAGGCGTTCGGGCAGCGGGTCGGTTCACAAAGTGCTGTCAATGGGCGGTCTGCCGCGGCATCTGTCACGCGCTTGAGGCACAGGGCGGTTGCCGGATCGAAGAAGCAATCGGCAAGCGGTCCGACATGCAGGGTGCGGGCCAGACTGGCGAGCATGGTGCGCAGACGAGACCGGTCGGCGATCATCGGCGGCAATGGCCCAAGCTCGGTGGCTGTCTCGTCGAGGGTACGCGCGACACGAGGACCGGCCGGCCCACCAAGGTCGGCCCCGCCGCGCCGCCTGTCGAAATACTCGAGCAGATCATCGATCTGGCCGAGCCGACGTTGCGCCTCGACCTCGGCGCGGAAACCCGAGGCGCTGCTACCCGCGTAGCCTTCGAACGCGGCGACGGATGCATGCTTGTACTGGATCATGCCGGCCACCGTTCCGAAAGGACGGTTTGCGATGTGCCATGCGATCGTGCGACGAAACTGGCGGGTCGTGATCCGCCAGGGCTTGCCGTCCGGCCCGGGCGGTATGGCGGGCGCCTCTTCCGTCCCGAACAGCCTGTTCAGGTGGTCACGATAGGCGTTGATCTGGCGCACGATCTCGGCGGAGACGTGCGGTTTGCTACTTCGCGTCACTGACAGCACAGGCCAGAGCGTATCGAGACCATGGGCAACAGCCGCGCGCCGGGTCAACTGTTCGAGCACCCCGATCGCATCGGCGACGGGCTCGATGGTCACCCACTCTGCCGGCGCTCCCCGGGCCCCCTTTCCCTTGTAGGCGGTGGAACGGACGCGGTGTCGTGACACGGTGCCGTCCTCGCTGCGCGCAAGCGTCAGGCATCCCCGGCGCATCGCCTGCACCTCACAATCGCGCATACCGGTCAGATAGGCGCAGACCACATAAGCCGCTGCCTGCAGCATGCGCTCTTCCAGGACGAGGGATTTGGCATCGAAGCGGAGCCGCCATGGCCGGCCGAGATCGGCATCGACCGAGATCGGCGTATCCATGCCGCCGGGTTCGATCCCGATATCCGCGATGGCGGCAGCGATGAGATCGGACGCGCCGCCGGCGAGAGCGAGATGCATCGCCGGCTCCCTGGCGGCATCGACCCCTACGTGAAGATGCAGAAGCTGCACGTTGACGACGGGCAGAAGCTCCCCGCTTACCGGATCGACGGATGCGGAACCGTTGGGCGGGCTTGCCCAGACCGGCACGCCCCGACCCTGCCGCGCGCGGGACCGGAAATAGCGCGCCAGTCGCTGCCGTTGCCGGCGGCGGCGCTCCGCATGCGGCAATCCCTGTTCCGCAACGAAAAGCCGGTCGCGGCGCGCTTCGAGCCGGGAAAGCTCACGCCGGGCGGCGAGAATGTCCCCTGCGAATACCGTGATGTAGCGCAGCGACCATGCCAGAAGCGGCGCAATGATCGGCTCGGGGATGCGCGGGGTCCGGTTCTCGGGAACATGACGATAGCCCGCGACGCGTGCGGGTGGCCGTCCGTCCCACGGTTCGAACGACAAGCCGCCGGCGGGAAGGTGCTCGCGGTAGAGATAGAAGTCGATGACGATCTCGAGAAGCTGCCCGACAATGACGGGCCGCCTTGCCGGGTCCTCTCGGAGATGCCGCGCATAGGCGTCGATCAGCGGAGGATCAATGCGGGCAAGGTCCAGCGCGCCCAATCGTTCGCGGACGAAGGCGAAGAAGCGCCGCGCCCGGTTGAACGCCTGCCGCACACAGCTGGGCGGCAGCTTCGGACGATGGCCGGGAAGGTCGACATTGAGACGCGCATAGAGATAGGCGCGCATCATTGCCTGCACATCGGCATCTTCCAGCACGTCGAAATGCACGGTGACGTGGCAGCGCCGGGCGTTCTCGCGGAAGACGGCCGGACCCAGATCCCAGCTTGGATCGCCGACGCGCGACAGGTCCTCGCGGGCATGGCCCGGCTTGAGCGGCGCGCACGCCAGCACGGGCCGATCGTCGAACGCGGGAGCGCGAGCAAGGGCGGGCGCGGTCATGCGCGCGCCTCGGGAGGCAGATAGAGGCGCTCCTCCCCGGCGCGTAACCGCGCTTCGGCGACAACGGCATCGGAAAACGCGGGCAAGATCTGATGGACGATCCGGGCATGAACCTGCCCGAACTTGACCATCCAGTCGGGACCGGGAAGCCCCTGCCGCTGGTCTTCGACGAAGGACAGGAAGGCCATGATCGCGGGGAGCTTGCGGGCGGTGATGACGGCGTTGGGGCAATGGAGGCATCCCCAGAACGGCTGTTGGCATGGCGAGCCGGCCTCGGCGAAGGGGCTGCTATGGAACCCCGCGCAGGCGGCGAGCCAGAGATCCTGCTCCCCATCGAGAATGGAACCGACCGCATCCGGCGGCATCAGCGGCCCGGCCTGTTCGGGCGCTTCGCGCAGCGTCTTCTCGGCTGCTGGCGCGAGGATGGTCGGCATCGCGGCGACAACAGCGTCGCGGAAGGCATCGGCGACGGTGGCCTCGTGCAGGGGCCGCAGCGATGGCAGATCGGCGTAGTGGCGCGCCGCGACCTCGGGCGTGTGGCCGACCGCGAAGCGGGCGATGTACCCCTCAGTTTTGGTGTACCACAGCGCCTTGTGGGTTTTGCGAAGCCGGGACAGCAGAAGATGGAGCGGCTTGCCGTCCTCATCGACAATCCGGTGCCGTGCCACCCAGGCGTCGAGGCGTTCGCGCGGATGACGGATGCCGGCATGGAGACCGCCGACGCTGTGGTAAACCCAGAGACAATCGGTGGGCAGATGCTGACGGGCGACGGTCGTGATCTCGATCAGCCGGCGGAGAAGGCCACCCGGCGTGCCGAGGCCGCCGTCGCGCACGCGCATGCTCTTGTGCCCGGCGGCGCCGGCGCGTCGCTTCAGGTATCGCAGTTCGACGGTTCCGGCGGAGGGATTGGCCAGGCAATCGACCGTCAGCGCCTTCAGGCATTCCGGCTCGAGGCCGGTATCGAGAGCAAGCAGCACGAGCAATGGCGGCAGATCGGTGACGTGCAGATGATGCCGACGATGCAGGTCGTCGATCAGCGTGCTGATCGGCAAACCGCGCCGCAAGCGCATGAAATAGAGACGGCGCAACTCGACGCTCTCGGTCCGAACGGCTCCATCGCGCGCGATGAGAGCTTCGACATCGGCCCGCGCTCCGGCAATGACCGGATCGCCCTCATCGGTCCGATCCTCGGTGCCGATCCGGCGGAATATCGCTTCCACGTCCGTACGGGCCGCGTCGCGCAGCGCACGGGCGACGAAGGGGCTGTAGGCATCACGCGGGGTCGAGCGTTCCGCCGAGGTCGCCATTGTATAGCGCAACCGCTCATGGAGGTCGGGCGTGATACTGTCGGGCCGATCCGCCTCTATCGCACGCAGCGTATTGACGATCTTGCTGACCGTCACATGCCGGTAGATCGCGCCCATTCCCCCGCGTTCGAGTGCCGATGCGAAACCCTCGACATGGGCTGCGCGCATGTCTTCGGGCCCGTCCACTTCCCCCGCCTCATCGGAAAGCCAGGTGAAGAAACGGCGATAGGAGTTTACATACTGTTTGATGACGCTGGCCGCACCGATCGGGCCGCCGAGCGCGGCCGACCGGCGCAACGCGCTGGCAAAGGCGATAGCGAGCGGACGAGGATCGAGATTGGTCATGTCAACCAGGACGGTCCCGCCATGCCGCGCCTCGATGACGAACCTGAGGCCGAGCACCGGATCGGGCTTGGCTCGCTCCGGCGTGACGCGCGCGAAAGCAACGGGCCTGCCCTTGCGGGGACGCCCGCTCATGCGCCCTGCGGTCCCGGCAGCAGTGCCAGCAACTTCTCGACCGCCGAATCCACCGTATCGGCGCGGGTCGCGATATGGTCGAGATAGATATAGGTGGTGGCGAGGCTCGCGTGGCCGAGCAGGCGTTGCACCTGCTGCAGCGGGTCGCCCAGGATCAGCCGGTAGCTCTCCATCGGCCCCGCCGGCAATGCGGCTTCGCGCAGACGCTCCTGGATCAGCAAAGCGAGCATATGGACCGCGAAGGTGTGGCGCAGCTGGTGCGGGCTGATCGACAACGAGAAACCATAGTCTCTACAGCGCTTGCAGGCGCGGGCGAAGATCACCTCCCAGGAATTGGGTCGAACGGGCTGTCCGACCTCGGTCAGCCATAGCGCCGCGGGCTCGCGCGGCGTTCCGTTCTCGTTGCACAGGATCAGACGGCATCGTTCCTCTGGCGTGCAGACATCGCGCATGCGGTCGAGACCGGCGTCGGTGATATGGATCGGCCGGTCAAAGCGCGCCGCGCCATTGCGCGCGACGAATTTGGCCGCGCCTGCCGCGCGCTCGACATCGATATAGGCCGCGATCTGACGAAGCAGCCGGCGTGGGACCAGAACACTTCGTCCGCGATCGCCCTTGGTGAGCGGCGGCGGCAGGCGCAACCAGAGCTGCCGGTTCTCATCGCCGTCCGGAACAATGACCGCGAGATCACCGGAGAGCAGACCTGAGGCTTCTTCCAGTCGCAAACCTGTCGTGACGAGCAGATCGGCGAAGAGCGCGTTGCGCAATCCGTTCCGATCACGTGCGCCGGGGCGTTCGCTGCCGTCAGGCGCGAGGCCGCGCAGACCGACCTCGCGGAAGATGCGGTAGTCGTCCATCGTGACGAACCGGACATCCGACCGCTTCGCAACACGTTCATAGGCGTCGTTGCGCGCGGCGATCATTCCGCGACGTCCACCCTGCGCCGGTCGCCACACGGCACGACGGTTGAACGGTGCCTCGGCGATCAGCCCTTGCCGCTCGCCCCAGCGATAGAGGCGATCAAGGCTGGCGACGGCCCTGTTCCAGCTTGCCGCCGTGATCCGCTGACCAGCATCGCCGCGCCGACGCGCACGATGATAAGCCTCGACATCGTCGCGGGTCGCAGCCCATACGGTCTTGCCGCAAGCATCGAGAAAGCGAAGCCAGACTGTCACATCATAGGCCTGGGCGCGAAGCGAATGCCGCGATCGAATCCCCGATAGCGGCAGGTCGAGAAAGAAGCGATCCAGATCGGGGTCGTAGAGCGCGTCGCCGCGCAGGATCAACGGCACATGCGCGGCGAGACCCCCGGCCTCGCGACGCTCGCAAACAGAAATAATCGACACCAGCGCAAAACCCTCCCCATGCCCCCACCCGGCGCACGCTTCGGCCCGGCAGTTCTCAGGCTGGCCGCCGCCAGCTCTTTGGTAAGCGCGGCGGCCAGCCTGAAAACTGCCTACCGTCAACGCCTGTCACCCATCCTACGGCAAGGTGGCATGCGGTGCAGACTGTCAAGATAACGCGACGATTTCTTCCCGCGCGTAGGCCGTGTTTCCGAACCGGGACAGGCCGTAGTTGCGGTTCAGGCGGTGCGGCGCCTTTGTGGCATGAGAATATTCGTGCGCCCAAACGCCGTAGAAGTTCCGCGGGTCCTGAAACCGTGTGATGGGCGGCATGTAGACCTTGTCGACAGCCGGCATGTAGTAAGCCGCGTCGCCCGCGAACACCGTGGTGATGTCGATGGCCTCGAAGAAGGCCTGCATATGCGAGATCGGCTCCGCGGCCGGATGATCCGGCACGGACTCGGGGTCTGGATGGAAACTGTCCGGGAGCCCGTCGATCTGACAGGCGTTGAAGACCCGGTAGGATTTCTGGAAACGGAAGACGCGGGCGTCGTCGGTCTCGCCATCGTCGGCCGCGTCACCCCCCTCCCCCTGTTTCCGGCTCTGCCCGTAATAGACCACCAGGGAGGATTTCTCGCCTTTGCGGATCCTGGCGTCCATGGCGTTGGCCTGTGGCATCGTCATCCAGAAGGGCGAGCGGTAGCCCGCCATCGTCGTCCGCATGGTCAGCAGGAAGTTGTTGACGCCCTGGTAAGGCTCGCCGCTCACGCGCAGGGGCCGAGAGCTGCCACCCGCCGTCCAGGGCTTGCGCCACGGCAGGACTCCGCGTTCGATGATCCGGATGAGTTCGTTCGTGATCGACGCGGCGGCGTTGAACTTGGGCTTGGATTTGGCCATGGGTGGTCTCCGATGTCAGAAGGAGCGCACGGCAACCGTGCGCGGATCGGAGAACGGTTATGGAAAGCAGTCTCCCGGCGGGGGAGCAGGATCCCTCCGGAACCCCGCCTGACCCCTTTCCCGCCTTCTCCGGATCCAACCGGACCCAAGGCTCTCTTTCACTTTTTTGGTGCTTCAGGACAAAGTCCAAAGGTGGCACCCGCAAACAAGGAAGATCAACGCTCGCGAACACCGCGGTGGCGGGTCACGCGACGGCCGTATCAGCTCAACCGAGCCGACCCATGCAGACTCAAGAAAACTCTGCCATTCTCATTGGCCGTGCCACTTTTGGACTGTATGTCACCATATGCTGGATCGTCATTGAAACGCAGCGACGCGGGACAGAGCCCCAATTCGCCGCAACTGCGCCAACGGCCGGTTTGGGCGAGCTTCGCAACCGCGTCGCACATCACCTCGGGCGGGAAGCTGCCGTTAGCTGCAGTTGCGACAGACATAGCAGCTGACTGCAGAAGTGGACATTCAGTGGCCGCCGTTCTCGGCCTTGTTGGCTAGCTCAAGCGGGTATGTCGCTTGCAGGCGAGACATCGAGCACATACACATCCATGCGGCCACGCAAGTCATCCGGCAATTGCGTTTTGATCGCAGCCCGAAGGTCTTCGGCAGACTGAAAACCGTGACGGCTTGATCCGGCAACAACCTCTCCGGGACCATACCAAAGAACAAGGTAAATACCCTGTTCATCAGCGTCCGGATGCATGGCGTAACGATCCGCCAATTGCGTAGCAGCTGCCCCAAATAGATCTCGGTGCCATTGGCCTTTGCCCTCAATGACGAGCATCCGCGGGGCACCATTGACCATGCGCGTGGCTGTGAGATCACACCTGTTTCGCTCTTCGAGCTGATGCTCCACCACGTCGTGGATATCCATAGGTGCCAAGCGAGGTCGCAGCCATGCCGCGACGCGCGCCATTCCCCGGATTTCATTCAGCCGAACACCGCCGTCGTAAAACTGGTCTCTGAGTCCGGTGTGACCCGCCAGAACATCTCTCTGCAGCTCTTGGAAGAGCTCCATAACCAGAGTGCGCGCTTGCTCGACACTGGCTGGCAAGCCTGCGTCGATAAAGCGTGCGACTTCGGCCGGTCCCGGACGCGTTGTCGCCATTGCCGATCTGCGGCGAAGCTCTGCTCGGATGCTGCGAAGATCATTGTAGGAGGGAGCCATGATGTCTTGTGCGAGAAGTCTCTCGATAACCGGCAAAGCAGCGTTCGGCTCATCACGACCGATTTGCCAAACGGAATCTCGGAGGAAGCGATAGGCCGTCTCGCCTCTCGGGCTGCCGGTGCCCCAGCTCGATGGAAGAGGGACGACAGGCCAATGAGGCCGATAGGAAAGCTGTATCCGTTCAATCTTTACGGCGGACAACGTCGACCAAATTCCGTCCCCGTCTCGACCGCGGTCCCGACGGTGCTCTAACCAAAAGACAAGGTCTGGATTACGAGCCATGTAGGCCCAGACCTCCGGATTGATGTCATCGGCAAACCAGAAATCGCGCAAGAACCAGAATTGGCGCTGCTCTTCGAGCCTGTGAGGCAAAACCCCTCTGTCCAGGATAACACAGCGGTCACGGATAAGTGCCAAGAGGGCGTCGCGATCCCCAAAACTCGCAGCCATATCGAATAAAGACTCGAGGGTTTGGATCGGGAGCTCAGGAAATCGCTGAAGCCATTCGAGCGGAAGTGTGGCCCTAAGATGACTGAGCACAGACTCGCGGTGGAGGATGTGAAGATCACAAAACTCGCTAGACGCTTCTAGCGCAGGTTCAAGATACGCCCGGGCATAGGCTTCGCTTTCTTCTGGAGAGAGCTGGACCTGTCGCTGCACTTCGGCATGAAACGCTTCATGCTCGCCTTCTTCATAGGTGTTATAGCCGCCAGTGTCCGGAAGTATTGCAAGCAAAACCTCCGGCGCCACCGCATCCAGCGTGCCAGAAGCCCGATATTCGGCGAGAGCACCGGCAAGAAAGATCTGAACCCAAGCTCTGGCATCTCCCGAACCAATTTCTCTAATCGTTGGGCAGCGATCGGAAAGGCTTACAAGGCATTGACGGAGGGTGGTTTCCGGATCGAACAAACCATGGGTCACCCTAGGCAGGTTGTCGGGTTGAATAAGGTAGGCCCGGGCAACACTTTGGGTCCACCCAACGTTTTCGCCACGTTCAATTGAGTCCCTGTTTTCGAAAAAGAACGCCGTGTTTGCCGCTTCGATCCGCCGCTCGCGTCGTTGGCGACGCGCCTCGAATCTATAACGCCTAGGTCGTTGTTCCCGCCAACTCTCTCTCCTTGCACGGTTCATCCAAGCCCATTCTCTCATGAACGCAGGCTTCTCAAGCGCCTGTTCGCGGCAGTAGCGCCGAAAATCGTCAGGGCCCCGGGTTGACGTTTCCCCATAGTAGCGGTGGCCGCTCACGAAACGACCCCACAATGCCGAATTGTCGTTCTGAAAAGCGAGGTCCACCAGATGGCGGTCGTCGCCTTCACACAAACTCAAGCCTGAGTGCCCACAGTGTCCGATCACATCGAACAGCACATTGAATATCTGGTCTCGGTCGGTGAGCCCTGCGAAGGCACGCTCATGCAGCGCCCGCCTCAAGTTGTCGTCTCTCTGTAGCACTTCGACCGCGCGGCTTTGCCCCGTACCCAACTGATTGTGGTAATGCAGACTGCGGACCCAACCCCAGATTTGGTCCGGGTCGTAGGGACCTGGAGACAGCTCGAAATAGCGGTCGAGGAGCATTCCGACAATCTTGCTCACGCCATCCCGGCAATGGCAGGCATGTCGGTCGTTGCCGCATGTGCACTGCAATTCTGCTGTCAGATCATCGAGCAGCCGGACACAGGTCGCCTGATCAAGCTCACGCGTAAGACGCTTCAGGAAGTACCGCTCTTCAAAGGTCCCCGAACGACGACGCCCATTCTCGGTCGGATAGAGCGAAGCTGCGGCTCCTAGAGTGGCGAGGGCTTCATCATAAGGTGCTCTGAACCCAAGAAACATTAGAATTTCTGATGCCAGCCTCAGCGCGTCGCCTGTGCCGTCGGCGATGAGCCTTCGAAGAGCACCGGTGGAGTCGTAGCCGTTATCATTTAAGACGCAGGATAGGACATCGAGACGTGGACCAATGCCTGCGTCTGCATCAAATAGAACCGTTTCGAGCTCGGTGCGCAGATCGCGCACGACCGGAGAACCGACCAGCAATTCGAGTAAAAGCCCTCGCAGATGCCCGTCACCTTCTTGGGCAAGGATTGGCCGAAGTGCTTCCAGTATATCTGGCGTGAAGAAGCCCGATGCGCGAAACGTGCGCCATCTGTCGCTTCGCCGAAAGTAGGGGTCGTCTGCATTCAGCTCTGCGAGCGCGTCAAGGAGCAAAATGCGTGAGGCCGATGTCAGTCTGGACGGATCGCCATTCGACAAAACCGCGTAGGCATCGAGTTCGATGGCGGCGTCCTGAACCGCCTGCGATCCAAGCGCCGCCATCCATCCAAGAAGACCTCGCAGGTCGTCGCGAACCACGCCGTTCGGGGCGATGAGCGCCATGGAGCGAGATAGATTAAGCCGCGCAGCAGGGTCATCGATGAGACCAACCAAGTGCTGCGCCGCACCATATTCGGCAACGATCCTATGCACAGGTTCGTGCTGATTGGCTGCGGTTCCGGGTCGAAAGAGCTTAGTTGATAGGGTGGATGCCGGACCGTCAACATCGAGCCCAATGGTTTCAAATTGCGGATGCAGGTCGTCTTCGGCGATGTCTCCGACTGCGACACCGTCTGCTCCTGACAGGAGCAGTTTTGCGAAGATCTCGTTTGCCCAAGATATCCGTCTGTGCCGGGCGGGCGCACCTGCGGTGACCACGTTTGGGTTCGCTTCCCTGGCTAGGTGTTCGATTGCCAGAGTGAAGACGTCTGAGCGTGAGGGAAGGTGACCATCGGCTTCGACATAGGCTCCTGCGAACAGGCGCAGAAACTCCGGATTGCCGAGAAGGTGATGGAGGTCAAACCGGCTGATGTCTTCTGCGAATGCGTCGAACGACCAATCAGAATGAAGATGATCAAAGAGCAGCCGCTGTTCGTCTGTCGCCAGCGGGACGAGACGGAACACTTGGGGCTCAACCCCAAAAAGATCGCCGATGAGCCGGGTCTTCGCATCTTCCCATTCGCCGGATCGGCTGGAGAGCAGGACACGATCCGGTTCCGCATCGCGTATCTGATGCATAATGTCTAGAACGCGCGCATCACCGATACGCGCCACTTCATCAAATGCGTCGACCACCAAGGTCGAGCTGCCTGCCCCGAGGCGGAAAGCACTGGCTCGGACGCGATTAACGCCGACCCGGTCAGCGATGCTATTCAGCAGCGCAGTTTTCCCCGCACCGGGTTCAGCTAGCAGGATCACAACTCCAGGCGCTGCCAGAAGCTCAGCTTCCGGCAGGATCAGGTCTCCATGGCGAAGTCTGCGGGGAATATGAAGCTCGCCTGGAATTTTCAGCTCTCGTTCTGGATTGTTTTCTAATAAATCTAGTGTCTTAGAACTAATCCATACTCGTTGTTCGGCTCCAAGAGTAGCTAATTTTTGATCTGATCGACCAATTTCCAGCACAGTAGTAATGCCAATCAATCATTGGATCTTTCCCTGTCTACGCTCGTCAGCTATCCTGTTTTGATAGCAAGGAGGATCTGAGGTAAGGGACTGTCAAGGCGATTAAATTCAAGAAAGCCCTCCTCGCGCCAAGATCTAAAAGCCGCCAAAGAGTAAAACATGTTTGAGCACCTGCAACGTCAATTACGCGCCTTATCGGAAACGACAGAAATATCTGTGCCTCTTGAGGCTGACGCAGATGGGTTTCTTGACAAGGAATGCCCGTCTGAAACTTGCTTGTTCCAATTCAAAGTGGCTGAAGAGGATTGGAAAAATATTGTTCGCGATGAAGAGGTTTTTTGCCCTTCATGCGGGCATTCTGCCAATGCGCAATCTTGGTTTACCAGAGAGCAGATAGAAGCAGCCAAGGAGTATGCACTTGGTCAGATTACCAACAGTATCAACTCTGCCATGCGGGCAGATGCGGCAGCATCTAAACGCCGGGCCAAGCGAAATTCATTTGTTAGCATAACTTTGGAGGCGACAGGCGGTCGCGACGCTGTTTTGCTGCCGGTAGCAGCTGCAAACCCAATGAGACTTAGAACGACCTGCGAGGAGTGCGAGTGTAGATATTCCTACGTAGGCGCCGCATATTTTTGTCCAAGCTGTGGAAATAATTCTGCCAGCCATACGTTTTTGCAGACGCTTGAAACTATCCGGACAGCAGCAGGGCTCAGAGCACAGCTTAGACAGACATTGGCGCGAGATGAGGCGGAGGTGATTGCGCAAACGCTGCTTGAAAAGGCCATGCAGGACACCGTCATGTCGTTCCAAAGAGTCTCGGAGCAGTTTTATGAACGGCGGACAGGTCGCGCCGCTAAGCGTAACGCTTTCCAACGTCTCGACACAGGTTCAGAGTTGTGGGAGGCCGAGTTGGGCGCGAGTTATGAAAGCATCCTAGGTATCGACGCTATGAATCGGCTGGTGATCTATTATCAGCAAAGACACCTTCTGGCGCATCAACAGGGGATTGTGGATGCGGATTACTTAACACGCAGTCAAGACACCCAATATACAATCGGTCAACGTCTCATAATCCGTGAAGCGGCAGTTTTGGATTTTGCTGGCTTGATTGAAAAACTGGGCAATGAAATCATGAAACGATGTGCGCTCGCATAGACAAGAACAAAGGCTAGCGTTGCCCGCGATATGTGAGTTTGCCAAGGCCAAGATTTCGTATCTGCAGCGAATGGCGGCGATACGGAGTGCGACCGCACCATCCGAGAGCAAGGTCGAAAGTCCGGTAAGGGCCGTCCTTTCAGTGGTCAATGGCAGCGATTGCGCGGTTTCGCGTCCGTTCAAGCACGGCGCAGCATTTGGTAGTTTGGGCTCGAAACCGACCCTCGCTGCGTCCTGCTCGAACGACTGCGTTCGTCACGACGACTGGAACACAAGCTATAGCCGGTCGCACTTTCCAGCCGCCGCATGTTCTGTCATTGTTCTCAATCGAAACCCTGTTCCGATTCCCGAGCGTACCGCAGATGTGCAATCTCTATTCCCAGACCAAGAGCCAGGACGCGATGCGCCACCTGTTCGACGACATGGTCGAGGGGGATGAGGAACTCGTAGACAGCACCGGGAACCTGCCGCCTCAACCTGGCATCTGGCCCGATTATCCGGCACCGATCATTCGACATGGCGAAAGCGCAGCATGGCAGCTGGCCATGGCCCGCTGGGGCATGCCGACCCCTGCCAAGTTTCTCGAAGGCAAGCGTACCGACAAGGGTGTCACCAATATCCGCAACGTCGGCTCTCCCCATTGGCGGCGCTGGCTCGGTGTCGAACATCGCTGCCTCGTGCCCTTCACGAGCTTTTCGGAGATTGACGGGCGCCGGGGTGCGCCCCGCAATTCGCCGGTCTGGTTCGCTTTGGACGAGGATCGGCCGCTCGCCTTCTTCGCCGGGCTGCGAACGACGTGGACCTCGGTGCGCAAGCTGAAGGAAGGCGAGGTGACAGCGGAGATCTTCGGTTTTCTGACCTGCCCGCCCAATGCCGAGGTGGCGCCGATCCACCCCAAAGCCATGCCCGTCATCCTCACGCAGCCCGAGGAATGGCGGCACTGGCTGACCGCGCCGGCCGAGGAGGCCCTGAAACTCCAGCGTCCCCTCCCGGACGGGATGCTGAAGATCGTTGCCGAGGGGGTGCGCGAGGATGCGGTTTGATCCGGCTCCGAGCGAACTCTTTGCCCTGGCCAGGCACCGGGTCCATGAGGCCGAAGGTCCGGGCCGGCGCAGCTTCGCATTGCTGCAGGCCGCCCGACATACCGAGGCCCTGATCTGGATCATTCCCGGGCATGCCCCGCACCAGCCGATGCTCCGGGGTCTGCCCGAAGGCGTCGGGGAGCGGCTGCATCTCATCCGCCCCGCGAACGAGACCGACCTGCTCTGGGCCACCGAGGAAGCGCTGCGCTCCGAAGGGGTCGGACTGGTGATCGCGGAGCCGGAAAAGCCCCTCTCCCTGATCGCCGGGCGACGCTTGCAACTGGCCGCGGAAGCCGGTCGAACCACCGGGCTCATGCTGATCCGTGAAGGCCAGGGCAGCAATGCTGCCGAAACGCGGTGGCATTGCGAACCGAATGCGTCGGAACGACGGGACTCGACTCTGCATCAATGGACCCTTAGTAAGAACAAAAAGGGAACATTAGGAACCTGGACTGTGCATTGGAATGGCAAGACGGCTGCTGTCCATCCGGTTTCCGCGGCTGGCAAGCGACACGAGTCTGCGGAGACGTCCCGTTGAGGGACCGTTCGCCCTGATCCACAGGTCAGGGAATGCCGATCATGTGCATTGTCTGAACCAGGCCGCCGAGATGCGCGGATTGCATCCCGGCATGGCGGCGGCCGATGCCCGCGCCATCTGCCCCGAGCTGATCACACGGCCCGCCGATCTTGCACGCGAAGCAGCCGCACTGGCAGGCCTCAGACGGTGGGCGGGGCGCTATTCCCCGATGGTGGCGCGCGACGGCCCGGACGGGCTTTTCGCCGATATCTCCGGCGTGCCGCATCTCTTCGGCGGCGAGGCCGAAATGCGGGGCGACCTTCATGCGCGGCTGGAACGGGTCGGCCTGACCCTCTCGAGCGCCATCGCCGAAACCCGTGGTGCAGCCCAGGCGCTGGCCCGTCATGGCGGTGGCATCCTGCCAGAGGGCGCAGCGAAGGAGGGTATCGCGAGCCTGCCTGTCTCGGCGCTGAGGATCGGGAGCGATGTGGCGGAAGGGCTCGCCCGGATGGGGTTGAACAGGATCGGCGATCTCACCGATCTGCCGCGGGCGCCGCTCGCGCGACGGTTCGGCCCGGGTCTGGTATTGCGGCTCGACCAGGCGCTTGGCCTTCAGCCGGAGCCGGTCTCCCCGGAGGCGGACGCGCCGTATTTCGGGGTACGGATGACGATGCCTGACCCCATCGGTCTCGAGGCCGATGTCATGTCGGGCCTCGCACGCCTGCTCGACCGGCTCTGCAGCACACTGGCCCAACATCATCGTGGCGCACGGCGGCTGCGGCTCGAACTGCACCGGGTCGATCGGGAAACCGCGCAGGTCGAGATCGGGCTGGCCCGACCGATGCGCGATCCCGAGCGCATTGCGGCGCTCTTCAAGAAAGGCGTGTCGGAGATCGAAGCCGGGTTCGGGATCGAGGCGATGCGCCTCGTCGCCCATGTGACCGAAGATCTGCCACCCGAACAGGTCGGCGGACCCCGGACGATAGCCCGCGAGGACGCGTTGGCCGATCTCTTTTCGCGGCTCGGCAACCGGCTGGGCTTCGACCGGGTCCTGCGGCTTCTGCCCGCCACCAGCAAGATCCCTGAGCGGAGCTTTCTCGTGACACCCGCCGCCTACAGCGCGGCGGAACCTCCTCCACAGCATCGTGGACCGGATCGGCCGATCATCATCTTTCCGCCTGAGCCGGTCACCACGAAAGGTCTTGGCCAGCCCGGCCATCCCCCCGCCCGCTTCGCCTGGCGGCGCATGTCCTTCACCACCCTGCGTGCGGACGGGCCCGAGCGGATCGCGCCGGAATGGTGGTTCGACGATCCGGCCTGGCGCTCGGGCCTGCGTGACTACTGGCGCGTGGAGACCCGCGAGGGCGCACGGCTCTGGCTCTACCACACGCCACAGGCGCCGGCGTGGCCCGCGCAGAGCTGGTTCGCGCAGGGAGAGTTCGCATGACCGGCTATGCGGAGCTTTGCGTGACGAGCAATTTCACCTTCCTGACCGGGGCCTCGCATCCCGAGGAGCTGGTCACACGTGCCGCCGAACTGGGTCTGAAGGCAATCGCCATCACCGACCGCAACTCGGTGGCGGGCGTGGTGCGGGCTTTCTCCGCCCTGAAAGAGCTGGCCCGACTGCGCGAGGAGGCCTGCGCCGCGAGCGAGGGGGCCGAGGCTGGTCCGGTGGTCCGATCCCGGCAGGTAACCGATCATTCCAGCCGCCAGACGATGCAGCACATGCCGGCAGGCGATGCCCCCCGGATCCCGCAGGACATGGTCTTGCCGAAGCTGATCCCGGGCGCCCGGATCGTGCTGACCGACAGCGAGGTCGACTGGCTCGCCCTGCCCACGGATATCGCTTCCTGGTCGCGGCTGACCCGGCTCCTGTCGCTTGGAAAGCGGCGGGCCACGAAAGGCGAATGTCATCTGACGCGCAAGGATCTGCTGGATTGGGGTCAGGGCATGATGCTGATCGCGCTGCCGCCCGACCCGATGGAGCACCCGGCCCGGGCGGCTGCCGGCGACCTGCGGCACATTCAGCGTACCTTCCCCGGCCAGTGCTTTATTGGCGCGGCACCGCGCTATGACGGGCGAGACCCAACCCGCCTCGACCAGCTGGCCCGGATCGCCCACGACACCGGCCTGCCGCTCGTGGCCCTCGGCGAGGTGATGATGCATCGCTCGTCCAGGCGTCCACTCGCCGATGTCCTGACCTGCCTGCGCGAGGGCTGCACGATCGACACGATTGGCGAGCGCCGGCTGACCAATGGCGAGCACCGGCTCAAATCCCCGAGCGAAATGGCGCGCATGTTCCATCGCTATCCGGCGGCGATCCGGCGCACGCTGGAGATCGCCGACCGCTGCGCCTTCCGGCTGGACGATCTGCGGTATCAATATCCCGACGAGGCGCGAGACGGCGAACCTGCGCAGGCCCGGCTCGAACGATTGTCGCGGGAGGGGCTGCATTGGCGCTATCCCGAGGGGCCGCCGGCCCGGATCGTCACGCGGGTCGACAAGGAACTGAAGCTCATCGGCGAGATGGGCTATGCGCCGTATTTCCTGACGGTCCATGACATCGTGGCTTTCGCGCGCTCGAAGGGCATTCTCTGTCAGGGCCGCGGGTCGGCCGCCAATTCGGTCGTCTGCTACCTGCTCGGCGTGACCGAAGTGCCTCCCGAGAGCATCACCCTGATCTTCGAACGCTTCATCTCGAAGGAACGCGGCGAGCCGCCGGATATCGACGTGGATTTCGAGCACGAGCGGCGTGAGGAAGTGATCCAGTGGATTTACGAGCAATATGGCCGGCATCGCGCCGGGCTGACGGCGACCGTCATCCATTTCCGTTCACGCGCCGCGATCCGCGAGGTCGGCAAGGTGATGGGGCTGAGCCAGGACGTGATCGCCCGGCTCTCGGGGCAGATCTGGGGCTGGTCGTCCAGCGCACCGGGCGAGGACCGGATGCGCGACGCCGGGATCGATCCGGCGGACGGGCGTGTGGCGCTGGCGGCGAAGCTGATCGGCGAGATCATCGGCTTCCCCCGGCATCTGAGCCAGCATGTCGGCGGCTTCGTCATCACCCATGGCCGGCTCGACGAGCTCTGCCCCATCGAGAACGCCGCGATGGAGGATCGCACCGTCATCGAGTGGGACAAGGACGATATCGACGCGCTCGGGCTCCTGAAGGTCGATGTGCTGGCGCTCGGCATGTTGACCTGCATCCGCAAGGCCTTCGGGCTGCTGGAAGATCACCGTCACCTGCAGCTGACCCTCGCCAATGTCCCGCCCGAGGATCCGGTGGTCTATGACATGCTCTGCAAGGCCGATGCGGTCGGGGTCTTCCAGGTCGAAAGCCGGGCCCAGCTCAACTTCCTGCCGCGCATGCAGCCGCGGAAATTCTACGATCTGATCTGCGAGGTCGCGATCATCCGCCCCGGCCCGATCCAGGGAGGCATGGTTCATCCCTTCATCAATCGCCGACAGGGCAAGGAAAAGGTCGAGGATCTCGGACCTGCCATGATGGAGGTGTTGGGGCGCACCTATGGCGTCCCCCTCTTCCAGGAACAGGCCATGCAGATCGCGGTGGTCGCAGCTGGCTTCTCGGCGGCCGAGGCCGACCGGCTGCGCCGTTCACTCGCAACCTTCAAGCGGATGGGAACCATCGGCGCATTCCGTGAGCGGTTCATCTCGGGCATGTTGGCCCGCGGCTACGAGGCGGGGTTCGCGGAGCGATGCTTCGCCCAGATCGAAGGCTTCGGCAGCTATGGCTTCCCCGAAAGCCATGCGGCGAGTTTCGCGCGGCTGGTCTATATCTCGGCCTGGCTAAAGCGCCATCATCCCGCGGTCTTCACCTGCGCCCTGCTGAACAGCCAGCCGATGGGATTTTATGCGCCGGCTCAGCTGGTTCGCGACGCGCGTGAGCATGGCGTTGAGATCCGTGCCGTCTCGGTCAATCATTCCGCCTGGGACTGCACCCTGGAGCCACGCGGCGACGGGGCGCTGGCGCTGCGGCTGGGGTTTCGACAGATCAAGGGGATGCGGGAGGAGGATGCGATCTGGATCGAGGCCGCTCGCGGCAATGGATATCCCGATGTAGAGAGCCTCTGGCGCCGGGCCGGTGTCAGGCCGGACGCGCTCGAACGGCTGGCAGAAGGGGATGCCTTCGCCTCGCTCGGTCTCAATCGGCGCGATGCGCTCTGGGCCGCCCGGGCATTGCGAGGGCCAAAACCCCTGCCCCTCTTCGGCGCTGACGGTGAGGGCGGAGCGGAACCGGAAGTTGCGCTGCCGGCGATGACGTTGGGCCAGGAGGTGATCGAGGACTACCTGGCGCTGCGGCTCTCCCTGCGCGCCCATCCGGTGGAATTGCTCCGGCCGCGCCTGCCCGAAAGCCTGCCGCATGAACGGCTGAACCAGGCGACCGGTCGCATCATCGTCACGGGCCTCGTGATCACGCGGCAACGGCCCGGTACGGCATCGGGCGTGATCTTCCTGACGCTGGAGGATGAGACCGGCGTGTCGAACGTGGTGGTCTGGAGCCGGGTTTACGAGGCTTTCCGCAAGGCGGTGATCGCAGGGCGGCTGCTACGCGTCACCGGCCGGATCGAACGCGAAGGACAGGTCGTTCATGTGATTGCCGAGCGGATCGAGGACATATCGCTGATGCTTTCGAGCCTCGGGCGGCCGGCCACCGACCCAGATGATCGTCAGGCTGAGGCGGCGCACCAACCCACGCGTAGTGGCGGCGGATCAACCGCCCGGCATCCGCGCGAACAGGCCAAGAAGCTGTTTCCGAGCCGGGATTTTCATTGAGTTGCCTGTCTCAGGACACTCTCTCAAACTTCCGATATCAAGTACCCGGCTAGAGTTTTCTTGGAACACTAGGGCTCAGCACCGGCTCCGTGGGTTCTTGCCAGAAAAACCGAAGCACTTTCCAGCGTGCTATCGGATGATTTCTGGTCTATGAGTGTAAATCCCTGCTGAATCGGGCTTTTTTGGCTGCTACCCTAGAAAAATGCCCAAAAGCTACCGACATAGGTGTCAGGTAGGGGCGACGTTTATGTCGTAGGCCCCTGCTGCTTGTGGCAGGAATCCCCCTGTCGCACCTGTCGCCCAAAGTAGATCCCATTCAACCATATTCCCCATCATGACCCCAAGTGGACTATCCGAGTACCCCTCAGCCCCTGTCACTGGCGTCACCCCGGTCGATTTGATTGAGATGCAATGAGCGTGCATATGACTGATTAACAGCGATTTAGAGGTATCATTATGGCACAACAAACCAGACCCAAGGAGCAGGAAAAGCAGCTCCGCGAGAATGAGAAGAAGTGGACGAAGACCCTCATGGAGAGCGGGTTTACTGTTTTCCCGAGCGTTATCCTTGAACGGCAGAAAGCTCTCGGCCTCAACCCTCTTGAGGTGAATATTCTTCTGTTCCTTTGTACCTTCTGGTGGACGAAGGATGGACGGCCGCGCCCTGCAATCGGTACCATTGCAGAAGCTGTCGGCCGCAGCCCGCGCCATGTCACCCGTGTGATTACAGGTCTTGTCGATGCAGGCCTTATCGAACGGCACCAGCGGAGCTACAAGGAGACGGGGAACCTCACGAACGAATACTCCTTTGACGGGCTAATCAAAGAAGTAATGCCCTTTGCCAAGGAAAAGATCGAGGAGCGTGAAGCGAAGGCGGCCGAGAAGAAGGCCAAGACAGCTAAGAAGGGCAAGCCCAAGCTGCGAGTCGTGAAAGATAGCGACTGAACGACCATGCCGTACTTCAAGAACAAGAAGATCGGAGGTCAGGAGTTTGACCTGGCTCACCTCGATCCATTCAGCTTCGTCGTGACACATGACGACACAGATTATGCTGTCCGTGTCACATTTGAAGACCATGTCTTCACCACCGCTTTCGATCCAGGGCTTCATACGCCCGATCTGGTTTATAGCCGAAGATCAGGAGACTGGCGCGCGTTCGACGCTGCCCGGTGGCAGCAGTCGCAGACTTTGCCGGGGCTATTCCGCACCATTGGCGGTCACAGCGTATACCATTCGATGGGTCGCAACTTCTTCTTTCTGCGCGGTGCGGCAGGAACCCCGCCCTACGCAGTGTTTTTCGAACCGACACGGTCCAATCGTAGCGACACGGATGTAGCGGTGATTGTCCGTTCCGCATATGAGAAAAACGGGATGACGCGATGGGCCAGTCCGATCAAATTTCCCAGGCTCATCGACTCGGTTGCACGTGGAATTCAAACACCGCTTGGCCCACGAGCGCAGATAAGGCGGCGTTGAGCGGTCGCTAGAAACGAAAATAGGCCCCGCAGGACCTACTTCGGGAGCTTGCACTCCGGTCGGGATCCTCTTGCGCCCCACTGGGGACCGGCTAGGCCGGCAGGTCGCCGTATCGCTGTTACGCTCACCCGATCATAGACGACACCGAAGACATATACGACAGGGGGGTAGATTTCAAGTTAAGATCACGAACCAAGCCCTCTCCCTTGTTGTTCGGTCCAAAAGTACACCGAAAGTACGAAAAAATTTCACAGGTAGACATTGGTGAAATTTTTTTGTATGCTTCTTAGCGAAGGAGCGCCTCATGTCCAATGTTGTCCATCTGCACAAGCCACCACCTCAAATCGCTCACTACCTTCGGATAGGCTATCGGGAGCATGTTCTAGGCGACCGAATGCGTGCCGAAGGCCGGTTTGCAGAACAAGGTTTCGTCTTCGACGCCTGCCACGCAGAGGCTCAGGCAGACCTGATCCGTGACCTTCGTGCCGAGGGTCGTGAGTTGATCCTCGACACCAATATTGCGGAGCAAAGCGTGGTTGGGCGCTTCTCTGGAACTGTAGCGAATGCACCATGGGCCCGGAAGGACAGCCCTTTAGAAGCCGAAGATTTTAGGGCAGGAACGAACCGAAGTGTTGTTGAACCGATCTCCCGGTTTGCCGTCGCCAAGGGTTTTCACACCATCCTGAGCCCGACCCACTACCTTGGTGGGGATCAGTTCTTTTGGTTCGATGTTGATCGTCGCAGTTGCCAGTCTCTTCGAGATACCCTTGACCGCGAGGGCGGGCGTCACGTCGGCATTAACTATGCGCTGATCCTGGACAATGCTCAGATCAAGGATACTGACTTCGTGAAAGGAATCGTGGCGGGACTACAAGGTTTGCCGATAGCCGCCCTCTGGTTGCGGGTCGCAGGCTTTGGTGTAGACGCAACAGGTGCGGGTGTCGACAAGATGGCACGTGCGGTCCTCCAGTTTCACGAACTGGGTATTCCGATCATCATGGATCGCCTCGGTGGGCAAACGGCGCTGGCGCTTTCTTCTCTGGGTGTGACCAGCGGCTACACGAACGGCATGAAGGGCAAAGATGGATTCCAGACCGGAGGTTGGCTCAAGCCGCGTGGTGGCGGGGGAGGCGGTAATGATCGTGCCGTCTTCGTGTCGGGCCTTGATCGTCGTATGTCCGTAAAAGAGATGAAGGCGCTATTCGACGCTTCTGCAACTGCGCGTTCTGTGTACGGTTGCAGGGATACAGGGTGCTGCAGCAACATCGAGGCCATGCTGCGCGAACCAGAAGCGCACCATCTACGCGAACAGCAGAAAACGTTGGCTGATCTGAGCCAAGTGCCCGAAGCTCTGCGCCCTGACTACTATCTAGACAATCATCTGGATGCGATGCGGCTCAAGGCTGAACGCTCTGCGCGGCTAAAAAAGGCACCAGAAGACTTCATCAAGAAAGCTGAAAAAGCGACAACTAGGCTCACAAGAATGACAACTGCCCTCGAACAAACATTTCAAAAAATAGGACAAATCCCCTTTGCACCTGAAGCGACTTTGCCGTCTTCCGTAGCTGCACAGGGTGTTTCATCCAGGAAAAAGCCATGAGTGCCGTTGCTCAGAGAACTACGGCAGTCTCTCGTATGGTCGACGAGCTGCGTCAACTTGGTGGCCTAAAGAACGTGGACCTCGCTAACATTGTGGGCGTTTCGCCGCCCACGGTGCATCGCTGGAGTAAGGGCCAGGGCTCTCCGACCATCGAGAAACAGCAGGTCATTGCAGAGCTGCGATGGGTCGCAGAGCGCCTTTCTGATTTTTACGAGCCGGACGAAGCGCGCTTGTGGCTGCAAACCGGGCATCCGCAGTTGGATGGAGAAAAGCCCTACGACCTGATCAACGAAGACCGCACGGCCGAAGTCTTGGAGATTATCGACCGCTTGGAAAGTGGAGTTTATCTCTGAATGTCCATTCGACGGTCGAGCCATGATGTTACGCTGCTCGATGCGTTGAGTGAGCTTCCCGAGGTGCCTTTCACAGGAGACCTTTGGAGGGTCGTAAATGGAGCTAGATCGCCTATTGACGGTTCCAAAGGTGCCGGTCGTTGGAATCTCCGGGAAAGCGAAGTTCTATACTGTGCTCTCGAAAAGGATGGAGCATTGTCGGAGATTCACTTCCATATTAGCCGACAACAATCGGTTTTCCCGAGCCGCCTTACTTCAACGGCGTACAGGCTAAGAGCACAACTTGGCCGTACTCTCGATCTGACCGACAAAGATCTCTTGGTTAGGCTAGGCGTGGACCTTGGTCGCTACACAGAGATTCTCTATGATCGGACACAAAAGATCGGAGAAGCTGTGAATTTCCTAGGTTTTGAAGGAATGCTTGTGCCAAACGCACGGCATGAAAGTACCAACCTGGTGGTGTTTCCGCAAAACTGCGACCTCGACGAACTGCAAGAGATTGAAGGGACTGAAATCGACTGGACTGCCTGGCGCAATTCTCGATCGGGCTAACCAGTCATCTGAGACGAACCACTGCTGTTTGTCGGAGCGTGCGTAGCAAACATCCGACGCTGATCTCCAACGGCGGCTACAGGTTGCAATGCCTAAATGTACTTCCGATAGTCACTGCTCACTTTGTAACCGGCGGGCACATATTTCAGAACATCGCCGACCTTACGGGCTGCTCGGACCGGAATCGGCAAGCGTTGGTTCATCTGGGTCGAGTTCCAGTTCACCTTCGTGAGGCTAAAAACTTCCTTCGCGATCTGTTCAATCGTGCTCTCGCTTTGCGGGTGCGGACAGAGCAACAGGGGGTTCGGGACATAGAGGCCGGGATAGGTCCCATAGTAGGGAATGCTGCCGTTGGTATAGAGCAGCCCATTGCCGTCCAGCTCAACGAAGGTACCGCGGAGGACAGGGAAGTCGCCGTCGCGCAGCACCTTGACCGAATAACTCTCGTGAACCCAAACGAGATCGCGCAGTTCCACACCTGCCTCGTCGAGCGCCTTGCCAACACCCTCGGCCTCGTCTTCGCGAAAGCGCGAGGTCTTCATGACGATCACGCGTGCCGGCATCGTCCTATGGACCGACTTGTAGGCGGCCAGGGCGCTCTCGGTGAGCTTGTGAGCCTCATCGATGGTGAGGAACGGGTGGCGACCCCGTGACTCTGACTGTGCAGGACCACCTCTAAGAATGAACCCTCTGCCCCGCTCGTCGAACATTTGCGCAGCGCTGGTCCATATCTCGTCGGTTTCGGCATCCTTGAAGAAGCTGATGCCAATGTAACAGGCGGTGAACTCGCCTTCTTCCGGCAATCTGCGCCAGGGCACCTTGCCGCTGCCCTTGTAGTAGAGCGTTGTCATAAGGTTCCATGCGAGGTCAGCTCGATCTTGGGTTTGGCGGTCAGAGTTCTCCTTGATCTTGCGAGGGATCTTCGCATCGGGATTGATGACATCCTCCCAGACAATCTGAATTGAGAATCTGAGATCTATCGCTCTGGCCTTAAGCAAGCCGCGGAAATTCGGAGAGGCTTCCTTACCAGCTTTCGCCTCGGTCGCCTCGTCCTCTATGACTTCGTCATCGCCCGCCCGCTCGTTCCTCCAGACTCTTTCGATCAGCTTGACAGGGAGCGAAACCATGACAACGTCGGGCCGTTCATGATGCGCCTCCAGCTTGTCCAATTGCGCCATAACTGCGTCGACGGCCATCTCCACAGCACGCGCATCGCTTGGTTCCTTGGCAATCTTCTCGATCTGACCTTTTGTCAGCACACCATCTTCGGCAGCCACCATTTCAAATCGGCACCGATAGGGGTTCTGGTTTCTCAACCCAGGGAAGTCCGGGTGCAGGTTCGGGTGTTTTTCGGTATTACCCTCGAACCCATCTTCGATCGCATTCAAAAACTCGCCTGATTTTTCGACGGTCAGAGCGCTGCCAACAACGCCGACCTTGATGGTGTCCCCCAGGTTCGTTTGCAGCGGACCCGCCTGTAGCAACCCCAATCGCGGATCAGGATGATGGTGCTGGTCGCCAAACTCCAGTTCCGGCTCCGGGAAGATCTTTGTCTTGAAGTCGCTCATAGGTCGAAGCTGCCTTGTTCATTCGAGCCGGACGGCTTCCTCGACTTCTGCGCCTTCGCGCCCCACACGTCCTCGGGCACGCTCTTTGGCAGTTCGATGGAAGGCGGGTCACCAAACTTGATGATGCGATCCGTCTTGGTGTCGGGCGCCAGCAGTTTGAACCGCCCCGGGTTTGCCGGAGGCTCCAACTCTTGAGTAGACTGGAGCCATCATGAGCAAGACAACGAACAAGTTCTCCCCTGAGGTCCGCGAGC
>MDTG01173012.1_pt1 | contig 33956 bp, 34 predicted proteins | sample 811421 | NCBI WGS metagenome assembly MDTG01 (sample SAMN05326645, study PRJNA326480) | marine metagenome | isolation source: seawater | place: Pacific Ocean: South East | collected 2011
GTTGATAGGCTGGATGTGGAAGCGCAGTAATGCGTGCAGCTGACCAGTACTAATAGCTCAATTGGCTTGATTTATGCACTGAAAAAAATTTTTATTTAAATTATTTGTTTAAAATAATCTGAATGTCTTTGGTATAATTTAAATTCTAGCAAAGAATTAAATATTTTATGAGAATTGCTATAATGCAACCTTATTTTTTGCCTTATATAAGTTATTGGCAACTAATTCATGCTGTAGATGTATTTATAATTTTTGATGACGTCAATTTTATTAAAAAGGGATTTATAAATAGAAACACTATTTTAGTTAATAATAAACCTTACAGATTTTCATTAGAATTAAATTATTCTAGCCAAAATAAAAAAATTAATGAAATAGATATAATAAACAATTCCAAAAAATTAATTAAGACTGTAGAGCTAAACTATAAAAAATCACCAAACTTTGAAATAATTTTTCCAATATTGCTTAATATTTTTAATCAACCCGAAAGAAATCTGGCTAAATTTATTGGTTATTCTTTAAAAAAAATATCACAACATTTAAACATTAAAACTAAGTTCATTTATTCTAGTGATATAAAGAAATCGAAAAATTTAAAAGGCCAAGAAAAAATAATTGAAATTTGTCAAAAGTCTGACGCTAGATCATACGTAAACGCAATAGGTGGAAAAAAGCTTTATGATGCAAAAATTTTCAAAAAAAAAAAAATTGATCTGTATTTTTTAGAAACAAATAAAGTGAAATACAATCAATTTGAAAAAAAATTTATACCAAATCTTTCAATTCTAGATATTTTGATGTTTAATGAAAAAAAAAATATTCAAAGTATGCTCAAAAACTATCAGTTAATAAAGGCGGGGTAAAATTTGCAAAAAATTTTAATATACGGTAACGGTAAAATTGCCAAAATTTTATTTCAATTTCTAAAAAAGAAAAATCATGTTGAGGCATTCACAGTTGATGAAAAACTTATTAAACAAAAATTTATCGAAGGTTTGCCATTAGTTAGTTTTGAAAAAATTCATAAAAAATATAATACAAAAGATTATAAAATGATTATAGCTGTAGGATATACACAAATGAACTGTATTAGAGAGCAAAAATATAAAGAAGCGAAACTTAAAGGATATAAATTTATAAACTACATTCATCCATCTGTAGAATTACATGAGAACGTTAAAATTGGAAAAAATAATATCATTTTAGACCATGTTTCAATTCAACCATATGCAAGTATAGGAAATAGTAATTTTTTTTGGAGTAATGCAGTAATTGGCCACGGCAGTGTTATAAAAGATTGTAACTGGATTGCATCTGGAGTGGTAATATCAGGTGATGCGATTGTTAAATCAAAATGTTTTTTTGGTGTAAACGCTTCTGTTGGTCATAATACAACTATTGAAAATGAAAATTTTATTGGTGCAAATACATTGGTTACAAAAAGTACTAATAAAAAAAATGTGTTTATTTCAAAAGAAGGCCAAAAATTTAGAACAGATAGCAAACAATTTTTAAAATTTACAGGACTCTAAATCTTGAAAAAACTAGAACAAATATTGTGTGATGTTTTGAGGTTGAAAAAAAATCAATTAAATGACGATCTCTCAATGGAAAAAGTAGAAAATTGGGACTCTTTAAAACATATGGATCTTATTACATCAATGGAAGATGAACTAAAAATTAAATTTAGTATGGATGAAATTGTAATTATGAAGGATATTAAAACTATTAAAAAAATAATTAATAAAAAAATAGAAAAATGAAATTTGAAAATAAATCTGTGATTGTAACTGGAGGAGCGAGTGGAATAGGAAAAGTTATAAGTGAATTTCTTTTAAAAAAGAAACTAAGAGTGGCCATATTAGACATAAATGAAGAAGCATTAGGTAATTTAAAAAATAATAAAAATTTATTTAAAATAAAATGTGATTTGACAAAAGAGACCGAAATATCTAAGGCCATTAAAGCGATTAAAGATAAATTTAAAAAGATTGATATTCTTATAAATAATGCTGGCATATTATTTAGCGAACCTCTTATAAATATTACATCAAAAAACAAAAGACATAGCCTTGATAGTTGGAGGAAAGTTATTGATATTAACCTTTCAGCCCCATTTGTAATAAGCTCTTATGTAGTTGAGCAGATGGTAATTAATAGAACTAAAGGGTTAATTATTAATATAAGTTCTATAAGTGCTAAAGGAAATGCTGGTCAAAGCGCTTATAGTGCTGCAAAAGCTGGAATAGACTCATTAACTTCAGTTTGGGCAAAAGAGCTAGGTTCGTTTGGTATTCGATGTGTATCAATTGCTCCCGGATATATAAATACTAACTCAACTCATTCTGCAATTAATAAAACCTTAGTCACAAGTTTAAAAAAAGAAATTCCTTTAAAAAGGTTAGGAAATGCGCAGGATGTAGCAAATACAATAAAATTTGTTATTGAAAATGATTACATTAATGGCAAGATTATCCCAGTGGATGGAGGGTTAGTTATATGAAGGTAGATGAAAAATTTGACTTCAGAAAATTGTTTAATGAGAAAGATGAATTTTATTGGGCCAAAATAGAGAAATTAAAAAAAGAGTACAATATTCCATTAAAATTAATTTTACAAAATTACATGTCTTTTATTCAAAAAAGAGACTTGTCTCAGCTTTTAGCATATTACGAAATCTTTAAAAAAGTAAAACATTTACCAGGATCAGTTGCAGAAGTAGGTGTATTTATGGGTAATAGTTTATTTACCTGGACAAAATTAATTGAAACATATTTTCCTAATGTTAGGGGAAAAAAAGTTTTTGGTTTTGATAACTTTAAAGGATATGACCAAGTAACTTTTGATAAAGATAACAAAAAATCTATAGATTATATTGAAAGTTTAGTTGGTAATTTTAAGGTTAATTATAAACTTGTAAATGAATTAGAAAATCTAACAAATTTAGACTTAACAATGCCAAAATTTGAAAGAGTAAAAATTTACAATGGGGAGTTAGATCTTACTTTTGAGGAGTTTAAACAAGAAAATTATGGGGTTAGGTTCAAAATATTAGTTGTTGATGTAAATTTATATATACCAACAAAGAAAGCATTAGATTTTTTTTATGATTTAATGATACCGGGAGGATGTATATTATTTAGAGGTTATGGTGTAAAGCCCTGGGAGGGAGAATCAAAAGCAGTAGATGAGTTTATGAAAGAAAGAAATATAAAAAATAAACATAGTTTCGATTTTTCAATGTATCCCTCTTTGTATATAATAGTTTAATTCAAGATGTTGTAAATGAATAAAAAATACGTTTCACCAATTGATCAGAGTCCCTTACGTTACGAAAAAAACCAATTTGTAGATAGTAAAGGAAATATTTTTCCTATAAAGGATGGAATTCCAAATTTAATATTTCCAAAAAATTTAGACAAGAGTGATTTAGATTCAATAGATTGGTATAAAAAAAATGCAAATTGTTATGATGATTATTTACCTATGACTTTTGACACATTTGGCGTGAATGAAGATGAGGAGAGACAAAAATTAATAGATGCATTAAAGCTTAAAAAAAATCATAAGGTTCTAGAGACGGGCTGTGGAACAGGAAGGGATTCTGAGAAAATAGCAAGTGAATTAAATGAAGATGGAGAACTTTATTTACAAGATATATCAGAAGAAATTTTAAAGATTGGTATTGAAAAATTATCTAAAAAGTCATTTAAACCTCATATAGAATTTTCATTAGCTAATGGATATTTTTTACCATTTGAGAATAATTATTTTGATAGAGTATTTCACTTTGGAGGTTTAAATACTTTTGGAGATATTAAAAGAGCGTTTAATGAAATGGTAAGGGTTTGTAAACCAGGTGGTCGGATAGTAGTTGGAGATGAAAGTATGCCTATTTGGTTAAGAGAAACAGAGTTTGGAAAAGTTTTAATGAATTCAAATCCTCACTATAAATATGATTTGCCGTTAAAACATTTACCAATTGATGCAAGGAATGTTAAGTTAGAGTGGTTTATTGGAGGAGTATTTTACTTTATATCTTTTGACGTAGAGGAAGGAGAGCCAAAAGCAGATTTAGATTTTAAAATTCCTGGCCAAAGAGGTGGAACGCATAGAAGCAGATATTATGGAAAATTAGAAGGAGTATCACAGAAAGTATTAGATCTTGTTAACGAAGTGCAAAAAAAAAGTGGTAAAAGTAAGCATGACTGGTTGGAGGATGTTTTAAAAAAAGCAGCAATGGAAGAATTAGAAAAAAAGAAATAATGTTTAGATGGGAAAAAAAAGGAATTATTTTTTCACCTTCAAAGAATTCGAATTGGATGGATTCTTATGCTCAATGTCCTTATACAGTTTTACATAAAAAATTTATTAGAATTTATTTTTCAACAAGAGAAAAAAAAGATTCTAGCAATCAATTTAGAAGTTACAGTGGTTACATTGATGTTGATAGACACGACCCAAAAAAAATCTTGAAGGTTTGTGAGGAACCTATTTTAGAATTGGGAAAACTTGGTGAATTTGATGAATTTGGTTCGATGGCAGGTAGTGTGGTTTTTCATAATAATGAATATTATTTATATTATTGTGGTTGGCAAAGATTGTTATCTACTCCTTATAACTGGGCTATAGGATTGGCAAAAAGTAAAAATGGTAAAAAATTTAAAAAGTTAAGCAAAGGCCCTATTCTTGGACCAACTTTTAATGAACCTTTTTTACAAGCTTGTCCAATAGTTTATAAATTATCAGATACAAAATGGCATATGTATTATCTTTCTGGAATTAAGTGGATAAAATCAAAAAATGAAAAAAAAGAGTCTCAATATTTATTGATGCATGCAACAAGTAATGATGGAATATATTGGAAAAGAAACGGGGTTCCAATCTTAGAAGAATCTGTTCAATTCGAGTGTCAAACAAGCTGTAGTATTATAAAATTTAAAGGTCTATATCATATGTTTTTTTCATACAGGCATGGTTTAGAGTTTCGGGAAAACAATATGAAAGCATACAGAATTGGTTATGCACAATCTGATGATATGATAAATTGGAAAAGAGATGATAAAAAGTCAGGACTTGATGTCAGCATAGATGGATGGGATTCAGAAATGGTCGCTTATCCACATGTGGTAAATGTTGATGGTAAAATATTAATGTTTTATTGCGGAAACTATTTTGGCAAAAACGGTTTTGGTTATGCAGAGCTAAAAATATAGTTTTTAAATGAACACTTACTTTAATTTAGCTACTTTTTTTTATGATGTTTCGAAAAAATATAAAAATGATATTGCTTTAAGATATGATAATCAAAACATAACTTATGAAGAGCTTAATAAATTATCAAATAGAATAGCAAACTATTTTATTTCTAAAAATATTAAACATCGTGATGTGATAGGTATATTTAATACTAAAGAGTACTCAGGTTTTGCAAGTATGCTTGCCTGTTTAAAAATAGGTGCAACATACACCAATATTGATGAGGAAAATCCATCGAAAAGAATTGAAATCATACTAAAAACCTGTGATTCAAAATTGTTACTTACAGATCATAAAGTGACTGAAACTGTTTCTAATTTAGCTAAGAAAATGAATATTAAGTTATTGGATATGACAGATATTAAAATATTTGATTATTTTGATGATTCAAATTTAGATATTTCAAATAATTTAACAGGATCAGTGCCTGCGTATATTATGTTTACATCAGGCAGCACAGGTGTACCCAAAGGTGCAGTTGTCAGCCATGCAAATGTTCTAAGTTTTTTAGGCTGGAGTATAGATAAATTTAAAATTAATAATAATGATAGATTTGCACAAGTAAGCCCACTCTATTTTGATAATTCTGTCTTTGATTTCTATTCAGGATTATTTAGTGGAGCAAGTTTAGTTCCCGTTAAAAAAGAGACGATTACAAAACTGAATGATTTAATTAGTTTAGTAGATAAACTAAAATGTACAATTTGGTTTAGTGTTCCATCTTTACTGGTATATTTACAAACAATGAAAGCATTAAATGGAGAAACATTTCAAAGTTTAAGGTTATTTATATTTGGCGGTGAAGGCTTCCCAAAAGCAGAATTAAAAAAATTATACGATCTGTATTCTGGTAAAGCGAAACTTGTAAATGTTTATGGTCCTACGGAAGCAACCTGTATTTGTTCATCTCATGAAATTTCAGATGAAGATTTTTTAGAAATGAATGTATTAGCACCTCTTGGTAAATTAAATCCTAATTTTGAAAAAATAATAGTTAATGAAAATATGCAAGAGGTTAAGGAAGGCGAAAAAGGAGAGCTCTATTTAATTGGTCCCAATGTTGCTCTTGGATATTATAATGAAACTCAAAAGACTTATGAAAATTTTATTCAAAATCCACTCACGAAAAAATATAAAGATATAATCTATAAAACTGGAGATATTGTATATGAAAAAAATGGATTACTTTGGTTTGCTGGTAGAACAGACAATCAAATAAAACACATGGGATATAGAATAGAACTAGAAGAAATAGAGTTTGCTTTAAATAGTTTAAATTATATCAATCAATCAGTTGTTTTTTACAATAGAGAAAAAAAAAATTATGGAAAAATAATTTCTTTTGTTGCTACTGATTTAGATATTTCAGAGTCTGAAATAAAAAATGAAATAAATAAGATTTTACCAAATTATATGATCCCAAATATTATTATCATTAAGAAAGAATTGCCTAAAAACGCAAATGGAAAAATTGATAGAAAAAAAATTAAGAAAAGTTATCTTTAATTTAAGGCAAAATTTTAAAATATTTTTTTATGATGCAAGAAGACATTACTATTGTTGTAAATACTTTAAATGATTCAGCAAGAGATTTAGATAAATGTTTTTTAAGTTTAAAGAAAAATAAACCTAAGAATATAATTGTAGTCGATGGAGGATCAACTGATGGCACTGTTGAAATAGCAAAAAAATATTGTAATTCTGTTTTTGTTACAAAACCAAGTATAGTTGGACAACATTTGTTTGCTTTAAAAAAGGTAGATACTAAATATGTACTTGGTGTAGAGACAGATCAAGAGTTGCCAAATGGTTTATTAGAAAAATTGTTACAAGATATTGAGGAACAAAAATGTTTTGGTTCACAGGCAAAATTAATTTGCAAGTACGAGAGAAATTTTTTTGAAAAGGGACAAAAAATTTTTTACGACATAAATCAAAATACTGGTAATAGGTTTATAGATATATCAACCACACCCTCACTTTTAGACACTCAAAAGTATTTACCAATCATAGAAGAATTGTATAATTTATCATTAGGACATAATTTTGCGATTGATACTTTTAAAGCAGAACTATTGAAAAAAAAAAATTTAAAAGTGTTTAAATCTAATCATATTGCATATCAAGTTGAAAAACTTAATTTAAAAATTTACATAAAGAAAATTATTTCTTACGGCAACGGTGATTATACTTTTTTTAATACAAATAAAAAAAAATGGTCTATTTTTAGAAAAATGATTAGTCTCTCTCATGTTTTTAGAAGATATGTGGTTGTATTTCCAATTATAAGTATTTTTAGATCAAACTTTTTAATTGCAATTCCTTTTTTCTGGTTAACTGCAATTGTAAGATACTATGCTTTTTTAAAAAATTTTTTAATTAATAAAAAATTATAAATATCTCTGAATTTGTTTAATTTTAAAATTAATCAGAACAATCAAATTTTTAATCAAAGATTTTATCAATTGAATTAATAATTACGTTTATTTCCTTCTTAGTATAATTTTTATTAATTGATATTCCAAAAATTTTTTCAGAATATTTTTTTGTATTAATGAGTTTTGTACTTTTTATATTCTTAAAAAATTTTTGATCTGACATTGGTTTAGGAGACCATAAATTGAAAATTTGAATACCATATTTTAAAAATTTTTTTTTTAAAAGAGAATGTTTTAATTTTATGCAAATAAAGCAGAGTTTTGATGAAAACCAATTTTTTCCATGATTTTCTTGTAATAAAATATTTTTTTTTTTTAAATTATAGAATTTTTTTCTAAAATAAATTGAATTATTTTTAATAATTGTTTTAAATTTATTATTCTCATAAAAGTTAGCTAGAAAAATAGCAGCATCATATTCAGAAAATTTACCATTAAAGCCAATTGATTTGACTTTTTTAGATTTATTGGCAACTCCAAATGAAATTATATCTTTTATTTTACTTTCATATTTTTTTTTACAAATTATCAAACCGGACTCATTTGCGCCAAAATTTTTAGTAGGATGAAAACTTAATGTAGTGAAAAAGTTTATTTTATCTAAGTTTTTGTTTAAATTATTAAATGTATCAGCAGCATCATAAATTAATTCACATTTATACTTTTTTTTAATTTTTTTTAAAATCTCAATATCCAGAGGCATACCCATTGGAGAAGGTAAAATAATACATGCAAGGTTTTTAATAATGTTATTCGGTATATTTAAAAAATCTTTTTTATCATATTGCAGATTATCTATATTTATATCTATAAAATAAGGAACAAAACCAGCTTGCAGTATAGCTTGTGGGGCTGAAAAATAATTAAATGATGTGGTTATTACATATTTTTTTCTAGTTTGATTTTTTATGAAATATAAACATGCTAAGATTGAGCTATGAGCTGAATTTGTGAAAATTACTTCGTTTTTTTTTAGATTAAATTTTTTTTCAATTAGTTTTTTACACTTGTAATATAATGGTCCAAAATTGGAATAATACCTATTTTTATCTATCTGCTTTAAAAATTTAATTAAATTTTTTGTCGGAATAAGAAGAGGCTTATATTCTAGCATGTTTTTTTGCTCTTTTATCAATTACTACAATGTGATTTTTTTCAGACATTTATTTAAGTATTAGCTAACTAAATTGTGTTTTTTACCATATGTTTTTAATATAGTTTCTACTATTAAGATATCTTCTTTATTATCAATTTCAAAACTTTTATATTTACTTTGATTGTAATTAGCTATTCTTCCAAATAATCTTTTTTTTATTTTTTGAAAGTTAGATGCTGAAAAAATATAAAAAGAACCATTTTCAATTATCTTTTCTTTTAAATTTTGTCTTCTTTTTCTTTTAATTTTAATATTATAATTTGGTGTAATTCTATTTTTAAACTTATTCCAGCTAAAATGAGCATCTAGAGTAGTAGAGGAAAATAAGCTATCACATTTTTTTTTTTCAAATAATTTTAAAGCATTTGTTAAATCTTTTTTCCCACGTATTGGGGATGTTGCTTGTAAAGCAATTATATTTTTCACGCTAAATTTTTTTTTAATTTCTTTAATAGCATGAAGCCATCCTGCTTCAGAGGAACTAGTATCTGTAGACAATTTTTTCGGTCTATGAATTGTTGATGCTCCAATTTGTTCTGCTATAGCTAAAATTTTTTTACTATCAGAACTTACCCAAACTTTATGTATAGACTTTGTTTGCAAACAGGCTTTTATTGACCAATAGATTAATGCTTTATTATTTATTTTAATAATATTTTTATTTTTTATACCTTTTGAACCTGCTCTAGCCAATATTATAGCATGATTATTTTTCTGTAACATTTTTAAATTGTATTATAGTAAAAATAATATATTAAACAAAAATGATCTTTAAGCCATGTTTAATTGTAGAAAATAAAATTAATTATAAATGCTATATTGATATTGATTAAAAATTAATGAATAATGTAAAAATTATAGAAATTGTATATTTAGAAAAAGTTAAAACAAAGTTGACTTAAAAAAATATAATTAAAAAGAAAATACATAATTTAGTATTAATGAAATTAGAGATAAGATTGATTCAATAAAGTAATAAATTTTTGCTAATGAATATCTTGTTTTATAATAACGGTTATTTATGGAACAACCAAAGTGTGGTTTCTCTGGCACTCGCTGAAAGATTTAAAAAACATAATATTTTTTTCTTAACTTGTAATGAGACTCTTTTTAGTTGTGCAGCTAATCCAAAAAAAATTAAAAATATATGTATAACCTGTATTGTAAATAAAAATAAAATATTAAAAAATTTAAAAAAAAAAGATAATTTTCAAGAATCAATTTTAAGCGGAAATGACAATTATAATAGGTTCAATTTTGAAATTAAAGATTTTTATCAAATTAAAAATATTTATTATAAAAACATGCCAATTGGAGAATTGGTAATATCACAGATTTGTGATGACGAGAAATCTGACTATTTGCCTCGTGAGTTTATTTTAAAAAATAAAGAAAGGATACTCAAAGAATTAAATTCAGGAATCGAATTGTTTGAAAGCACTATATCTAAAATAAATTATTTTAAAATTGACAAAATTTATGCTTGGAATGGTAGAAGACCATCGGATGGACCTGTTTTATTTGCTGCTAAGCATAAACGTATATTATTTAAGTCATTTGTTAGCAGCACTCCAAAAAAATATTTTTTAAGTAAAGGAACTAAAATCCATGATCTAAAAGAAATAAAAAGACTTCTAAATAGTTATTTAAAATATATTTTAAAAAAAAATATTAATTTAAAAAAAATCTACAAAAATTTTATTTTGAATAAAATCAATGGCAGTATTCATAAAAAAAATTATGGATACCAAAGGGTTAATACTAATAAAGGCAAAAAAATTGGTGAAAAAAATTATATTGTTTTTTTTACATCAAGTGGATACGAAAACGCTGGATTTAAAGATTGGGAAAGTAAAATATACCTAGATCAATACCAAGCAATAAACAAATTAATTAATGATAAACGTTTGCGAAACATAAGAATAATTATCAAATGGCATCCATTACTTAAAAATGCAGGCATTATAGAAAAGCAAAGAGCTGAAGAAATTATTAAAGTAAAAGCAAAAAATGTAAGACATATTAGATATGATGAAAATATCAATTCGTACAACATACTTAAAAATGCTAATAAAGTAATTACATTTGGATCAAGCATAGTTTTTGAAGCAGATTATTTTAAAAAACCCATAATTAGTTTAACAGAAACACCATATGATGATCTAAATTTTTTTTATAAGGCATCTTCTCATGAAGAAGCTATTAATTTAATCAAAAAAAAAATTAATCGAAAAGTAAGTATTTTACCCTCAATACAGGCAGCATTAATTAAAAATAATATCTTTGAATTTAAATTAAAAAAATTTACCTATAAAAATAATAATTATTATTTTAAAAATAAAAAAATTATAAACTACACATATTTTGATAGATTAAGAATTTTAATAGCGAGAATTCTTCATGTTTAGATATTCACCAATCATTATATTCTCATATAATAGAAGAACAAAATTAAATAATCTTTTTAAATCCTTAAAAAAAAAATAAAGAATACAAAGATTCAAAAGTATATATTTATCAGGATTTTTATAAACCAAAAGAGAACGAGAGAAATATAAAAAAAGTAAAGAATACGATTTTTTTTTTAAAAAAAATAAAAGAAAAGAATGTTAAAGTAATCTTTAGAAAAAAAAATTTTGGATTGGCAAAAAATATAATTTTGGGTGTTACTGAAGTTATAAAAGTGCACAAAAGAGCAATCATTTTAGAAGATGATTTAATAGTTTCAAAATTTTTTTTAAATTTTATGAACAAATCCTTAAATTTTTACCGAAACAAAAAAAAAATTTTTCACATAAATGGGTGGTCTTTTGATCTAAATTTACAGAAAAATCTTAACTATGATAATTATTTTTTAAAATTACCATCAAGTTGGGGTTGGGCTACATGGGCTGATAGATGGAAGTATTTTGAAAAAAATCCTGAATTAATAATTAAAAGTTGGTCAGCGCCTAAAGTAAAAAAATTTAATTTTGATAATAATTATAATTTTTTTTCTCAAATAGAGAGAAATAAATCTAATCAATTAAATTCTTGGGCAATTTTTTGGTACGCAGTAATATTTGATAGGAAAAAGCTATGTGTATGTCCAAAACATTCTTATATTTCAAATACTGGATTTGATTCAAATGCAAGTAACACAAAAAAAAGAACAAATTTATTTAAATCTAGATTAAAAGAAAAAATTAAAATTTCTTATTTTCAATTTGATAAAAATATTAGAGAAAATAATAAAATAGTAAATGAAATTATTAGTAAAATGAAGTCAGAAAAAAAATATAGTCTTTTTAAAAAAATTATGAACTATTTAAAATAATTTTATCAAATTATATCCCAAGTGATGGGGTGATCTTTTAAAATAGATGCTTTTGATTTTTTTCCGAATAAGATATCAATATATTTTGGCAATATTCCACCTGCTGGTCCTTTTATACAGATATTGTTCTTTGTAAATTTTTCGTTTTTTTTAATATTTCTTTTTGCATAAATAGATTTTCTTTGATTATTAACAACTTCGTATTCACTTGGTTGTATAATTTTTTCACCCGATCCAAGAATAAAATTACGATTGTGTGCAATTTTAACTAATTTTTTCATTTCATTCATTTCTGATGAAAAAATATGATCTGGTCCCTCTAAATTTTTATCTAAAGTAAAATGTCTTTCAATAATATCTGCACCCATACCTAAAGACATTATTGCAACCTCAATGCCTGGATAATGATCTGATAATCCAACAGGAATATTAAAGATTTTTTTTAAGGTATTTATTGCATTTAGATTCATTTCTTTTTCATTTGCTGGATAAGAAGATAGGCAATGTAATAAAATTAAATTTCTATTTCCGGTTGATTTAAATGCTTCTACTGCATCATTAACATTACCGATATTACACATACCAGTCGATAGAATTAAAGGCTTTCCCGTTTTGCCTATTTTTTCTATTAAAGGAATATTTATAGCATCCACAGAAGCTAATTTATAAAATTTAACTCCAAGTTTTTCCAAGTAATCTACGCTTTTTTCATCAAAGGGTGTAGAAAATATATCTAATTTCTTTTTTTTTGCGTATGAAAAAATTTCATTATGAAATTTATTATCAATTTTCAATCTATTAAACATTTCATTGATATTTTCTTGGAGACCATCAGCCTTTTCAGCATAGTTGGCTGCTTTTACCTCGGCAGAAACTCTTGCATTGGTATTAAAGGTTTGAAATTTTATTGCGTCACAATTGCACAAAACTGCGTTGTCTATTAGTTTTTTTGCAATTTTTACATCACCATTATGGTTAAGACCTGCTTCTGCAATAATGTAGGGTTTATTTCCAAATCCAACTTTTTTTTTTCCAAGTTTAACTTCTTTGTTAAATTTCATTGCAATATTTGTTTTTTTTACGTTAGTGAATTTATTATAATCGTCAGTTAATATCTTAACAAGGTCCAAAGACTTATGAAAAAGTATTTGACTATCAGCATAATTAAAATCTCCTCCAGTTCCAATTGAATATAGTTGATGAAATTTTGAGATATTAGATTTTGTATCAGCCAATTTTTTTTTGTAATCAACAAATTGGATTGGATAAACTATGTCTTCTTTATTTTCAGAAAAATCAAGTATGTCTTGTTTTTTTACTAAGTGTGTTTTTATTAAATCATTTATTATTTTATTTTTTAAATTACTAAGACTTAATTTATCAATTTTATCTCCCTTATTGTAAGTAATCTCTAAGCACAAAAAAGTTTTATTTTGAGGAGATAAGTGTTTAGACATTGTTTTGGGTTCGGAAATACGACTAAAGATTATTTCTTTACTTGCAAAATAAAGCCAATTTACTTTTTTTGGTAAACATCTTTTTTTATTTATGGCAACGTAAATTGATCTTATACCTCTAAATTTAAGATCACTTTTAAAACCTAATAATTTAGATGTTAAATTGATTGGAAGACTAGAAATAATTGTATCATTTTTATTTATAGAAATTTTTTTATTATTAGAAAAAAAAATTTGATTTATATCATAATTTTTTTTTTTTAATTTTGTTATCATATGGTTAAGAAAAATTTTTCCTTTATTCTTTAAATATTTATTTTTAATTATTTCATATAATGGCCCAGTACCAAATTTCCCTACCCCAGTTTTTTCCTTGTTGAAAAAAGGGATAGATTTTTTAGTAAACACTATTCTTTTCGGAGCCCAATCTGATGTCATTTCTGAGGTTTTAATACCCCAAACTTTTTCGGGATATTCTTCAAAAAATAAATTTTGAATTGTTGGTCCAATTTGATTTATTATATGATCTTTAAAATTATTAGAAATTTTTTTTTTGTTTTTTTTTATGTAGCCTAATTCACTTTTTATATCTTTTTTCTGTTTTGTATCTAGTTTTCTTACTGCTTCATATGAAAGTGGATAATCAATCATTTTATCGTAAGATTTTCCAATTACGTTTTTAGACCAGTATGTTCCTTCTATTAGATTATCTTTAAAAAGTTTTTTCCATAATTTCCACATAAATTTATTTGAGGTGTGAAAAATATGTGGTCCAGTATCTAAATGAAAGTTTTTCCACTTCCAAGTTCTACACATTCCACCAACCTGATTTTTCATTTCGTAAATACTAACGTCAAGTCCTTTTCTAGATAAAAAATAACCAGTAATTAGTCCGACAGGTCCTGCGCCTAAAATAATAAACTTTTTTTTTTTAATCATAAGCAAGTTTTTTTTTAATACCTAAAAAAATATTTTTAACCAACTTTCTTTTTTGATCAAAAGTATGAGCAATTAAATCTCCTTCACCATTACAAACACCAAATATTTTTTTTGGTTTAACTGCATCATCAACAATAATATCATTTTTTTGACCAACTATTCCTCTCTGAACAAATGAAAATTCTTTTATTTTCTTTTTATAAATATTGGGCTGATATTGTGTTTGAGTAAAAGTTAAGTTTTCTAAATAAGAAAAATATGCACTTGTAGTATCTAATCTAAAAATATTTATATTTTTTTTGTTTATTTCCTCAATACTTTTTAAGCTAAAATTTCCTTTACCAATATCAACAAATATTATTTTTTTTGGTAAATTTTTAACAATATTTAAATTAATTATATTTTTATTATAAGACGTACATAAAACAACGTCAAAATTTTTAAAATTTTTAGGAAATGTATTTAAAGCTTTTACTCTTGAAATTACCCCTTGTGGTTTTACATCATTAAGGGCCATCGTTAAGTTTTTAAGAACCTTTTTATTTCTCCTATAAATAAAAATTTTTGAGCCGCACTCTACAAACTTTAGTGCAAGTTTAAACCCAATATTACCCGCGCCTAAAATTAGTATTTTTTTTCCACCTAAACCTCTTTTGTCATTTAAATATAAATTAAAAAGTAATGTTTCAGTTGCTGTAACTGCAAGGTCGTTAGCTTTGTACAAATATATTTTTGATTTTTTAACAATTTCTTTAGCTGTCCTTTCAATATTCTGATAATCTGCTTTTTTTCTAAATTCTATTTTTTTTTCAATATCAATAAGGATTGTATCTACTTTACCATCAACTATTTTCAAAATTTTTTTTGATATATTATCACTAAAGACTACAGCTCCAAAAAATATAAAATTTTTGTTTTCTCTTATTGGTGTAAAAAAAAATTTCTTAGGGTCATATTTTTTTGTATTACCTAAAAAAAAATAAATCTTTTTTTTATTTTTTTTTGAATTAATAGTTTTAATTAGTTTAAGTAATTCAAGCATATTGTTATTATATAATTAAAGAATTTTATATGAGAAAAAAAAATAAAGTACACATTATAATTCAAGCTAGAGTTGGCTCAAAAAGGTTGAGAAACAAAGTTCTTAAGAAACACAAAAGTTTATCACCCCTTAAAATTATGATCGAAAGACTTAAAAATTGCAAAAATATCGATGAAATTATTATTTGCACCACATTTTTAAAAGAAGATTATAAAATAGTCGAATTTTGCAAAAAAGAAAAATTACAATTTTATAGAGGAAGTGTTAATAATGTTTTATCAAGATACTATAAAACAGCAAAAAAGTATAATTCACAAATTATTATCAGAGTAACTTCTGATTGCCCATTTGTTGATTATAGAATTGTAAATAAAATGTTGTCTGAATTTAAAAATTTTAAAATTGATTATTATGCAAATACTTACCCTATGCCAACTCAATATCCTGATGGGATGGATGTGGAGATATTTAAATTTCCTGTATTGGAAAAAACTAATAAATTAGCTAAATTACCATCAGAAAAAGAACATGTTACTCCTTATATGTTTAATTCAAAAAAATTCAAAACAAGAAAAAAAATTATAAAACAAAATTATTCAAACTATAGATTTTGTATTGATTATTTAGATGATTTTAAACTTTATTCAAAAATATTAGACAACTTTAAATCAAAAATTTATAAAGCATCTATGTTAGATATAATAAAATTTGCTAAAAAAAATCCAAGTTACATAAGCTATCAAACTAAAATTAAAAGAAATGAGGGTTGGGCATCAGCGTTAAAAAAAGATGAAAAATTCAAATAATTTTATAATTATAACTGGATCAGAAGGCCAAGTTGGCAAAAATTTAGTTAATTTATTATCGAATGACAAAAATAATTTTAAATTAATATTAGTTGACAGTAAGAGAAAAAATAAAAAAAATTATTTTCAAGTAAATTTAAAAAACCAAAACGAATTAAAAAATTTTTTTAAAGTTTTAAAAAAAAAATACAAAAATATTTTTGGACTTATTAATCTTGCTGCATACCAAGTGTTTACAGATTTTGAAAAAAGAAATTTAAAAGAAATTGACAATTCGTTTAACATAAATGTTAGAGCAAATATTTTGATAACCCAATTCTTATTTAATAATTATTTTAAAAAGCAAAAAATGGGAAAAATAATTAATATTGCATCAATCTATGGAATGAAATCCCCAGACTTTTCAATATATAGAAAAAAAGATAGAAAATCTTCTGAGATATATGGTGCAACAAAGGCTAGTATAATTCAATTAACCAAATATTTTGCAAGTTATATGTCTAAATATAAAATTAATGTAAATTGTATTTCTCCGGGGGGATTGGAAAATAAACAAAAACAAAAAAGAAATTTTATTAAAAGATATTCCTCAAAGGTTCCTTTAAAAAGAATGGGGAAAGTTGATGAGTTGACTAGTTTAATTTTATTCCTGCTTGATAATAAGAGTAACTATATTAATGGTGAAAACATCGTTATAGATGGTGGGTATAATGCATATATTTAATTAATAATTAAATTTTCTATAAAATTTTTTCGGAATTTTATCCTCCAAAATTTTTTTCTTAATCTTTTTGAATACTACTTCACAATTTTTTAAATATTTATTTATTTCATTTTCATTGTGGGCATATGTGACAAACATATAGTTTGTTGCAAGATAACCCTTTTCAAGCATATATTTTGTGAAAAGTGTATGCAAAGTTTCATTATCATTTTGATAATCAAAATAGAAAGTAGGCATCGAATAAAACAGATTTGTTTTAATATTTAAATTATTTTTTTTTGTGATTTTTTCCCAACCTTCAATAATTTTTTTACCTCTACTCTTTATTAGTTGGGGTACTTTCTTTTTTTTCATAAATTTAATTGTTTCAAGTGCAGCTACGAAACCTATTCTTTCAGTCCAAGCCGTACTACTAATAAAAGTGTGATTACTTTTTTCCATAAATTTTTTTTTACCGACGACTGCTGATATTGGATAACCATTTCCTAGTGCCTTTCCATAAACTACGATATCAGGTTTCAATTTAACTTGTTTATAAATTCCCCCTAAACACTCTCTCCACCCGGAAGTAATTTCATCAATTATAACTATTATTTTTTTATCTTTTTTTAGTTTATTAATTGCATTAACAAATTTTTTTGAAGGATACTCACTCCTTGCACCCTCTATAACCAAAATACCGGCATTTTTATTTTGGTTAAATAATTTAATCATTTGCATATGGTCATTAAACCTCAAAGGAATTATAGAATTTTTCATATTTTTTGGAACACCTATTGGATTAAGATTTTTAAGAAGATGATTGTTTAGATTTTTCTTATTGTTAAGATTTGCCGAAATATACCAATCATGCCAACCATGATATCCGCTAAACACAACTTTATATTTTTTAGTATTAGATCTAGCAATTCTAATAGCAATAGACATTGCTTCTCCTCCACCTTTGGCGAATTTAACTTGTTGAGCAAATTTGTTATACTTTAATATTTCTTTTGCTAAATTAAACTCCTCAATACAATTTAGAGAAGTATTAATTCCGTAATCGATTGCTTTTTTAACTTTATCATCTATTGATTTATTTGCATAACCTAAAACAGATGTGCCTATGCCCATTATGCTAAAGTCAATTAGTTTCTGATTATTTAATGTCCAAATATAATTTTTTTTTGCTTTTTTATAATAAATAGGCCACCCTTTAGGAAGAAATCTTTTTGGTCTTTTCGAAAGCAAACCATTTCCTCCTGGTATAATTTTTTCAGCTTGATTCCAAATTTTTAAAGAGTTCATAAAATTAAATTACAAAAAAAAAATTTTTTAGCAATTAAAATTTAAACTTAACATATAAATTCAAATTTCAAATACCTCTATTTTTTGAAAATAAATGTTACTAAAAATGAATAAAAAATTAGATGAAAAAAAAACAAAAAAACTAGTTTATTTAGTTTATATAATAAAATAAAAACTCTATTGAAAATGAAAAAAAAATATATAAAAAAATACAAAAAATTATTTAATAGTGGAATTAGCAATTACATAGAAAGCATTAAGCTATTAAAAAAAAATACCAATCTTTTTAACAAGATTATTCTTACAGCTGATAAAATTTATAATTTAAAAAAAAATAAAAATAAGATTATAATTTTTGGAAATGGAGGTTCTGCTGCTGAAAGCCAACATTTTTCGGCAGAATTAGTTGGACGTTTTTTAAAAAATAGATATCCAATTCCGTCTATTTGTTTAAATACTGATACATCAGCAATTACAGCTATCGCAAATGACTTTGGATATAAAAAAGTTTTTTCTAGACAAGTTAACTCAATCGCAAATTCAGATGATATCGTTTTTGCTATTTCAACAAGCGGAAAAAGTTCAAATATCATTTTAGGTCTTTTAGGGGCTAGAAAATTAAATTGTCAAACCATTCTTCTAACCGGAAAGAATAATAGCAACAATGCAGATATAGTTATTAATGTTCCTGCAAAAAGAGTAGATCGTATTCAGGAATTACATTTATTTATCATCCATTTTATTTGTGAATTAGTCGAAGAAAAAATCAATGAAAATTAATCAAAATCCTATCGCTATCATCTAAACTAGAACTGGAAGCAAAAGATTTTCAATGAAAATGATGAAAAAAATTTAAAACTAAACTATTCTATAAATGATTTTAAATATACAAGAGTAATTTTTTTTTTAACAGTGCATATGTATTTAAATTATATAAAATATAAATAATCAAAAACCTCAAATACTAAGTTCTGTTAAATATCTAATATTAAAGCAAATAATGATATTTCTTAACCAGAAATTGTACTTTATATCTATTATAAAGATGAATTTAAGGAATTAAAAAGAAGTCTTTTTTCGTTTTAAAAATAATAAAACTGATATAAAGAAATTTAAAATATATTAATAAATACGAAAATGAACTTAAATCCATTTATCATTGCAGAGATAGGAATTAATCACAACGGAAGCATTGAGATTGCTAAAAAACTAATTGATATGGCAAAAAGATGCAACTGTGATGCTGTTAAATTTCAAAAAAGAGATATTGATGTCGTTTATTCTAAAGATGAGCTAAAAAGCTTAAGAGAAAGTCCTTGGGGAAACACTTTTAGACAACAAAAGGAAGGATTGGAGTTTAATAAAAAAGAGTATGATGAAATTAACAGTTATTGTAAAAAACTAAATATAATATGGTTTGCTTCTGCATGGGATTTAAATAGTTTAGCTTTTTTAGACAATTACTCTCTTAAATATAATAAAATTGCATCAGCAATGATTACAAATATAAAGTTTTTAAATGAAGTTTCACAGAGGAGAAAGCACACTTTTATTTCTACCGGAATGTCAAATTTATCGGATATTCAAACGGCTATTGATATTTTCAAAAAAAACAAATGTTCATTTGAAATTATGCACACGGTTTCAACCTATCCATGTCCCGAAGAGTTATTAAATTTAAAAATGATAAATTTTTTTAAAGAAAAATTTAAGTGTAACGTGGGATATAGTGGCCATGAGAGCTCCGTAACACCAAGCGTTGTAGCAGCAACAATGGGTGTAACTAGTTTAGAAAGACACATTACATTAGATAGATCAATGTATGGCTCAGATCAATCGGCTTCACTTGAAGAGCCGGGTTTAAGAAATTTAGTTAATGCAATTAGAAAAATACCTGTAGTTTTAGGAGAAGTTATCGAAAAGAAAATTATAAAAGATGAGATAAAAATTGCAAAAAAATTAAGGTATTGGGAAAAATAATTGATATTGGATTTAAGTATAAATTTACCATTTATCAAGTTTAATTATAGCTGACGTAAAATAATAAAAGTTTATTTTTAATTTTAAAAAGTTTTTGAAAGCAAAAGACTAAATATTAATTTCTTGAATTCTTTTTTTTTTCTTAGGAAAATTTTTTCTAAATTTGTTTTTATTTTTGATTTTTAAAAATTTCACTATTTTTTCTTTTTCTTTCCAAATATTTTCATATTTAATACACAAAGAATTTTTTGAATTTAGATGTAAAAGAATTTGTGATCTTAGTTTTTTTTTAAAAAAATAATTGGAGATTTTATGATTAAAAAAAAATAGTATAGATAATGTAGATCCCAGATGTGCACTATTATGGTAATAAAAATGCCTGCGTCTCAAACTTCGAATTATACTCTCAAATTCTAAACTGTAAAAATATAAAATTTTTTTGTTTGTAGGAATATACTTTAGATGTTTGAAATTATCCTCATTATCCTTGTTGTTTAATTTAGTAAATTTAGAACAATAGTTAATTAAATTTGTAGTGGCAACACCACCACCAGATATTATTCCATACTTTCTAAAATTGTTATGAAATTTGAATACTAGAGATAAAAATATAAAATAAATTAAATTATATTTTTTAAATAAATAAATTAATTTTGTTAATGTCATAATTTAATTAAATTTTTTTTTTTAAATAAAATTTTATGTTTTGTAAAAATTGCAAACTGAATTCTTGAATTAATAGATATTATTTCTTTAAATACACGAGCAAATTTTTTAGAGTTAGATGTTAATAAATTAAACTCTTTTGGTTTCATATTCTCTAATAAATGTTTATTAAAATAATTTGATTCATAAAAGTCAAAACCAAATAAAGTTATTTTTTTAGGCTTAAATGTACATGAGAGCAGTATAGAAGCTAAACCACTATTGAAAGAGAATTTAATTTTTTTTTTTCTTAGTCTTTCTAAAAAAAAATGAACATCGTTTGGAAGGTACATTGTATTTGATGTATAAGCATCGTATCTAAAACTTTTCCTTTTGCCATAAATTTCGGATAATGTAGGAGAAAAAGAAGAATCTAATTTTATTTTATTTTTGTTTTTAATTTTTATTCTTTGTATGTAGAAATCAAATATTTTTAATTTTTTTAATACTTTAAAATTTAATATTGGCTCGGTGATATTTCCAAGTATCAAAATAGGAAATTTTCTTATTGAACTAAATAATTGATAATCATCTAAATCATTTTTATTAAAATTCGTTAATATAACTAAGCTTGGCTTATCGATTTTTTTTATTTGAGATGGTAAACTATTTAAACTATATCCTTTTCCTAACACTAATATATGATTGAAATCATTAGGCTTATTTCTTTTAATTTTAAAAAAAATGAATAGGAAGAGTAATTTGTATAATAATTTTCTAAAAATTTTATTTTCTTTAATTTTTTTTATAATAAACATTTTAATTGAACATGAAAAATAATTTTAGACAATTTATAGGAAACTTCCACACTATGTCTAGAATATATAGTGAAGGAGGAAGGTTAATTAAACATTTAAAAAATTCAAAAATAAGCACTGTATTTGATGTTGGTGCCAATGTAGGTCAATACGCTCAAATGTTAAGAAGATTTGGCTATAAAGGAAAAATAATTTCCTTTGAACCTTTAGAAAAAGAAAAAAATATTTTGGATGTAAATATGATCCTAGATAAACAATTTGAGTCTTATAATTATGCAATTGGTAAAAAAAATAGTATTGGTAAAATCAATTATGCTTTAAATTCTGTATCATCATCAATTTTTAAATCCCATCCAAGACATATTAAATACAATAAAGGAACAATTTCAAAAGAAAAAAAAAAAATTGTAATTAAAAATTTAAAAAATTTTAAAAGTAAAATTGAAAAAAGTAAAACATTACTTAAACTTGATACACAAGGATATGAATATGAAATATTATCTTCTGCTGAAAGTATGATAAAGTATTTTAAAATCATTCAATTAGAAACAAGTTTTAGAAAAGTTTATTATTCAGAAAAAAATTGGTTAAAATCTTTAGAATTACTTCAAAAGAACGGATTTTATATAATTGATATTTTCTATGGAATTAGAAATTCAAATTTAGAGTTAATGCAATGCGATTTAATTTTAAAGAGATTTAAATGATAATAATTATAAAAAGAGTTTTAAGTATTTTAGACAAAGATCAAAAGAATAAAATTTTGAAAATTCAATTATCTAATCTAATAGTTTCTATATTTGAAATTATTACTTTAGGTTCTCTAGCAATCTTTATTGGTTTATTGGCATCGAATGAAAATATCTTTGAAAATCAATATTTAATTATTTTTTACAATTATCTTAAATTTAGCAATAAATTTGAATTTATGTTTTTTTTAGGGGCTTGTGTTTTGTCACTTTATATATTTACAGGGATACTGAATATTGTCGTAACTTGGAAAACAAACGTAATGTCCAGTTCAATTAATCAGTATTTATCTAATCTAATTATTAAAAACTATGTATATAAAGATTGGCAAGAATACACTAAGCTCAAAATTTCTGACATCAATAAAGACATTTTTACTGATTTAAATATTTTATCGAATAGTGTAATTGTTCCATTATTTAATTTATTTAATAAAGTATTTATAGCAATTTCACTCTTATTAACTTTAATAATTTATAATTATAAAGTAGCATTATTTGGAGCATTAATTTACTCAGTTGTATATTTTTTTTTACTAATTTTTGTAAAAAGAATTAATTCAAAAGTTACAAAAAATATATCTATCAATAGAAAAAAAAATCATGCATTTATTCATAATTTTTTTTCTGGTTTTAAAGAAGTTATAATTTTCAATTTAAGAAATGCTTATTTTGAAAAAATAAAAAAAAATAACTTTGGAATGATATACCCAACTTCATTTCTACTATCATTGACACAAATTCCAAGATTTTTTGTTGAACTTATATCTTATATAGTAGTTATTTCTGGTATATTATTTATAATAAAAACCGGAGAAAATTTAGACAATTTACTTCCGATGGTTGCTGTATATGCCTTTGCCGGTTTAAAACTATTGCCAGCATTTCAACAAATTTATCTAGCTTATGTGAGAATTAAAGCAGGGCAAACTGCGATGAATAATTTATACCCAAAAATAATTAAAGCTAAGAAAGAAAATTCAATATCAAAAATTGAAAAAACTAACGAAAAATTAAATTTTAAAAAAGATATAAAATTGAAAAAAGTATCTTTTTCTTACGATGAAAGCTCGAAAAAACCTTCAATAAAAAATATAAACTTAAATATAAAAAAAAATACAATCGTTGGTCTTGCTGGTCCATCAGGTGGTGGAAAGTCTACAATAATCGATATAATTTGTGGATTACTTACTCCAAAAAATGGAACTATTTCAGTTGATGGAAAGATTTTAAATAAAAATAATTTAAGAAAATGGCAAAACAATTTTGGAGTAGTTACGCAAATGCCATTTTTGTCCGGTGATAAAATAGTTGATAATATTTCTTTTAGTAAAATTAAAGGAAAAATTGATTATAAAAAATTAGATGATTTAATTAATAAAGTTGAGTTAAAAAAGTTTATTAAAAATCAAAAAAAAGGATTAAATTCTAATATTTCTGACCGAGGTATAAATATTTCAGGTGGAGAAAGACAGAGAATAGCAATCGCAAGATCGTTATATTTTGAGAATGAAATTATCATTTTTGATGAAGCAACCAATGCTTTAGATAAAATAACTGAAAATAAAATAATTAATTTTATAAAAAAACTTAGAAAAATTAAAACAGTTATTATTATTACACATCGTACAAATACATTAAAAGTTTGTGATAATATATTTGTAATCAAAGATGGATCAATTATACAATCAGGAAAATACCAAAGATTAAAAAAAAACAGTAAGCTTTTTAAAATGTTAATATCTGAGTCTTAATTTTTTAGAATTTTAAAATAATCTCTCAATATTTTTTTTTGCCCATGTTTTGTCAGTACATCTAACGAAGCATTATTTCCAAGGCGATTTAAAATTTTCTTATTATTTTTTAAAAAAAAAATTTTTTTTATAATTTGTCTAGAATTAAATTTTGAAAACAAAAAACCATTCACATTATTATTTATAATTTCATTAATCCCTCCACTATTCATAGATATAACAGGCGTACCACAAGACATTGTCTCTAAAATAGAATAGGGTATACCCTCAGCTCTCGAGAGATTGATTGAAATATTGCTAGCATATATTATTTCTTTAATAAAATACAAATCTCTTGTTTGAATAAATATGCAGTTTTGGATTTGATCTTTTCTAGTTGTGCCTATAATTATAAATTTAATATCGTCGTATTTTTTTAAAGAAGAAATTAATTTTTTAAATCTATCACCTCCTTTTCTATAATTTTCAAATCCATTTCTTAAATAAATTAAAATATAAAAATAATTTTTATTAAGTAAGAGTTTTTTTTTAATATTATTAACTAATCTTAAATTTTTTTTTTTCCAAAATTTTGTATTTATTGGGTTTTTAATTGTTATATGATTTTGATAAGGTAAATTAAATTTTTTTAAAGCAATATTTTTGAAATAATTGCAGCTAAAAATAAAATAAAAACTTCTAGATTTATCTAATTTTTTTTTTATTAAATTGAATGTATAAATTTGGATTAGTTTAATTAAAATATCTTTATATCTATTTCCATGTAGATTAAAATGTGAAAAACCGTTAAATATCCACTCATCATTAACAATAAAAATTTTTTTTATCTTTGAATTGTTTAACTTATTCAAGCTATATATTTCATTTGCATATCCAATTAAAATTTTATCATATTTAATTTTTTTTTTGGATAATACAGGGGTAAATGGAATAGTAATACTTTCATTAAAGAAATAAGAAAGGAAATTATTAATTACCTTAATTAATTTATATTGTAATTTAAATTTTACATTAAGGTTACTTATTCTAAAAAAATTAAATTTTGTTTTTAACCCTAACTCAATATCATTTGCAGTTTTATCCCCGCCATAGGAGGAAAATTCATTTTGATAAATTAGTATTCTTTTTTTTAGCATAAGTATAATTGCTTAAACAAGCATAGACATAATTGTCTTAACAAAAGGATTTAGTATTCCTCTTTTAAAATTTAGTTTTGAAATTTGTGATTTTGTTAACCAAATAAAGTTTTCATCTTTAATGTACTTTTCATCTTTTTTATTTATTTTGATAAGTAAATTGCAATTAATTTTTTTATAAAATCTTGCACCTTCTTCATAATGATATGTTTTTAAAAAAATTTTTTTTTTATTAAAAACCAAATTATACAAGTTAGTTAATTTTCCTCCATGAGCTCTATTTATATTTGACTGTGTTGCAGAAAATGATGGACAAAGTTTTACATATTGATCTCCAGGTTCCCTTCTTGCAAGTAAAAGAAACTTTGGAACTGATTTTTCAATTTTAAAAATAATTGCTAAATATCCTCCATGCTTCTGGTTTAGTATTGGCTGAGACCAATTTTTTACTTCACGATTGTACGCATTTTTAATTTTTATTCCCTCAATAGAAAAAAATTGTTTTGATTTATGAAAAATTTTTCCCCCTTTTAAAGACCAATTATCTAGATTTTCTAATTTAACAATTTTAATTTTTGTTTTATCTTTTTTAGTAATTTTTTTTAACCAATTTAAAACATGACCTATTTTTTTTTCTTCAATTTTCTCAGATTTTTTTAAAATATTTTTTAGAAAAAGATAATTTTTATTCATTTTATAAGTTTTAATTTTTTTTTTAATTTATATATTTTATTTAAATCATTCAGTAAATGATTTGTATATCTTAATTTAAAAAGCTTGATAAAAAAGTTTTTTATCAAATTATCTTTAATATATATTTTTTTTAAAACGTTTTCACTTTTTTCAAAATAGCGAACTTTCTCATTTGGTAGAGCAAAAGCTTGATGTGGAATAATTATAGTTTTATTCTCGAATCTTAGTGTAATTGAACTTTGATATTCTTTTTCAAAAGAAAAATTTCCATAAAGAAACTTGTTTTTTTTGAAACCAATAATTAATTTAAAAGATCTGATTAATTTTTTTTTTTTATAAAAATGTTTGATAATTTTTCTATAAATAATTTTCTCTTTAAAAAAAAATTGTATTAAACCTATAGCATAAGCTGACATGTCTGACATACAATCTAAATCAATTTGAAGTAAATTTTTGACTTTATATTTTTTTTTATTTTTAGCAGGTATATGAAAAACTGCTTCAACATCATATAAATTATCAAAATTGTTGTTTTCTTTTTTAATTTTAGAAAATAAGCAATGATATGTAAAAAAGGTTCCTTCAATTAAAATTAATTTTTTTTTTTTTGCTATTTTATATAAAATTTGAAACTCCTTAAATTTAGTTACTAACGGTTTGTCGACTATAACATTTTGGTTCATTTCAAGTGCAAGTTTAGCTACTTTAAAATGAAGACTGTTTACAAGAGATATATATACAAAATTATAATTTTGACTGAGGGCTTCTTTATAATCAAAGAAATTTATTCGAGATGTTTTTGTGTTTTTTTTAGATTTTGAGCAAGTATAAATTTTTAAATTTTTTATTTTAGATATTGATGGATTAATTCTTCTTTCAAAGAAATCTGAGTAACCTATAAATAATATTTTTATTTGTTTCATTTTCAGACGATAGTTAATCTATAATGGTAAGTATAAATAAATTAAATTGAAATATAAAATAATCATTTTATATATTTTAAATTAAAGTATGGAATTAATAAGAAAATTAAAATTATATATAAAAAGATTTTATTCTATCAATAAAATTGACCAAAAAATGCTTAAATATATAAATTATGAAAATGGATATTATATTGAATGCGGGGCAAATGATGGAATTAGGCAATCTAACACATTTCATTTCGAAAAATCTAAAGGTTGGAAAGGAGTTTTAATTGAACCATCTTACAAGTTTGAAAAATTAATTAGAAATAGATCAAAAAAAAATTTTTTTTCTAACAATTGTTGCGTTTCTTTAGCCAACGAAAATCAAATGATTAAATTTAAATATTTAAATTTAATGACAAAAATTACAGATAAAAAAATTGTTAAAAGTGATCATGATAGTGAGGAAAAAAATAATATAGCAAAAAAATTCATGACAAGCGATGAGAAGGTATTTGATTTTGAGTCAAAAGGCAGAACTTTAACAAGTATATTAGACGAAGCAAACTCACCGAACCTAATAGATTTTTTTTCTCTTGATGTTGAGGGTTCAGAATTTGAAGTTATAGATGGAATAGATTTTGATAAATATAACTTTAAGTTTTTTTTAATTGAAACTGAAAATTTTACTAAATTAAATCAAATTTTAAAAAATAAAAAATATTTTTTTTTAGAAAATTTAACAAATCATGATTATTTATTTACACTTAAAAAATAGTATTAATGTCTATTGAATAAAAATTTAATTGGTTTTTTAAAAATTTTAATAAAAAAAATTATGTAAACTAAAATTTTACTTTGATTATTGTTTATTCTGATTTTATTTAAATCATATAAATGATTCCTATATGAAATTTTTGATGAAAATCCACCTGTTTTAAAATATCCAAATAGCTCATTTTTTTTTGAGGATGTACCAATAAACTTTTTTTTAAAAATTATACGTAAAAAAAAATCTAGGTCGGCACTTAAAAATTTAGCATCATAACCTCCATTTTCTAAATACAACTTTTTCTTTGCAAAAAATCCAATTGAATGAGTGGTATAGAAACCAAATGAAAAATATGATTTCCATTCACGATATCCATATTTTATCCAATGTTTTTTTACAGTTCCAAAGAGAAAATCTATTTTTTTATTTTCTATAAAATATTTAGCAGCATATGATAATGCTTTTTTAGTAAATACGTCATCAGAATTTAAAAATACTAGTATCGAACCACTGGATACATTTATGCCTTTGTTCATAGCATCCCACATATTTTTATCCTTACTTTTTAAGTAAATATTTATTTTGCTTTTATACTTTTCGATTATAGAGTGTGTATTGTCTGAAGAATATCCATCTACAATTATGTACTCTATATTCTTATATGTTTGATTGATTACACTTTTGATTGCTAAATCTAAGTGCCCTTGTCCATTTTTTACAACTGTTACTACTGAAATTTTAGGATTATTTTTTGAGTCTCTATATTTTGATCTATTAAAGATAATTTTTTTATAATTTCGATTTTTTAAAAACATTCTTATCAAATGATACTATTAAAGCATAATTAATCCAAAAAATAGTTGCAGTGTAAGTTGTGAAAAAACTGCCACTAGGGAGAATTGGAATTAAGGTTGTGACTATAAAAATAATTCCTGAAAGCAAATATTTATCCCTGGTTTTAAAATATGAATTAATACTTTTGAAAAGCGTAAAAATAAAAAATAATATAAACGAAATATAACCAAATAAGCCACCTTCGCTTAAAATTTCAAAATGTATTTGATGTGGATGTGTTGCCCAATTATCTCTTTTGTAAATGTTGTTTTTATTTAAATCGTAAATTTCTTTACCACTTTCATTTCTGAATTGCTTTAATCCAATACCAAAATATTTATTATCATTATATATTTTTATAGCAGTATCATAATGAGCACCATAATGACTTGTCTTAATATATTTTAAAATTCCAAATTCAATAATTGGTTCATATATTTGTTTCATTCTTCCGTTTATGTCTTTATTTACAAAAGTTGAAATTGAAATTATTAAAATAATTAAAGATGTTGCCAAAATTTTAAATATGATTGAAAAATTCTCTAATGCAAAAATAAATAGAAAAAAACAAATAAATATTTTTATAAAATTAGATCTTTCTCCAATGATAAATGAAATAAAAACGAAAAAAATCAAGCAAAATAATATTAATTTGTTTTTCTCAGACATGAGGTTTATTAGATAAACTGAGGATATTAAAAAAAAGCCAAAAAAATAATTTCCAATTTTTAACTCATCACCTAAAAAACTAGACAGCCTTCCAGGCATGTATGAAGTGTTTCCAATTACGTTAAAACCAAAAATAAATTCAAAACAGAGATCAAATGTAACAATAATAAATATGCAAAACCATATTTTAAATATAAAATTTTTATATCTACCTTCTGAAAAATTTAAACTAAAACTTATTGCAAATATGAATATAATAAATCTTAAAAACCCAACTTGTCTTGAGTAATCTTCTGTACCATATTTGCTTAAAAAAATATTTAACAAAAGTATAAAAAAAAAACTAATTAACAAAATAAAATAATAATTCTTTAAAAATAAAAAATTTTTTTCTTTATATGAAGCGTACAAAAAAATTAATGACGTTAAAATTATAAATGTGTTGATAACAGCTGATCCTAATAAAATAAAAACAGGAAAAAAACTTATAAGTATTATTAATAAAGAAATTTCTTTTTTTTCTCTTTTAAGATCAATTAAATCACTAAACATCTTTTTTATAAAATAGTTTAAACATATCAATCAAAATTATTGCACCATCTTTAAATGCTTTTACTTTTTTAATACCTGCTATTCTGGGTCTTTCCCAAGACTCAATTTCAGATATATTATATTTATATTGATGACACTTTATTGGCAATTCTACACATAATCCGAAATCTTTTTTTTTAAAGTTAGTTTTTTTGAAAATTTTTGTTTTGCCCATTACAAAGGTATATAGAATATCGGATATTGGAAGTTTAAAAAATATTTGTCCTAATTTACTAAATAAAAAATTTCCAACTGATGTTACAACTGTATCATCATCACTACCTGAGCCTTTCATATATCTTGAAGCAAATATCATATCATAATTACCCAAATTAATTTTTTTATACATAGCTTCGAGCTCTATTGGATTGAATGAACCGTCAGCATTAAATATACAAAAAAAATCAGTTTCAACAGAATTTATTCCCTCAATTAATGCTGATCCATATCCAATTTTATTTTGGTAAAATATCTCTATATCAAAATTTTTTATTGAATTGATTGTTGAAACATCTTTTTTTTCTAAACAGACTTTTATTTGTAATCCTAGTTTTAAATTAAATATTTCCTCTAAAACTAAAGGTAGGCTTTCCGACTCATTTTTTGCAGGAATCACAAGTGTCAAATTATTCATATAAAAATTTGAGATTTATATTATTTTCTATATATATAGAAGAGAAAAGATCACTTAATCATAATAGTTCAATTAATAATGCAAATTTTAATAACAGGTTGTTGCGGATTTATTGGTTTTAGCTATTCAAAATTTCTATTAAATAAATATAAAAATATACAAGTAATCGGAATAGACTCTATAGATAATTATTATTCAACTAGTCTTAAAAAGAAGAGATTAGAACAACTTAAAAAATATAAAAAAAAATTTGTGTTTTATAGACAAAACTTAAAAAATTTTAATAAATTAGAAAGCATTTTTAAATACAAAAAAATTAATAAATTATTTCATTTTGCAGCACAGGCTGGAGTTAGATACTCATTTATTAAACCACAAAAATATATAGACTCAAATATTATATCTTTTTTCAATATTATAGAATTATCGAGAAAATATAATGTAAAAAAGTTTTTTTTTGCATCATCAAGCTCAATTTATGGAGATTCAAAAAAATTACCTTCTTTTGAAAATGATATAACCCAAGAAAAAAATTTATATGCAATTTCAAAAAACTTTAATGAAAAATTTGCAAAAATATATTCTGAAAAATATAATATGAAAATAATTGGTTTGAGATTTTTTACAGTATATGGAGAGTGGGGGAGACCAGATATGTTTATGATAAAATATATGCTTTCTTCTAAATTTAAAAGAAATTTTAATTTATATAATTTTGGAAATCATAGAAGAGATTTTACTTATATTAAAGATGTTGTGAATTTAGTTTATAAAGTTTCTAATTCAAAAATTAAAAAAAATTTTGATGTATTTAATATTTGTTCGTCTAAACCTTTGCACTTAAATAAAATTATGATGCTCTTAAACAAGAAATTAGGCAAAGCAAATATCTTAAAGAAAGAAAGAGATTTTGCCGATGTTTTAGATACACATGGATCAAATAAAAAAATTCTAAAATTAGTAGGAAAATTTAATTTTACAAAAATTGAAGATGGAATAAATAACTTAGTAATTTGGTTTAAAAATTATTATAAAAAATAAAAAATTTGAAAAAAATAATATATTGGTCTCCACATATTAACCCTCAAATAGCGACAGTTAAAGCTGTTTTGAATTCAGCAAAATGTTTATCAAAATATGAAAAGAATTCACAGGTAAATATAATAAATGTTTTCGGAGAATGGAACGATTTTAAAAATATCTGTTATAAAAATAATATTAAATTAATTAATTTAACAAATTTTAAATTTAATTTACCAATAAATGGTTTTTTAAAAAGTAGATTTTTTTATATTTTTATATCTATTGTTTCTATTTTTAAACTTCCACTAATAATTTTTAAATTGAAACCAGATTACTTTATTGCTCATTTAATAGTAATACCAGTTTTGTTTATTTCTATGTTCTATTCAAAAACAAAATTTATTTTGAGAATTTCAGGCTTACCAAAATTAAATTTTTTTAGAAAAAATATTTGGAGAGTGCTGTCAAAAAACTTACACCTTGTTACCTGCCCAACACAGGGCACTCTCAATCAATTAATTCACCTAAATATATTTGAAAAAAATAAAATTTTTTTGTTAGAAGATCCTGTTCTAAATATAAAAGAAATAATGAAAAAAAGGTTAGAAAATGTACCTTTTGAAAAAGGATATATATTAAGTGTCGGAAGATTAACTTATCAAAAAAACTTTGAATTTTTAATAGAAAATTTTTCTGAAATTCAAAAAGAAATAAAAAGAAAATTAATAATAATTGGATCTGGAGAAAACAAAAAAAAACTACAAAAATTAATTTTTATTAACAATGCAGAAAATTTTATCAAAATAATTGATTATCAAGATAATATTCACAAATTTTATAAAAATGCAGATTGTTTTATATTAACATCCCGATGGGAAGATCCTGGCTTTGTTCTTATTGAAGCTGCAGCAAATAATTTAGCAATCTTGTCCTCAGATAGTCCAAATGGACCAAAAGATTTCATCAAAGATGAGGCTAATGGATATCAATATGAGAGTAATAATAAGAAAGAATTTAAATCCAAATTAGTAGAATTATTAAATAATCTTACAACAAATCAGGTATATCAAAAAAAAGTATCTGCAAAATTATTTGTTAAAAAATATACAATTTTTTCTCATTATTTAAAATTAAAACAAATTCTGAAATAATTATAAATATTGAGATATAGTTTTATTATATTTTTCTAAATTTTTAATAAAATCATATCTGTTTAAATTATTATAACCTATTTTAATTTTTCGAAGATTTTTTAATTTATTTTTTTTAAATTTTAAAATTAGATTTGCTAATTTGTTGTGATCATTAATTTTAAATAAATCTCCAGAATTACCATTTAATAATATTTCTGTTGGACCAGTGGGGCAGTTACTAGATATAATGTATTTTTTTAAAACTTGAGATTCCAATAAAACATTAGGAAGGCCTTCAAATTTTGACGATAATATAAAAATTTCTGATTGTTTTATGTATGGGTATGGATTTTTTTTGAATTTTAAAATTTTAACAAAATTCTGTAAGTTATTTTTATTTATGTAATTAAGCAAAATATTTTTAAGATTTCCTTTCCCAATAATAATTAATTCTAGGTCTATTTGTTCTTTAATTTTATTTAAAGCTCTTAAAATAGTTATCTGATTTTTTTGATCGACTAGTCTACCAACAGTAATAAGTTTTAATTTATTTTTCCTAAAGATTTTTTTTACTTTAATTTTAGATTTTTTTAATATTTCTTCTTTATTTAAAGGATTGAGAATACATGTTGTGTTGATTGAAAATTTTTTTTTAAACTCTTTTTTAAATTCTACACTATTAACTATAATGGTATCTGCAAGAGAACTAATTTTTTTATATAGATAAAACTTAACAGGATTTTTTGACCATCCCTCGGGTGAGGAATTAGATCTAGTTATTACTTTTACATTAAGTAATTTGCACAAAACCACACAATATAAATTTGCTTGAAAAGCAAAGACTAAATAATTTTTATTAAATAATATTTTTTTAAAAAGAATAAATAAACAAAATAGATATTTAATTTTTCTATCATTAAAATTTTCTAAATTAACTAAAGGATTAATTGTTTTTATATTTTTAAATACACCTTTTTTAATTTTTTTTGTTGTAATTAATTGGATTGATTTATGTTTCTTCTCTAAATAGCTAGCAATAATATAAAAATTTTTTTCAACACCCCCATCTTCTATTGAAGGTATAAAAAGCAGAAGATCTTTTTTTTTCATTTAATAATTCTATTATCAAAGTATATTTAAAAGAGAAATGTTTATTTAATGAAATTAGTAAGTGTTATTATTCCATATTA
>MDTG01406017.1_pt1 | contig 33945 bp, 36 predicted proteins | sample 811421 | NCBI WGS metagenome assembly MDTG01 (sample SAMN05326645, study PRJNA326480) | marine metagenome | isolation source: seawater | place: Pacific Ocean: South East | collected 2011
GAACTCACTCATCTGGTAAACTTCTCTTTTCTGCAAGAGTTATACCTTACAGAGGATCATGGCTTGATTTCGAATTTGATCAAAAGGATGTTATCTTTGCGAGAATAGATAGAAGACGTAAAATAGCATCTACTATTATTTTAAGAGCACTGGGTTACTCCACACAAGAAATCATAAATCAGTTTTACGATCACAATAAAATAACTATCAAAGATGGTCATATATTCATTGATCAAAATCTTGAGGATCTGAAGGGAAGCATTGCATCTTTTGATATTTACAATAAGAAGAAATTGATAGTAGGAAAAGGCAAGCGTATTACAGTAAGACAAATCGATGCTGCAAAAAAAAGTAAAATGAAAAACTTTCAAGTTCCTGATGATTTTCTCATAGGGAAAAGAATTGCTGAGGATGTTTCAATAAATATAAAAGGATCAGATATTAAAATTGATATGATTTCTTCGAAGCAGATTATAGACTCGGAAACAGGAGAGTTAATATGTGAGGCAAATCAAAAAATTGATAAAAACATAAAAGAAAAAATCTCTAACAACAAAAAAGTTCAAGTTAATATTTTATCTTGTAATCAAGAAATTGATCTTGATACAATCACTCTTATTCATGAACTTGGTATTACTAGCTTTACCATCTTACATACAAATGATCTAGATAGAGGTTCATTTATTTGCAATACACTCGATATTGACCCTACTCATGATCAAAATTCAGCATTAATTGAAATATACAGAATGATGAGACCAGGTGAGCCCCCAACAGCTGATGCTTCTAGCCAATTATTTAACAATCTATTTCAATCGAGTGATCGCTACGATTTATCTGATGTTGGGCGAATGAAGTTTAATTCGCGCGTTGGTCGTAAAGAAATGGAGGGCGAAACAACACTATCGAATGATGATATTTTAGATGTTCTAAAAACTCTCATTAACATCAGAAACGGATCAGATTCTGTAGATGATATAGATCATTTAGGTAATAGAAGAGTCAAGTGCGTAGGTGAAATGGTTGAAAATGTTTTCAGGGTTGGTCTAGTTAGAGTAGAAAAAGCTGTAAAAGAAAGAATGACAACTATGGAACTTGCCGAAAAACTTCAACCAAAAGATATTGTAAACTCAAAGCCTATCACTGCGACTCTAAAAGAATTTTTTGGTACTAGTCAACTATCACAATTTATGGATCAGAATAATCCGCTAGCAGAGATAACTCATAAAAGAAGAATATCTGCTCTTGGACCTGGAGGTTTGACTAGGGAGAGAGCTGGCTTTGAAGTTAGAGATGTTCATCCAACTCACTACGGAAGAGTTTGCCCTATTGAAACACCAGAAGGACCAAATATCGGCTTAATAAACTCATTAGCAACATACTCCAGAACAAATTCCTATGGATTTTTAGAAACACCATACAGAGTAGTTACTAAGAATAAAGTTAAGGATGAGATTAAGTGGTTATCAGCAATTGAAGAGAGTAAATATACAATTGCGCAGGCAAATACATCTCTAGACTCAAAGGGTAACATTCAGGGAGACTTGATATCATGTAGGTTTAACAATGAATTTACAATATCCTCGCCGGACAAAGTTGAGCTTATGGACGTATCCCCAAGACAAGTTGTATCTGTAGCTGCTGCTCTTATTCCATTCCTTGAGCATGACGATGCTAACAGAGCATTGATGGGATCAAACATGCAACGTCAAGCCGTTCCATTATTAAAACCTGATAAACCTCTTGTAGGTACGGGTATGGAGAAAACTGTTGCGGTCGACTCGGGAGCATCAGTAAAAGTCAAACGAGATGGTGTTGTTGATTATGTTGACGCGTCAAGAATAATTGTAAATGTAGATGAAAAATATGTTGATAAAGATAATGATACTGGTGTGGATATTTATCCTCTTACAAAGTACACACGTACAAATCAAAACACATGTATAAATCAAAGACCACTTGTTAAGCCTGGAGACAAAGTTGTTGCTGGGGATGCTATTGCTGACGGTCCTTCAACAGATTTAGGCGAACTTGCATTAGGACAAAATTTACTAATAGCTTTCATGCCATGGAACGGATACAACTTCGAAGACTCAATCTTAGTGTCTGAAAAGGTTGTAAGAGAAGATAGATTTACTTCAATACATATAGAAGAATTAGAATGTGTTGCGCGTGATACCAAACTTGGGTCAGAAGAAATTACATCAGACATACCAAATGTAAGTGAAAGTTTATTAAATAAACTTGATACATCAGGTATTGTATATGTTGGCGCAGAAGTTAAATCTGGTGATATTTTGGTTGGAAAAGTTACACCAAAAGGTGAAACTCAATTGACTCCAGAAGAAAAACTTCTTAGAGCTATATTTGGTGAAAAAGCTTCAGATGTAAAAGACTCATCTTTAAAAGTACCATCTGGTATGGATGGAACAGTAATTGATGTGAGAGTATTCACCAGAGAAGGTATAGATAAAGATAAAAGAGCTAAAGAAATTGAGGAATATCAAATTGAAGATGTCAAAAAGAATTTGGTAGATGAACTGAGAATAAACCAAGAAACTATTTATATTAGAGCAAGAAAACTTATCCAAAATAAAACTTTATCAAAATCTGTTCTTGATCTTAAAGCAGAGAGCAAACTTACAAATTCTGTGATTGAGTCAATTAGCAATGAAGATTTATTTAAGATTCAAACTAAGGTTGAAAAAACTAACATATCTCTCGCTAACTTAGCAAACAGTGTAGATGAATTACAAAATAAGTTTAATCAAGATTTAGATGAAATTACTAAGAAAATAACGATGCCTGATGATTTGGGCCCAGGTGTTCAAAAGAAAATAAAAGTTTACCTTGCCGTAAAAAGAACACTTCAACCAGGTGACAAGATGGCTGGTCGTCATGGAAATAAGGGTGTAATTTCACAAATCGTTCCAGTAGAAGATATGCCGCATAGAGAAGATGGAACACCGGTTGATATTGTTTTAAATCCATTAGGAGTTCCTTCAAGAATGAATGTAGGCCAAGTTTTAGAAACTCATCTCGGATGGGCTGCTCATGGCATCGGGGATAAAATAAATAATATGCTTAAAGAGCAGCAAGAGGTAAAAAAATTGAAACAATTTATAACAAAGGTGTATAAAGAATGCCCCGGCTTTACTAAATACTCTATAGACAAATTTTCTGATGAAGAAATAATTACCTTAGCTAATAATTTAAAAAATGGGGTACCTATGGCCACACCTGTTTTTGATGGAGCATCGGAAGAAGAGATCAAAAAAATGTTAGAACTAGCTGAACTTCCAACCAGCGGCCAATCTATATTGTTTGATGGAAGGACTGGTGAGCAATTTGAGAGACCTGTAACGATTGGTTATATGTATATTATAAAGTTAAACCATTTAGTTGATGATAAAATGCATGCTAGATCAACTGGTCCATATAGTCTTGTTACACAACAGCCACTTGGAGGTAAAGCACAATTTGGTGGTCAAAGGTTCGGTGAAATGGAAGTTTGGGCTCTGCAAGCATATGGTGCGACAAATGTTCTTCAAGAAGTTCTTACAGTAAAGTCTGATGATATTGCCGGTCGAAATAAAGTATATAAAAATATTGTTGATGGCGAATATACTACAGATGCACACGTACCGGAATCATTCAATGTATTACTAAAAGAGATTCGATCATTAAGTATAAACATAGATATGGACTCAGAAAATAAAACTAATTAGGAAATAAAATGCAAGAAATTTTGAACATGTTTAAGAAAAATAATAATGATAAGAAATTTGATCATATTAAAATCTCTTTAGCATCACCAGACCTAATGAGGTCATGGTCATATGGAGAGGTTAAAAAACCAGAGACAATTAACTACAGAACCTTTAAACCAGAGAGAGATGGGTTGTTTTGTGCAAAGATATTTGGCCCAGTAAAAGATTATGAGTGTTTATGTGGAAAATATAAAAGACTTAAACATAGAGGAGTAGTTTGTGAAAAATGTGGGGTAGAAGTTACTTTATCTAAAGTCCGCAGAGATAGGATGGGTCACATTGAACTTGCAGCTCCTGTGGCACATATATGGTTTTTGAGATCGCTTCCATCAAGAATTGGACTAATGATGGATATGACACTAAGACAAATCGAGAAAGTTCTATATTTCGAGGCATTCATTGTCATAGATGGCGGATTAACTCCATATGAAAAGGGCAGTCTATTGAATGAAGAAATGTATAATCAAGCAATTGAGGAATATGGAAACGAAATAAAAGTAGGCATGGGAGCAGAGGCTATTAAAGAATTGCTTCAAGAAATAGATTTAGAAAAAACTTATGAAGATTTGGCAGAAGAAATTAAGATTACAAAATCTCAAGCAAAAAATAAAAGAAACATTAAGAGACTGAAATTAATAGAGTCATTTATTAATTCAGGAAATAAACCTGAATGGATGATCCTTGATGTCCTTCCAATCTTACCACCGGATTTAAGACCACTGGTCCCGCTCGAAGGCGGAAGGTTTGCTACTTCAGATTTAAATGATTTGTACAGGAGAGTTATAAATAGGAATAATAGATTAAAAAGACTTCTCGAACTCAAGGCCCCCGACATTATTGTTAGGAATGAAAAGAGGATGCTTCAAGAGTCTGTGGATGCACTTCTTGACAATGGACGAAGAGGAAGAGCTATTACTGGAACGAATAAAAGGCCATTAAAATCTCTAGCAGATATGATTAAAGGTAAAGGAGGAAGATTCAGACAAAATCTTCTTGGTAAGAGAGTAGATTACTCTGGGAGATCTGTGATCGTTGTTGGACCAACATTAAGGTTACATCAATGCGGTCTTCCAAAAAAAATGGCATTAGAATTATTTAAACCACATATATTTGGGAAACTTCAAGCTAGAGGCATAACAACAACTATCAAGTCTGCTAAAAAAGTTGTTGAAAAAGAAGGCGAAGAAGTCTGGGATATCTTGGAGGAAATCATAAAAGAATACCCGGTAATGTTAAACCGTGCTCCAACACTTCACCGTCTAGGAATACAGGCATTTGAGCCAGTTCTTATTGAAGGTAAAGCAATACAGTTACATCCTTTGGTTTGTGCTGCATTTAATGCTGATTTTGATGGAGATCAAATGGCTGTCCATGTTCCATTATCTGTTGAGGCACAGACTGAAGCACGTGTACTAATGATGGCAAGTAATAATATTTTATCGCCATCTAATGGAAGCCCAGTGATAGTTCCATCTCAAGATATGGTTCTAGGGATATATTATATGTCTAGAGAAAAACCAAACTCCCTTGGTGAAGGAATGATATTCAGCGATATAGACGAAGTTTCAAAAGCTTACCAGTCTAAATTAGTCGATATGCACGCTAAAATAAAAGTAAGGATGAAAGTTACAGAATTTGAAAACGATGAGCTGATTGAAAAAACAAAAATAATAGACACTACAACAGGCAGAGCTTTAATCTCAGAAATTCTTCCCAAAAATATTCCTTATTCATATATAGATCAAGATTTGAATAAAAAAGCAATTTCAAAATTATTTGATGTCTCTTATAGACTTGCAGGATTAAAAGAGACAGTTATTTTTGCTGACAAAATAAAAAATATGGGATTTAAATATTCTACACTAGCAGGAGTTTCTATTGGTGTCGATGACATGGTAATACCAAAAGAGAAAACTACAATTACATCAAAAGCAGAGAAAGAAGTTAAAGAAATTGAGAAACAATACAACTCAGGATTACTTACTGCCGGAGAGCGTTATAATAAGGTTGTCGACATTTGGTCACATACTAATGATCAAGTCTCCCAAGCTATGATGAAACAATTGGGAACAGAAATTACTAAGACAGCTTCTGGAGAAAAGATCGAACATAAATCTTTCAATTCAATTTATATGATGGCTGATTCTGGAGCGAGAGGGTCTGCTGCGCAAATTAGGCAACTATCAGGTATGCGGGGTCTAATGGCAAAACCAGATGGCTCAATTATAGAGACACCAATAACAGCAAACTTTAGAGAAGGACTAGATGTCATGCAGTACTTCATATCAACACATGGAGCAAGAAAGGGTCTTGCAGATACAGCCTTAAAAACTGCTAACTCAGGGTATTTAACAAGAAGACTTGTAGACGTTGCTCAAGATTTAGTTGTTACTGATGATGATTGTGGCACTGAAAACGGAATACTTATGAAACCCCTGATTGAAGGAGGAGATATTGTTGAGCCTCTCAATGAGAGAGTTCTGGGAAGAACATTATTAAACGATTTAGTAAACCCAAAATCATCAGAAATTATTCTTCCTAAAGGGACTTTGCTTGATGAGAACAATGTCACATTACTCGAGCAAAATGCAATAGATGAAGTATGGGTTAGATCAGCTATAACATGTGATATAAGACATGGTGTATGTACAAAGTGTTATGGAAGAGATCTTGCAAAAGGAAGGGAAGTAAGTATAGGAGAGGCTGTAGGAGTTGTAGCCGCGCAGTCTATAGGTGAGCCAGGTACTCAGTTAACAATGAGAACATTCCATATTGGTGGAGCAGCATCGAGGGCTGTTGCCGCAAATAGCATCGAAGTTAAAAATTCTGGAACTACTAGATATCATAATCTTAAAACCGTAACAAATAGTCAAAAAGAAATCGTAACAGTGTCAAGGTCTGGTGAACTTGGTGTTTTGGATGATAGTGGGAGAGAAAAGGAAAGATATAAAATTCCTTATGGAGCAATTATAAAAGTCGAAGATGGAAAGAATGTTGAGAGGGGCCAAAACATTGTCACATGGGACCCACACACTACCCCTATTATAACCGAAACTGCAGGTATCATCGAATTTGAGGATTTTGAGGATGGAATCAGTGTTGAAAACATAGTTGATGAGCTTACAGGAATCACGTCAATTAAAGTAAAAGACGCAAGCAGTGTCTCATTTGATAAAAACCGTAAGCCAATGATTAAATTAGTTGATGCAAAAGGTAAAGACTTATTAATTACAAACTCTAAGTTACCAGCTCATTTTCTTCTTCCATCAAACTCAACGGTAAACTTGACTTCTGGAACTCAAGTGGGAGTTGGAGATGTAATTGCAAGAACACCAAGAGAGACATCAGGAACAAGAGATATTACTGGGGGATTACCAAGAGTTGCTGATTTGTTTGAGGCAAGAGAGCCTAAGGATAAGGCTGAGCTCGCTGAGAAAACTGGCGTAGTTTCCTTTGGCAAAGAAACAAAAGGAAAGAGAAGATTGATAATTACTGATAGTGATGGAAATGAACATATTCAAATGCTTAATAAAACAAAATTATTAAATGTTTTTGAAGGTGCTAGCGTTACGCAGGGTGAAATTATCTCAGATGGAGAATTAGATCCACATGACATTCTTGCTTATAGAGGTGTAACTGATCTTGCAGAGCATTTAGTTAAAGAAGTTCAAGATGTATACAGACTTCAGGGTGTTGCTATTAACGATAAACATATAGAAGTTATTCTCAGACAAATGCTTAGAAAGGTTGAGATTGTCTCACCTGGAGAAACGGCGCTAATGGCTGGAGAACAGATGGAAAAAACACAATTACTTGAAATGATTGATAATTTAAAGTCTAAGAATCCAGATGCAGTTGTACCAACTTTCACACCGTTGTTACTAGGCATAACAAAAGCATCACTGGTAACAGAATCTTTTATATCTGCTGCTTCATTCCAAGAAACAACAAGAGTCCTTACAGACGCAGCAGTTAATGGAAGAAAAGATAGATTAAGAGGTCTTAAAGAAAATGTCGTGGTTGGTAGATTATTGCCATGTGGAACAGGACTGACAACTCAAAAAGATGAAATTGAATCATTCGAAGATATGCTAGAGAAAGAGATCGCTAGTGAAATAAGCGTCCTTCCTGAAAAGTCTTCTGAGAGGACGGCTGAAGATCTTTTCAAAGAATAATATTATGTTTTTTTCATATATAGTTAAACACTTCTTGACACTAACTAGCTGTACCAATAGAATTTCGCATACTTAAGAGAAAATAATGGCAACAATTAACCAATTAGTAAGAAAACCTAGGAAAACAAAGATTCTTAAATCGACTGTTCCTGCTCTCGAGGCGTGTCCTCAAAGAAGAGGGGTCTGTACACGTGTTTACACTACCACACCAAAAAAACCGAATTCGGCATTAAGGAAAGTTGCAAGAGTTAGACTTACAAATGGTCAAGAAGTTACATCCTACATTGGTGGTGAGGGTCACAATTTGCAGGAGCACTCTGTGGTAGTAATTCGTGGTGGAAGAGTAAAAGATTTACCAGGTGTTCGTTATCACATTGTCCGAGGTAGTCTTGATACACAAGGTGTTGAGAATAGGAAACAAGGTAGATCTAAGTATGGAACTAAAAGACCAAAGAGTTAGAAAATGCCTAGAAAGAGAGACATACCAAAAAAGAAAATAATCCCAGATCCTATTTATAAGAGTATAAATGTGACTCGATTAACAAATATGATAATGCAAGATGGAAAAAAAAGAACTGCAGAAAAAATTGTCTATAATGCTTTGTCTATTTCATCAAAAAAAACCAAAGAGGAACCTCTTACTGTTCTAGAAAAAGCTCTCCAGAATGTAGGCCCAAGCGTTGAGGTTAAATCTAGACGAGTAGGGGGGTCAAACTATCAAGTGCCTATAGAGGTCAATTCCAAACGAAAAATATCTTTAGCGATGAAGTGGATAATAGAAGCTGCCACTAAAAGAAACGAAAAGTCTATGAAAGAAAAATTAGCATCCGAAATTACAGATGCAATATCAAATAAAGGGTCAGCTGTAAAAAAGAGAGAGGATACTCATAAGATGGCTGAGGCGAATAAAGCATTTGCTCATTACAGGTGGTAATTCATGGCAAGGGAAACACAATTAGCAAAATATAGAAACATTGGCATCATGGCACATATTGATGCTGGTAAAACAACCACTACCAAAGGATTTTATATTACACTGGTGTGTCACACAAGATTGGTGAGGTACATGATGGTGCAGCAACAATGGATTGGATGGAGCAAGAACAAGAAAGGGGCATTACCATTACATCAGCTGCTACGACTTGTTTTTGGAGCGGAAGCACAGACCAATATGATCAGCATAGAATAAATATAATTGATACACCTGGGCATGTTGATTTTACAATTGAAGTTGAGAGATCACTTAGGGTATTAGATGGCGCAGTTTCAGTCTTTTGTGCAGTTGGTGGTGTAGAACCTCAGTCAGAGACAGTGTGGAGACAAGCCAATAAATATAGCGTGCCTAGAATGGCATTTGTTAATAAAATGGACAGAGCTGGCGCAGATTTTTTCAGAGTAGTTGATCAAATTAAAACAAGATTAGGATCAAAACCATTACCACTTCAAGTACCGATTGGTTCAGAGGATAACTTCAAAGGTGTTGTCAACTTAATTGATATGAAAGCAATAATTTGGGATGAAGAGAGTCGAGGAATGAAATTTGATGAAGTTGATATTCCTGAAGAACTTAAATCAAAAGTTGATGAGCTTCGCGAACAAGTCATAGAGACAGCTGCAGAGGCTAATGAAGAGCTGATGGATGCGTACCTTAATAACGGAGAACTCAGTAGAGAACAAATAGTTCATGGTCTAAGACTACAGACATTATCAAACGAAATAGTATTAGTAACATGTGGAACTGCCTTTAAAAATAAAGGTGTTCAAGCCATGTTAGATGCGGTTATTGATTTTATGCCGTCACCACTTGATGTACCAGCCATCAAAGGGATATTAGATGATAAGGATGAAACAGAAGGCAAAAGAGAGTCCTCGGATGACGAGCCTTTTTCAGCATTAGCATTTAAAATAGCTACAGATCCTTTTGTAGGAACCCTTGCATTTTTCAGGGTGTATTCTGGTGTTCTAAAATCGGGAGATACAGTTTACAATGCCGTCACTCAAAAAAAAGAGCGTATTGGAAGAATATTACAAATGCACTCCAATTCACGTGATGAAATTAAAGAAGTTAGAGCAGGAGACATAGCTGCTGCTGTAGGTTTGAAGCAAGTTACAACTGGCGACACATTATGTGATCCTTCATCTATTATTACCCTTGAAAGAATGGAATTCCCTGAGCCAGTAATATCAATTGCTGTTGAGCCCAAAACTAAAGATGATCAAGAAAAAATGGGACTAGCTCTTGGCAAGCTTGCACAAGAAGACCCATCCTTCAAAGTAGCAACAGATCAAGAATCAAATCAAACGATTATCTCAGGCATGGGTGAACTTCATTTAGATATTATTGTTGATAGAATGAAACGAGAATTTAATGTTGAAGCAACAATTGGTAAGCCTCAAGTTGCGTATAGGGAGACTATTAGAGCAACAGTTGAGCAAGAAGCAAAATACATAAAACAAAGTGGCGGAAAAGGCCAATACGGACATGTCTGGCTAAAAATTGAACCACAAGAGCCTGGTAAGGGTTATGAGTTTGTCAATGAGATAGTTGGTGGGGCGATACCACGAGAATTTATTGGGCCAGTTGATAAGGGTGTTATTGAACAGATGGAAAATGGTGTTATCGGCGGATATCCCGTTGTTGATGTAAAGGTAACACTTTATGATGGATCATTTCATGATGTAGATTCTAGCGAAGTTGCATTCAAAGTTGCCGGCTCACAGGCATTCAAGGAAGGAGCAAAAAAAGCTAAACCAGTCTTACTAGAACCTGTTATGAAAGTTGAAGCGGTAACACCTGGTGATTATCTTGGAGATGTTACTGGTGACTTGAATAGGAGACGTGGAATAATTCAAGGCATGGAAGAGACTGTAGTAGGAAATATCATTAAAGCGGAAGTACCATTATCAGAAATGTTTGGTTATGCAACAGACTTAAGATCTATGACTCAAGGAAGAGCAACTTATACTATGGAACTTGAGAAATATGCTGAAATACCAAGTAACATTGCTGAGGAACTAATTCAAAAGGCTTCATAAATATGGTAACTAAAAAGAAAAAAAATACTCAAAATATAAGAATACGTCTAAAGACTTTTGATCATAAACTGATCGATGCATCATCAAAAGAGATATTAGAAACTGCTAAAAGAACTGGAGCAAGGGTAATCGGCCCTATACCACTTCCTACTAAGATTGAGAGATACACTGTTCTTGTATCACCACACGTAGACAAAGATGCCAGAGATCAGTATGAAATAAGGACTCATAAAAGGCTTATGGACATCATTGAGCCATCAGACAAAACAGTAGATGCTCTTATGAAACTTGATCTTGCAGCTGGCGTTGATGTTCAAATAGAATTAAGCTAATTTACTTCAAAAAGTCCCTAAAATAGTACAACAATTGTCTATTTTATGGTAAGATTCAGCACTTTAAAATTATATTTAACAAACTAACTTTTTCATTTTGAGGACAAGAAAATGAGTTTAGGCCTAGTAGGGGTAAAAACAGGTATGACTAGAGTGTTTGATGAGTCAGGCACATCAATTCCTGTAACTGTGATCAATATAGATTCAAACAGAATATCTCAAATCAAAACAAATGAGCGCGATGGTTATTCAGCCGTCCAGGTTGCATATGGAAGTCAGAAAGAAAGCCGTTTGAACAAAGCGTTATTAGGACACTATAAAAAATCAAATATAAAACCTGCAAAAGGTCAGCATGAGTTCAGAGTAAAGGTTATAGATGACGATATGACGATAGGTGCAGATATTAACGTTGACAGATTTAAAGCAGGTGAGCACGTCGACATAGTTGGTAAGTCTTTGGGTAAAGGTTTTCAAGGAGGAGTCAAGAGACATCATTTTAAAATGCAAGATGCTACTCATGGTAATTCTGTTTCTCATAGAGCATTAGGTTCTACAGGACAGTGTCAAGATCCCGGACGTGTCTTCAAGGGTAAAAAAATGCCAGGTCAATTAGGAAATGTTCAAAGAACAATCCAGAATTTAATTATTGTAAAAATTATGCCAGAAGAAAATATTATGTTAGTGAAAGGCTCGGTCCCAGGCCATAAGGGCAGCACGGTAATTATCCAACCAACTCAAAAGAAATACACGCCTAAAGAGATATATCAAGATAAGGACACAAAGGAAGTTTTAGCCAAAGAATCAAAAAAACAAGAATCACCTGATGATAAAGTATCAGAAGAAATAAAAGCTGAAGCTTCATCAGAAGAATCCAAAGATCAAGCAGTTATAGAAGACAATCCTGTAACACAGGCACAGGAAGAAGCAACCGATAAAAAAGTAGATAAGTGACATGAGCAGTGAATTAGCAAAAATTTTTACAAAAGAATTCAATGAGGTTTTGGTGCATCAAATTACAACTGATTTTATGGCCAATCAAAGAAGTGGAACAAAGGCTCAAAAAAATAGATCTGCTGTAAGCGGAGGTGGAGCTAAACCACGACCTCAGAAAGGTTCAGGAAGGGCAAGAGCTGGAACAACTAGAAGTCCAATTTGGAGAACAGGTGGGGTAACCTTTGCTGCTCAACCCAAGACCTACAATAAAAAAATTAATAAAAAAATGTATAAAGGTGCGTTGAACTGCATATTTAATGAACTTCTAAAAAGAAAAAGACTTTATTTGTCTGACAAGCTTACTCTTTCAGATAAAAAAACAAAACTTGGGACAAAATTACTCAGTGATCTTAAGTTAACTAATGCTCTTTTTATAACTTCTATTACAAATGAGAATATATTTTTTTCTTTACGCAATATCAAGGATATATCTATTATTGATTACAAAGAGATTAATCCTCATATCTTGATGAAGCACGACAATGTAGTAATTGATAAAAACATATTAGAGCATATAAAAAAGGCAACCACATTATGAATAATCAAAGATTAGCAGATATTATTGTAAGTCCGAGGATTTCTGAAAAAGCTACAATGCGAGCTGATCTAGAGAATCAGCACGTTTTCTCTGTTCTCAAGGATGCAACAAAACCTGAAATTAAAAAAGCTGTAGAAGTTATGTTTGACGTTAAAGTTCAAAGCGTACGGATTATGAATGTTCAGGGCAAGCTTACAAGAATTGGAAGGACTTTTGGTAAAAGGAAAGACTGGAAAAAAGCCTATGTTAGATTGCAAGAGGGATTTGATATAAATTATGGCGAAGAAGAGGTTTCTAAATGACAATAGTAAAATCAAAACCAACTTCACCAGGAAGAAGATTCAGAGTAAAAATTACCAATAAAGATTTACATAAGGGACAACCTTATGAACCTCTTCTTGTTAAGCTTAATAAAAGCGGAGGTAGAAATAATCAAGGAAGAATAACAACTAGACATATTGGAGGTGGGCATAAGAAAAGATACAGAATCATCGATTTCAAACGCAACAAAGATAATATTCCAGCTGTTGTAGAGAGACTAGAATATGATCCTAATAGAAATGCTAACATAGCTCTTCTCTTATATGCTGATGGTGAAAGAAGATATATCGTTGCTCCTAAGAATCTCAAATCTGGAGACCAAATAATGTCTGGGGAACAATCAGCAATTAACATTGGTAATACGTTACCTTTAATTAATATACCTGTTGGAACTCAAGTTCACTGCATTGAGATGAAGCCTGGCAAAGGGGCACAGATTGCTAGAAGCGCAGGAACAGTAGCTCAAATTGTTGCAATTGATGGAGATTACGCAACATTAAGGCTGAAATCTGGAGAGACAAGAAAAATTTTTAAAACATGTAGAGCAACTATTGGTGAAGTTGGTAATAGCGAATACAATCTTCAAAAACATGGAAAAGCTGGTGCAAAAAGATGGCTTGGTGTTAGGCCTACTGTTCGTGGTGTTGCAATGAATCCGATTGATCATCCGCATGGAGGTGGTGAAGGAAAAACCTCAGGTGGGCGGGACCCTGTTTCGCCATGGGGCACACCCACAAAAGGATATAAAACCAGATCTAACAAAAGAACTGATAAGTTGATTGTTAGAAGAAGAATTAACAAGAACAGGAAATAAATGTGGCTAGATCATTAAAAAAGGGACCATTTATCGACCATCATTTACAAGCTAAGGTTGATAAAGCTTTAAAAGAAAATGATAAGAAGCCAATAAAAACTTGGTCGAGACGCTCAGTGATTTCTCCTGACATGATCGGGCTGACAATTGGTGTACACAATGGTAAACAACATGTTCCTGTGTATATTACAGAAAACATGATCGGACATAAACTAGGAGAATTTTCACCTACAAGAGTGTTCAAAGGACATTCTGGCGATAGAAAGGCGAAAGGATAAGATATGAATACTCAAGCTGTTTTAAAGTATCAAAAGATTTCTGCTCAAAAATGCCGTCTGGTCGCAAATGCTGTTAGAGGCTTGCCAGTCAATAAAGCTTTTGAATTTTTGAATTATAGCAATAAGAAAGCTTCCCAACTGATCTTAAAAGTTTTAGAATCAGCTGTTGCTAACGCAGAACATAATAACTCTAGTGATTTAGATGAGTTAGTTGTAAAAAATGTTCTTGTTGATGAAGGCCCATACGGCAAGAGGCATAGACCAAGAGCTAGAGGAAGAGTAAATCAAATTTTGAAAAGAACAAGTCACATAACGATTGTCGTAAGTGATAAAGAGGAAAAATAATGGGACAGAAAGTACATCCAACAGGCTTTAGACTGGGAATATCAACGGATTATTCCTCTAAGTGGTATGCCAATAGTAAAGATTATTCTAATTATCTTTTAGAAGATTATCGAATACGTGAATATTTGAAAGCCGAGTTAAAAAATGCATCTGTCAGTAAAATAGTTATTGAGAGGCCAACGAAAGAAGCTGTTATAAATATACATACATCTAGACCTGGAATAGTGATTGGCAAAAAAGGAGAGGACATTGAGAAGTTTAGAAGTAAAATTTCCACAATCTTAAATGTAGATAAGGCATTGGTAAAGGTGAATGTAAAAGAAATTAAAAAACCAGAATTAGATGCTCAGTTAGTTGCGGAGGGAATAACTCAACAACTTGAAAGAAGGATCATGTATAGAAGAGCCATGAAACGTGCAGTGACAAACACAATGAGACTAGGAGCGCTTGGCATAAAAGTTAATGTAGCAGGAAGGCTTAATGGTGCTGAGATAGCGAGAAGCGAGTGGTATAGAGAAGGAAGAGTTCCTTTACACACCTTAGATGCTGCTATTGATTACGGATTTGCTGAGGCATTAACTACTTATGGAATTATCGGTGTAAAAGTTTGGATATATTCTGAAGATGAAATAAGTGAAGAAAATAAAAATAAATCTAACAAGAAAAATAAATAATGTTACAACCAAAAAAAACAAAGTATAGAAAGCAGCAAAAAGGAAGACTTAGAGGTTTTGCTACATCAGGAGCGAAAGTAAGTTTTGGTAATTTTGGACTTAAAGCCACAACTCGCGGGCGTGTTACGGCAAGACAAATCGAAGCTGCAAGAAGGGCTATGACAAGATATATAAAACGTGGTGGTAAAATATGGATTAGAATTTTCCCAGATGTACCTATTACTAAAAAACCTATAGAAGTAAGAATGGGGAAAGGAAAGGGAAATGTAGAATACTGGGTATCTAAAGTTCAACCAGGGAAAGTATTATATGAGATGGAAGGTGTATCAGAGGAGATTGCAAGAGAGGCCTTTAGATTGGCTGCAGCAAAGCTACCTGTGCTAACAACTTTTGTATCTAGGACAGCATTATGATGAATATGGAAGATTTACGAAAAAAGAATCAAAACGAACTTCAAAAGGTTCTTGATGATTTATCTAAAGAAAGATTTTCTTTGAGAATTAAAAGAGGATCAGGATTAAATCCTAAGCCGCATTTGTTTAGACAAAATAAAATTAGCATAGCCAGAGTAAAAACAGCATTGAAAGAGATAAACAATGGAAAATAAAAATAAAAAAGCTATATCAGCAAAAGTTATTAAGACAGCAATGAACAAATCCGCAGTTGTGAGTGTAGAGAGACTAGTGAAACATCCAATTAATGGTAAATACATTAAAAGATCTACCAAATATCATATTCATGATGAGCACAATAAATGTTCAGTGGGTGATACGATTAAAATTAAACAATGTAAACCAATCTCAAAAACTAAAACATGGATTTTGGCAGAGTAATAAGGTAGAAGAAATGATACAAATGCAGACAATATTAAAATCAGCTGACAATAGTGGAGCTAGAAAAGTTATGTGTATCAAAGTACTTGGTGGATCACATAGAAAGTTTGCGTCTGTTGGTGATGTTATTAAAGTAGCTGTCAAAGATGCAATACCAAAAGCCAAAGTAAAAAAAGGTGAAGTTTATAATGCAGTTATTGTAAGAACAAAAAAAGGTGTAAGAAGACCTGATGGTTCACTTATAAGGTTTGATAGCAATGCTGTAGTACTTCTAGATAATAAGCTCGAGCCTCTAGGAACTAGAATTTTTGGACCAGTGACAAGAGAACTAAGAGATTTAACATTTATGAAAATTATCTCACTTGCGCCGGAGGTATTATAGTGAATCGTATTAAAAAAGGTGATTCAGTAATTGTGATTGCCGGTAAAGATAAAGGTAAAAAAGGAGAAATCATTAGACTTTTAGAAAATGATAAATGTTTAGTGTCAGCAATTAACATGGCAAAAAAACATACAAAACCTAATCCTAACAAAGGTATTGAAGGCGGTATTATAGAAAAAGAAATGCCGATAGAATTATCTAATTTAATGATATTTAACCCAGTTACAAAGAAACGAGATAGAGTTGGTTTTAAAAAATTAGAATCCGGCAAAAAAGTCAGAGTCTATAAATCAAATCGGGAGGTAATAGACATATAATGAATACATATAAAGAATATTACCATGAAAATATTGTACCTGCTCTTATGGAGAGGTTTAAATTCAAATCTAATATGGAAGCACCTAGATTAACTAAAATTACTCTTAATATGGGTCTAGGTTCTGCAGTAAATGACAAGAAGATTTTAGAAAAAGCACAAGAAGAATTAACTCTAATAACTGGACAAAAGGCTGTACTGACATATGCGAAAAAGTCAATTGCTAACTTTAAACTAAGAGAAGGAATGCCTATTGGCTGTAAAGTTACTCTAAGAAATCAAATGATGTATGATTTTTTTGAAAAGTTAGTAAAAATATCCCTACCAAGAACACGCGACTTTAGAGGTTATAGTGACAAATCGTTTGATGGTCGAGGTAATTACACAATAGGTGTTAAGGAGCACATTATATTTCCAGAGATTGATTTTGATAAAATAGATAAAATCAAAGGATTAGATATATGCATTACGACAAGTGCAAAAAACAATGAGGAGGCAGTGGAGTTATTCAAACAGTTTAACTTTCCATTTAAATAACATGGCTAAATTATCAATGATTGAAAGAGAAAAGAAAAGAGAAAAGCTCAATAAAAAGTATATCTCAAAAATAAAAACCATTAAGGAAAAGATTAAAGATAAGAGTACATCAGAAGATGAGCTAGTAATCTTAAGAACAAAACTACAAAAAATTCCACTCAATGCATTAAGCGTTAGAAGAAGAAATAGATGTGCACTTACTGGAAGACCTAGAGGAGTCTATAGAAAATTTTCACTAGGAAGAACTAAATTAAGAGAGATGGCCATGCAAGGTTTCATCCCTGGATTAACTAAAGCGAGTTGGTAAAGATATGAGCATGAGTGATACTATTTCTGATCTACTTACGCGGTTACGCAATGGACAGATGTCTAATAAAGAATCAGTTTCCATACCATTTTCTAAAATGAAAGAAGCTCTATGTAAGGTAATGCTTGACGAGGGGTATATTGACGGAATAAATATTGAAGAGGGAGACTATAAGAACATTATTGTAGATTTGAAATATTATGATGGTAAGCCCGTAATAGACTATATAAAACGTATAAGTCGTCCAGGCTTAAGAATATATAAATCTGCTGATGATATTCCACTTGTCAAGAATGGTTTAGGTATTTGTATTGTTTCAACTTCTCAAGGTCTTATGACTGGTAAGATGGCAAAGGAGAAAAAATGCGGAGGTGAGATAATATGTTATATCTCATAATAGAATGTCAAAGATAGCTAGTAAACCAATTGAATTAACATCTGACGTAAAGTTTAGTCTTGTTGATAATATTATTAATATACAAGGACCAAAAGGAACGCTAGAATTAGAAAAATCTAATGACGTCATAATAGAACAAGTAGATACTTACTTAAAGGTGTCTACAGAATCTGACTCTACCGCAATGAGCGGAACAACACGATCATTATTATCTAATATGATCACGGGTGTCTCAAAAGGTTGGGAAAGGAAACTATTACTTGTAGGTGTAGGATATAGAGCCAAGGCAGATAAACTAAAGCTGGAATTAACTGTGGGATATTCTCATCCTGTTAATTTTGAAATTCCTGAAGGGATTATAATCGAGACACCATCACAAACAGAAATTGTAATAAAGGGAATAGACAAACAAAAAGTTGGACAGGTCGCCGCTGATATAAGATCAGTAAGGCCACCCGAGCCATACAAAGGCAAGGGAATAAAATATTCAGATGAAGAAATAGTCAAAAAAGAGGCTAAGAAAAAATGATCAGAAATAACTCAAAAAATAAAAATTCCCAGAGAATTAGAAGAGCCTCTAAAACTAGAGCTAGAATTGCTGATTCTGGTAATCACAGAATAAGCATACACAGATCCATCCAGCATATGTATCTGCAATTAATTTCACCTGCTGGCGATAAAGTAATTACTACTGTGTCAACAAATCAAAAAGATAGTAAAGCTAAAGGAAACAATATAGAGAGCGCAAAAGGCATTGCAACTAAAATGGCTAGTTATATCAAAAAAGCAAAAATTAATAATGTAGCTTTTGATAGATCTGGATATAGATATCATGGCAGAGTAAAAGCAGTTGCCGAAGCATTAAGAGAGAATGGAGTAAAAATATAATGGCATCAGAAGAGAGAAATTCAGATTATATTGAGAAACTTGTAGCTGTAAACCGTGTTGCTAAAGTAGTCAAAGGTGGAAGACAGTTTGGCTTCACTGCTTTAACTGTTGTTGGCGATGGTCATGGAAGAGTAGGTTATGGATATGGAAAAGCAAAAGAAGTACCTATCGCAATACAAAAAGCTATGGAAAAAGCAAAAAAGAGTATGGTTTCTGTTTCATTAAAGAAAGGTACTTTGCATCATGCAATTACTCATGAGCATGGTTCTGCAAAAGTATACATGCAGCCAGCTGCAGAGGGTACTGGTGTGATTGCTGGCGGAGCAATGAGAGCTGTCTTCGAAGCAACTGGCATTCATAATGTCCTTGCTAAAAGTATCGGATCCACAAATCCAATCAATGTTGTAAAAGCCACTGTAAAAGGATTAGAGTCCATGTACTATCCTGCACAAGTTGCATTGAAACGTGGCAAGAAAACGAGTGAATTATAAGTAACATTATGAACAAGATAAAGATATCACAAAAACTTAGTTTAATAGGCAAGACAAAAAAGCAAATTGCTTGTATTAAAGGACTTGGTCTAAGAAAAATTCGTGATCACAAGGTTATTGATGCTACTCCAGAAAACTTAGGGATGATAAATGTTGTTAAACATATGTTAGATGTAGAGCAAATAAAAGAGTAAGTTATGTTAAATGAAATTAAATTAAAAAAAGAATCTAAACATTCAAAAAAAAGAGTTGGACGTGGTATGGCTTCAGGCACAGGTAAAACCTGTGGTAGAGGACACAAGGGACAAAAATCCCGTACAGGTGGTAAAGTGCAGGTTGGATTTGAGGGTGGACAAATGCCTTTACAAAAAAGACTTCCTAAAGTAGGTTTTACCTCTAAAAAGAATATAAATACTGTTGAGCTTAAATATGATTATTTAGACAAGATAGCAGAGACAGAGATAACTATTGAGCTTTTAAAAAAATATAATCTTATCAAAAATAAAGCTACTAAAGTAAAAATTATCGGACCATGCACAATTTCTTCCAAGAAAAAATTAGTTGATATTCAAGCGACTAAATCAGTTATGGAGTTTATTAAATAATGTCGAATTCTGCCGCAAATATTTCGTCAGGTTTAGGTGGGCTAACGAAATCCTCTGAAATAAGACAAAGAATATTTTTTGTTATTTTTGCATTAGTTGTTTTTAGGCTAGGAAGTTTTATTACATTGCCTGGTATAGATCCTGCTGTTATGAGTTTTCTTTTTGAGCAACAAAGGGGAAGTATTCTGGATATGTTCAATATGTTCTCAGGTGGTGCTCTATCAAGAATGTCTATATTTGCTCTAGGTGTAATGCCATACATATCTGCTTCTATAATCATACAAATGATGACACATATATATGCGCCTTTAATACAATTAAGAAAGGAGGGAGAAAGAGGAAGAAAAACAATTACAAAATACACTAGATATTTCACATTATTATTAGCACTACTTCAATCTATGGGTGTTATGAATGCATTAATGAATCAAAATACATCGACAACAACTCTCGTACTGGATCCAGGTGTAGGATTCTTTATAACAGGGGTTGTAACTCTTGTAACTGGAACAATGTTTTTAATTTGGCTAGGTGAGCAAATCACTGAAAGGGGCGTCGGCAATGGAATATCAATTATAATCTTTGCTGGTATAGTTGCAGGATTACCATCAGCTATTGGTGGCACAATCGAACTGGCTAGAAACGGAGAAATTCAAAATTTCAGTGTAATATTAATTTTTTTACTTACTTTGATTATTACAGCTTTCGTTATATATATTGAACGTGGACAAAGAAAGATTCCCATTAACTATGCAAGAAAAATGCAAGGTCGAAAAATGTATGCCGCACAAAGTAGTTTTCTTCCTCTAAAAATAAATATGGCTGGAGTCATACCACCTATATTTGCATCAGCAATAATTTTGTTCCCAGCGACAATTGCCAGTTGGTCTGGTTCGGGTTCACCAGATAGTATTGTACAAAAGATAGCTATGACTCTATCTCCTGGTCAACCTCCATACATAATGCTTTATGCTCTTGCGATAATATTCTTTTGTTTTTTCTACACAGCACTTGTTTTTAATCCAAGAGAAACAGCAGATAACTTAAAAAAATCTGGTGCTTTCATTCCAGGAATTAGACCTGGTGAACAAACTGCAAAATACATTGATGGAATTACAACTAAACTAACAACAGTAGGAGCAATTTATATTACTGCTGTATGTTTACTCCCAGAATTTTTAATTTTATATTTTAACGTACCTTTTTATTTCGGAGGAACCTCCCTATTAATTGTTGTAGTAGTTGTGATGGATCTAATGGCACAAGTCCAATCACATCTTCTTTCTCAACAATATGAAGGTATGATGAAAAAAGCTAACCTTAAGGGTATAGGCGGAGGTATGCGATGAAAGTAAGAGCATCAGTAAAAAAAATGTGTCGAAATTGTAGAATAATAAGACGAAATCGTGTTGTTAGGGTTATATGTAATAAAGACCCTAGGCACAAACAGAGACAGGGTTAATATAATAGTTGTAATCATGACAAAGGAAATATAGAATTTACGCTCAGAGACAAACATGGCAAGAATAGCAGGAATAAATCTACCTAATCACAAGCATATATGGATTGCTCTAACTTCAGTTTATGGCATTGGTGATACTAGAGCCAAATTCATATGTGAAAAAGTTGGCATAGAAGTTACAAAGAAAGTAAAGGACTTAGAAGAAAAAGAGTTAGAGTCAATAAGACAATTTATTGATGAATACCAACTTGAAGGTGATTTAAGAAGAGAGAACTCTATTAATGTTAAGCGCCTAATGGACATAGGATCTTACAGAGGAATCAGGCATAGAAAAGGACTACCTTTGAGAGGTCAAAAAACTAAGAATAACAGCAGAACAAGAAAAGGGCCAAGAAAATTATTAAAAGCGAAATAATATGGTAAATAAAACTAAAAAGAAAAAAACAAAGAAAATTGTAAACGAAGGAGTAGCGCATATCAACGCATCATTCAATAACACAATTGTCACGATTACAGACAAACAGGGAAATACGCTTGCATGGGCAACGTCAGGAGGATCAGGTTTTAGAGGATCAAGAAAAAGTACCCCATTCGCTGCGCAGATTGCAGCTGAAAAGGCAGGACAAAAAGCAACAGAGTTCGGCATCAAAAGTCTAGAGGTTTTAGTTAAGGGTCCCGGGCCAGGAAGAGACTCTGCCGTGAGAGCTCTTAATAGCGTTGGTTATAAAATAACTAACATTAAAGATATTACGCCGTTACCTCACAATGGATGTAGACCACCCAAAAAGAGGAGAGTTTGATGGCAAAATTTACTGGATCAAAATGTAAACTTATGAGAAGAGAAGGGACCGATTTATATTTAAAGTCTGGTTCAAGAGCGTTAGATACCAAATGTAATATCGAAAGAAAACCTGGGATAGTGGGCGAGAGAAGAGAAAAACTATCTGATTATGCACTTCAACTTCGTGAAAAACAAAAAGTAAAGAGACTCTACGGTATACTCGAAAAACAATTTAGGAACTACTACAAAAAATCCGCAAGTAAAAAGGGATCTACAGGAGAGAATTTACTTACTTTCCTTGAATCAAGATTAGATAACATTGTTTATAGATCAGGATTCGGGTCTACTAGAGCTGAATCGAGACAACTCGTAAACCATAAGAATATTGAAGTAAATGGCAACACTATCAATATACCTTCTTATCAAGTACAAGCATCTGATAAAATATCGATAAGGAATAAAAGTAAGAACCAGTCTCGTATCCAATTTGCACTATCTGTGTCAGAAACGCGCAATTCAAGTGATTGGATTGATGTTGACACCAAAAATCTTGTGGCGACTTTTTTAAGAGTACCAGAAAGATCTGAGCTCCCAAAAGAAATTAACGAATCATTAATTGTAGAATTATATTCAAAATAGCAGGTACCATATGAACACTATCACATTTTTAAAGCCTAACTTAGTTGATATTGAGATAATCTCAAATTCAAAATCTAAAATTGTAATTCAGCCTTTGGAGAGAGGTTTTGGTCATACTCTCGGAAATGCATTAAGAAGAGTGTTGCTATCTTCTATGCCCGGTAGTGCAGTCACAGAAGTATCGATAGATAATATACTCCATGAGTATAGCACTATTGATGGCGTTCAAGAGGATGTCCTGGAAATAATTTTAAACATTAAAAAACTTGCATTAGTTTTACATGAAAAAGATAAAATTGAGATTGTTTTGAAGAAAAAAGGGAAAGGGCCAGTTCTTGCATCTGATATAGAGAACCATCCTAATCTTGAAATTAAGAATCCAGATTTTTGCATAGCGAATATTACTAATGACAAAACTGAATTAATTTTAAATTTGACAATTTCTCAAGGAAAAGGCTATCAGCCTGCAATAAAAAGAAGGTTTAATGAATTAGAAGATTTAGGTATCGGAAAAATGCAAGTCGATGCATCATTTACTCCTGTAGAAAAAGTGTCTTACAGTGTTGATAATGCTAGGGTCAAGCAAAAAGCAGATTTAGATAAACTTATTATAGAGCTCGAGACAAATGGAACAATAGACCCTGAAGATGCGATCAGAACAGCTGGAAAAATACTTAGAGAACAACTTGAGGTCTTTAGTCATTTAGAAATCAAAGATGACACACATGATGAAGTTGATGAAAATCATATTGATCCTGTCTTATTGAGACCTGTAGATGATTTAGAATTAACTGTAAGATCTGCAAATTGTTTGAAGGCTGAAAATATACACTATATTGGTGATTTAGTTCAAAGAAGTGAAAATGAACTATTAAAAACTCCTAATCTTGGTAAAAAATCTTTAACTGAGATTAAAGATGTATTATCAACACATAGTTTAACACTTGGTCAGACTATTGAAGATTGGCCCCCTAAAAATATTGATAAAAGATAATGAGACACAAAAAATCAGGTAGACAGTTAAATAGAAATTCCTCACATAGGAAAGCTATGTTTAGAAATATGGCAATCTCATTATTTGATCATGAGCATATCGAAACGTCTGTTGCCAAAGCTAAGGAATTAAGAAGAACTGCCGAACCCCTTATTACACTGGCTAAAAGTGACACTCTTATGAGAAGGCGTTTAGCTTATGCTAGAATAGGTGACAAAAAGATAGTAAAAAAACTTTTTGAAGTACTTGGCCCAAGATTTAAAAACAGACCCGGTGGTTATCTTAGAATTTTGAAGAAGGGTAATAAGCTTGGTGATGCCTCTCCTGTGGCGTATGTTCTTTTGTCTGAGTGATTAAAGCTATAGCTTAGATTTAAGGTATTTTCCAGTGTGTGATTTTTTAGACTTAACAAGCTCTTCAGGAGTACCAGAGCTTATTATATTTCCGCCACCATTCCCACCTTCAGGTCCTAAATCTATAATCCAATCTGCAGTTTTAATAACATCTAAGTTATGTTCAATTATAATTAGTGTATTACCTTTTGACTTGAGTCTATTCAAAACAGCTAATAAGTTTTTAACATCATAACTATGCAGACCTGTAGTTGGCTCATCGAGAACATATAAAGTATGTCCTGTATCAGGTCTAATTAATTCTTTTGCTAACTTAATTCGTTGAGCCTCTCCACCTGAGAGTGTGATTGCACTTTGCCCAAGCCTTATATAACCAAGACCAACATCAGCGAGAATGATTAATTTTTTGTATATTCTTGGATAATTCTTGAAGAAAATTAATGCTTCTTCTACTGTCATATCTAGGACATTACCAATGTTCTTTTCGTTTAATTTTATTTCTAATGTCTCATTATTATATCTTTGCCCATTACATTTTTCACATTTAACATATACATCTGATAGAAAATGCATTTCCACTTTAATTTGTCCTTGTCCGTCACAATGATGACACACTCCATTGTTTTTACCTTTAACATTAAAACTAAATCTACCTGGAAGATACCCTCTTGATTTTGATTCTGGTTTTTTAGCAAATTCTTCCCTTATTAATGAAAATATACCTGTGTATGTAACGGGATTAGATCGTGGAGTTCTTCCAATTGGACTTTGATCTATATCTATAATTTTGTCTATATGCTCTACACCGTTAATTTTTTTACAGTTCACATAACCTTCGTTATTATCAAGAAGTGTATTTACAATTGAGGTATATAAAACATTATTAATCAAAGATGATTTACCAGATCCAGAAACACCTGTTACGCATGTAAGTAATCCAATCGGTATTTTTGTGTCTACATCATTAAGATTATTAGCATTTGCTTTTTTTACTTCAAGCCAATTACCACTTGGTTTTAACCTCTCTTTTGGGACATCTATTTTATTTGCACCTGATATAAAGTCAGAAGTATGGGAAGTTATACTCTTTATCTCAGAAGGTTTTCCCGAGTAAATTACTTCTCCGCCGTGAACGCCCGCCTCAGGCCCTATATCTACAATAAAGTCTGATGTCATTATTGTTTCTTCATCATGTTCAACAACAATTACTGTATTTCCTAAATCTCTGAGATTTCTTAGAGTATGAAGGAGTTTATCATTATCTCTTTGATGTAATCCAATTGATGGTTCGTCTAAGACATACATAACCCCTGTAAGACCTGAACCAATTTGACTTGCCAACCTAATTCTTTGAGCTTCACCACCAGATAGAGTTTCTGCGCTTCTTGAAAGCGTAAGGTACTTGAGGCCAACATTGTTTAAGAAATTAAGTCTCGATTTTATCTCTATAACTATTTTCTCGGCAATTTTCATCTTCATGCTATCAAGTTTAAGACTAATAAAGAATTCTAATGCTTCTTCAACATTCATATTTGTAATTTGATTAATAGATATGTTATTTATGAAAACATTCCTTGCAGAGATATTCAGTCTTTCACCTTTACATTCTCTACAATCACTCTCGGTAAGGAATCTCTCATAGTATCTTTTTATACTAAATCTAAATGCATTATTATAATTTCTTTCAAAAATATTACAGATACCCTCCCAGTTGCTAATTTCTACAGAACTTTTAAACTTTTTGGTTTTTTTGTCTAATTTTATTATATTGAACTCAATATCTTCATTTGATCCATAAAACAAAATATCTTTAAAATCATTACTCAATTTATAAAACTTTTCATTGATATCTACATTGAAATGTTTAGTCAAAGAAATCAACATTGAATTATAAAGTGTATTTCTTGAGTCCCAGCCGGCTATTGCACCTTCTGCTAAGCTCAATTCATTGTTTTGAATAATTTTACTTTCATCAAAGAATTCGTCAACTCCAAGACCATCACATTTATTACAAGCTCCTGACGGAGAATTGAATGAAAAAAGTTTTGGCTCTAGCTGCGTTATCGAATAACCACAGTGTGGACACGCATATTTGGTAGAGAAGATTTGATTATCATTACTTTCAATTATATGAACATATATTAGCCCATCTGAGATATCCGATGCTGAGCTTAATGATTCTATTATTCTTAGCTTATTTTCCTCGTTTATCTGTACCCTATCAATTAACACTTCGATATTATTTTTTTTCTTAGGGTTTATTATATGGCCAAGCATATGCTGTGATATTTCACTAATCTTATGTATTTCATTATTAACTCTTACACGGCTAAAGCCTTGTTGTGAAAAACTTTGAATTACTTTTACATGTTCGCCTTTTTGATTTCTTACTATGGGCGATAGAATTAAAGCTGTCATGTTTTTGTTCAAAGATATCAGTTTGTGATACATCTCAGAGGCTGACATGGCATCTAATCCAACATTATGTTCTGGACATTTAGGTGTACCGACTCGAGCATACAGAAGTCTTAAATAATCATATATCTCTGTTACAGTCCCGACTGTTGATCGCGGATTATGAGATGTTGATTTTTGCTCTATCGAAATTGCAGGAGATAGACCTTCAATTTTATCTACATCTGGTTTATCTACCATAGAGAGAAATTGCCTAGCATAAGCAGACAGTGACTCAACATATCGCCTTTGTCCTTCTGCAAATATAGTATCAAATGCTAAAGATGATTTTCCTGAGCCTGAGAGTCCTGTGATTGTTATTAGTTTATTTTTTGGAAGCTTTAGGTCTATATTTTTGAGATTATGAGTCCTTGCTCCCTTGATTTTGATAAATTTTTCCACTTTAGAATATTAACATTTTTTAACCCGCTAAAATACTGATGTCTACGCGTATACCTAATTGTGATTACCTTATCTAAAAAGTGGATTAAGTGGTATTTTCTTTTTTACTCCTGTAATATCAGGTGTGTGGATATATTAATTAATGACTGTTTAATAGGAGCAGAAGTTGTCAGTAAATAAAGTTATAATATTAGGTAGAGTTGGAGTAGATCCTGAAGTAAAATTCATGCCGAATGGAAATGCTGTTGTTAATTTGTCAATAGCAACAAATAGAAAATTTAAAAACCAAGAAACTGGCACCTATGATGATAAAACAGAATGGCATAGAGTAGTATTCTTTAATAAGCCCGCCGAGACAATAGGCCAATATGTTAAAAAAGGCCAGCAACTTTATGTTGAAGGTAGATTACAAACTCGGAAATGGCAAGATAAGGATGGCATTGAGAAATATGCAACTGATATCATATCTGATAACTTTACATTCATAGGTAGTAAATCCGAATCTTCTGACAATTTTAACGTTCCAAAAAATCAAGATAATAATGACTTTTCTAATCAAGATATCATTAAGGACGAAGACATACCTTTTTAGTAAATGATAGAAAATAAGAAGTATTTTATTCAAACGCAAGGTTGTCAGATGAACGAGTATGATTCTGATAAAATATCTGACTTACTAACACATCATTTTAATATGTCTTCCACTAATAATCCTCTTCAAGCAGACTTACTTATTTTGAATACTTGCTCGATAAGAGAGAAGGCTCAAGAAAAAGTTTTTTCTGAGCTTGGAAGATGGCGTAAGATTAAAGAAAAAAAACCAAATACTTTAATTGCAGTTGGAGGATGTGTTGCTGCACAGGAAGGAAAAAATATTCAAACAAGAGCTCCTCAAGTTGATATAGTATTTGGTCCTCAAACTCTACATAGGTTACCTAAAATGATAGATAATGTCGCAATCGATAAATCAACATCTGTTGATGTAGAGTTTCCATTGATAGAAAAGTTTGATTTTCTACCACAAAGCTCTACATCTAAAGTATCTGCTTATGTATCTATCATGGAGGGATGTAGTAAATATTGTACATTCTGTGTAGTTCCCTATACTCGCGGGGAGGAGATAAGTAGATCGCTTGATGAAATATTATATGAAGTATCAAGCTTGTCAAAAAATGGTGTTAAAGAGATTATACTAATCGGGCAAAATGTAAATGCATACAAAGGAGTGAGAAATAAAGATAATAAATCAATTAGTTTTGCAGAGTTAATAAGATATGTCTCTAAAATAAATGCTATAGAGAGAATAAGGCACACAACTTCTCATCCGATAGACTTTTCAGATGACTTAATTGAAGAGTATAAAAATAAAAAACTTTGTAGCAATCTTCATCTTCCAGTTCAATCTGGGTCGGATTTTATCCTCTCAAAAATGAAAAGAAAACATACATCCTTAGAATATAAAAATTTAATAAGAAAAGTTAGATCTATTCGTCCTGATATAAGCATAACATCAGATTTCATTATTGGATATCCCGGAGAGACGGAAGAACATTTTCAACAAACCTGCGATTTAATTCGTGATGTTGGCTTTGATGATGGTTATAGCTTCATTTACAGTAAAAGGCCCGGAACCCCTGCTTCGTTCGAAGCTGATAATGTCTCGGTTAATGAGAAGAAAAAGAGGCTTTTAAGGGTACAAGAACTCATAAGAAAAAATTCCGAGGTATATCTCTCAAGATTAGTGAATTCAGATCAAGAAGTTTTAGTTGAGGGAACATCTAAAAAAAATGATAATGAACTTTTTGGCAGGACAAATACTAATAAAACAGTACATTTTAAAGCACCAAAAAACCTAATCGGGAAGTGTGTTAAACTTCATATATCAAAAGCTAACAGAAGCTCTTTGGTCGGAGTTTTATAGCAAGAGTTTATGAAATCGAATCAGAAAAATATTAACCAATTAATTAAACTTGAGCCCATTGATAACGATAGACTTGTAAATTTGTGCGGATTATTAGATAAGAATATCAGACAGATTGAAAAATTTTTTAAAGTAGAAATATCTAATAGAGGAAATTCGTTCAAAATTACAGGGGACAATGAAAATGTAGCTCATACATCTAACTTTATTGAGAGAATATATTCCCTTTCTGAGAATGAGGAGATTACGCCAAAGCAGCTTCATCTTTATTTAAATAATTCAGATGAATTTTTAACTGATGAGGTTGGAAATGCGTCAAAAAGTCAAATAACCCTTAAGAAAATTATCATAAAACCTAAGTCATCTAATCAAAGCAAGTTTATTAGAACTATAAATCACAATACTATAACTTTTGGAGTTGGTGCAGCTGGAACAGGAAAAACCTTTCTTGCAGTTGCTTGTGCAGTCTATGCTCTGGAGCAAGGCCACGTAAAGAAAATTATATTAGTTAGACCTGCAATAGAAGCTGGAGAAAAACTCGGTTTTCTTCCGGGAGATTTAGCAGAAAAAATTGATCCCTACTTGCAGCCCCTCTATGACTCACTTTATGAATGTCTAGGCTTCGAAAGTGTGAATAAGCTTTTAGATAAAAATATTATTGAGATTGCTCCATTGGCGTATATGAGAGGTAGAACTTTAAATGACGCGTTTATTATTCTTGATGAAGCACAGAATACAACAGTTTCGCAAATGCAAATGTTCCTTACAAGAATTGGTTATGGCTCAACCACTGTGGTAACTGGCGATGTAAGTCAAATTGATCTACCAAGAGAATCACTCTCAGGCCTTAAGGACTGTCTAGAATTTATTTTAGATATCGAAGGTATAGATGCAGTTAATTTTGGCCCAAAAGACGTGATGAGGCATAAGATTGTTACATCAATAATTGGTGAATATGAAAAACGAAAAAAAAATAAAAATTAATTATATAACCTATATAAAAAAACACTATATACCATCGACGCGTAGTATGAAGAAATGGATTTTAAGGAGTTTAATAAAAAACATTGTTTCACAAGTGAATATTATTTTTGTTGGCAGTCAGAGAATAAGAACACTAAATAAGAAGTTTCTTAAGAAAGATAAACCTACTAATGTTCTTACTTTTACATATAAAGATTCCAAAGTCCTTCATGGTGATATCATTCTATGTCCTGAAATAATAAATAAGGAAGCACGAAACTTTGGATTTTCATGCGATTCAAGATGGGCGCATATGATTGTTCACTCTTTGTTGCATCTTCAAGGATATGATCACAAGACAAAAAAAAATCAAACATACATGGAAAATATGGAAATCAAATTACTGTCTAACATGAAATACAATAATCCTTATGTCAGAAATTAAAGATAATTGGTTTGATAAGATTAGAGATCTTTTGGTAGATACACCAAAAAATAAAAAAGATTTAATATCTCTTTTAGAGAGTGCGACAAAAAATAATCTTATAAGCCAAGATTCATATCAGATGATACTTGGGGTCTTTAGTGTTTCTGAGATACCAGTTAGAGAAATAATGATACCAAGGCCACATGTAATAGCAATTGATGTAAACGAGGAGCTAAATAATGTAATAAAAAAAGTCATCAACTCTGGACACTCAAGGTTTCCTGTGGTGAATGGCAAACTTGATGAAATAATAGGAATATTACATGCTAAAGATTTGCTAAAAAATCAGATTAATACTGCAGACGAATTTGACTTAAACGATTATATACGTCCAGCTAGCTTTATTCCTGAGAGTAAAAGGCTAAATGTTTTATTGAATGATTTTAAAGCAAGCAGAAATCATATAGCTATTATAATAGATGAGCATAGTAATGTTTCTGGGCTAGTTACATTAGAGGACTTAATTGAGGAAATAATTGGCGAAATAGACGATGAACATGATATATCAACTAAAGAGCTTATTATTCAGCAAGCAAGCAATAAATATATAATAGACGCATTGCTACCTCTAGATGAGTTTAATTCTAAGTTCGAGTCATCACTTATAGATAAGGATATAGAAACGATTGGAGGTTATCTAGTAAATAGATTTGAGAAAGTTCCAAAAAAGCAGGAGCTTATAGAAATAAATAACTTTTTATTTACAATCTTATCAGCAGATTCAAAAAAAATTAATCGTATTCAATTAACTATAAAGAAAGATAAACAAGTCAGTTGAAGTTAATTTATTTATTTTTATCTGCTGTTTTATATATCTTATCTTATGCACCTTTTAATTATAATGCTTCTATTTTTTTGTCATTTATAATTCTTCTAATTGTAATTGAAAACTTAACTTCGAAGCAGAAAGCTGGTTATTTATTTTATTATGCATTCATGATTCATCTCATTGGAGTGTCATGGATAAGTGAATCATTATTTAATTATGGATCTTTAGACTATTTAGGTAGCGTATTAATTACATTTACCTTCATATTACTCATAAGCTTCCCTTATATTTTGGTTGGGTTATTTCATAGACCAATAGCAGGAAATATAATCTTTAATATTAATTTATTTGCCTCACTATTCGTAATCGCAGAATTTATTAAGTCTTCGTTATTCGGGGGTTTTCCATGGCTTTTAGTTGGTTATTCTCAGCCTGAAACTATATTTAATTACATATATCCTATTTTTGGAAGTTATGCAGTATCTTATATTGTTATATTTATATCAGCTTTGATTTACATTGCTTACTATAGCAAGTCTAAAGTATATTTTATTTTTACTATTATTTTTGCTTTTGCATATTACCTTTTACCAGATCATTTAATCAATGAAGTCTCTAATAAAAATGAAAAAATAACTTTTACTATTTATCAGCCAAATATTTATCCTAAGGATTCATATAACCCAGAGGAACATGATAATATTCAGAAGAAGTACATAAAATTTCTTAATCATGAAAGATCAAATGATATAATATTGTTGCCTGAGACTATTGTTCCGTATGAATTACTTAAAAATAATTTATTGTATAAAACAATAAATGCTAAATCTAACAAAGATAAAACTATCATTACAGGTCTTTTTACAAAAGAGAAGAATAAAATTTATAATAGCATGGTTTTTTTCTCTGATAATATTGAGATATATAATAAAAGAAAATTAGTGCCATTTGGAGAATATACTCCTTGGTATGATTATTTGTTTGAGTTAGCAGAGGCCTTAAATATCCCGCTGTCTAATTTAAGTCATGGAAGTGATGACCAAAAAGATATATATTTTAAAGATATCAAAATCATTCCAGTAATTTGTTTTGAGAGTACATTTTCAAACTTAGTAAACTCTGACAATACTAGGGAGCTCATGATAAATATTAGCAACGATAGTTGGTTTGGTAATACCCTAGCACCTCATCAGCATCTTCAAATATCACAAATAAGAGCAATTGAATTTAATAGGTTTATACTAAGAGCAACCAATACAGGTATCAGTGCTGTTATCAATAATAACGGGAAAGTAATCAAATATATTCCTAACAATACTGAGGGCACAATTACGGGTAAAATTCCTATAATCGAGAGCAGATCTATATACTCTCAATATGGAGATATAGGCATTTTGATGTTACTATTTTTTACATTAATCACGATAGTGATAAGCGGATTTTATAAAAAACATGAATAAAGATTATCGGCCAAAGGAAATTGAAGAATCTGCACAAGCTTTATGGCAAGATTTATCATCTGATAAAAAACTCTCTAGCTGTGACAATAAGTATTATGTACTAAGTATGTTTCCATACCCGAGTGGTAAGTTACACATTGGGCATGTGAGAAATTATACAATTGGTGATGTTATTGCAAGATCAAACAAAATGATAGGAAAAAATGTCTTCCAACCAATGGGCTGGGATGCATTTGGATTGCCAGCTGAAAATGCTGCGATTAAAAATAAGGTTCACCCAGAAGAGTGGACAAAAAAAAATATTATTCAGATGAAGCAGCAACTTAAAAATATCGGAATTTTATATGATTGGGACAATGAGATATCAACAGCAGATCCGTCCTATTTTAGATGGGAACAATGGTTCTTTATTAAATTACTAGAAAAGGGACTTGTATATAGAAAACTCTCTGAGGTGAATTGGGATCCAGTTGATAAGACTGTATTGGCTAATGAGCAAGTTATTGATGGGAAAGGTTGGAGATCAGGTGCAGTCGTTGAGCGTAAAGAGATTCCTCAATGGTTTTTAAAAATTACAGACTATGCAGATTCGTTGCTTGAGGATATCGACAAACTAAAAGACTGGCCAGAATCTGTGAAACTTATGCAGAAGAATTGGATAGGGAAATCTAAGGGACTCAATATAGATTTTAAATCAGAGGATGATTCTACTATTTATACTGCATTTACCACAAGACCTGATACTTTACTAGGTGTTTCCTATATCGCTATAGGGATCAATCATTCACTTTCAAAGGATTTATGCAATAAGAGTAAAAAGATAAATGAATTCATCTTAAAGTATCAAAAAAATAAATTATCTGAGGAATCAGCTGCAAGACTAGACAAAGATGGGATTTTTACGGGCTTCTATTGCAAACATCCGGTTTCAAATAAAAGAATTCCTATATGGATAACTAATTATGTGATTAATACATATGGGACAGGGGTTGTGATGGGTGTGCCAGGACATGATTCAAGGGATTATGAATTTGCAAAAAAATTTGATATTGAAATAATCCAAGTGATAGAAAATGAAAATGGAAATACTGATTTGCCATTTTTAGATAAAGGTGTCTTGGTTAATTCCGGTGAATTTGATGGCTTAGATAGCGAGACTGCTAAAATAGATATTTCAAATTATTGTTCCAATTTGAAGATAGGAAAAGTAGTTACATCCTATAGATTA